>Ga0307982_1000963_pt1 | contig 22979 bp, 14 predicted proteins | sample OrgLakmetagen989_FD_201847 | JGI IMG/M metagenome (GOLD analysis project Ga0307982, IMG submission 201847) | Saline water microbial communities from Organic Lake, Antarctica - #989 | ecosystem: Environmental > Aquatic > Non-marine Saline and Alkaline > Saline | place: Antarctica: Organic Lake...
CAGAATCCAAGTGTAATCATGGCATCTTCTGATGAAGGCCAAGTTGGCATTCGCCTCGTGGCAGTTGACCTGCAGTATGCTGTTCCAGACGCACCTCTGGCAGTGCCCGCCTCACTCAATCGCTTCGGGTTGAGTGAGGTCGTCAACCAGATGTTGGAGCTTGAGAAGCGCGTTCCTTTCGATTTCAGTATCAATGGGCAGCTGATCCGCTCATCGGTGGCAAAGCATTTGGCTGAGAAAGGTGTCTCCAAAGTACGGCAGTCAGCGGAAATTGCGTGAGCAGCATGCATAGCACTTGCTTGCGCAGGAAAGCATCATTGAAGTGCAATACTTTCCCGCGTTACAAGCCCCTCAACTGGAAAGCGAGCAATCTTTGCCAGACTGGCTGTCATCTGTGTCCATGTTGGGCAGGTATGTGCATATCGCCCTTCTATTTCTTGTTTCAAGTTCCGCACATCTCCTTGCGCAGTACGCCCGTTTCCGCATGCTATGATGGCCACATGCGCCTGCATAGTGCAACAGATGGCTCAATTGTGCACGAGGTCCACGCTTGTGCAGACAGCCTCACCGCTGTGGCTGCTGGTGCTGGTGTGCTGGCTGCTGGGTCCTCTGATGGAGGCGTGCATGTGTATCAGTCTGCCAAGAGCGCCACAGCTGCCCCATCCCACGTGCTCTCTGTGCGCACTGTTGACGCAGTGCAAAGCATGGCTGTGGTGGGTTCAGGCAAGAACACCATTGTGTTCGCAGGCTCCTGGGGGGGCATGGTGCAAGGGTGGCACATGGAGGCGCTGACCACACAGGCACAGCAGGGCAGCGGGGGCGCCGCCGCCAAGGGCGCCCGCGGCTCCAAGCGCAGGGCAGGTGCCGATAGTGCTGTGGCAGACGGCATCAGCGATATCTCGCCCACTGTTGAGCTGATTGGGCACAAGTCTGCGATCAGTGGCATCACCTCCCTCACGGCAGGAGGCGACAACTTGCTGGCTACAGGCAGCTGGGACCACAGTGTGCGGGTGTGGGACTGCGTGGGAGGCGGCGTGGAGCTGGACACATACGCGTGCAACAAGGTCGTCTCATGCATTGCTGCGGCGCCAGGTTCTGCCCCGGGTGCCGGCTACCTGTTCGCCACTGGGCACCCTGACCACCTGGTGCGATTGTGGGACAGCCGCACAGCAGCGGGGCAGACCGGCCGCATGTCTGAGAGCGGACGCCCCACCGCCCTGCCCGCGGCACACACCTCCTGGGTGACTTCCATGGCGTGGCACCCCAGCCGCGCCCACATGTTCGCCTCTGGCTCCCAAGACGGGACAGTGCGGGTGTGGGACACGCGTTCCACCAAGCCGCTCTTCACGCTGCACTCGCATGCGGAGAAGGAGGAGGGCGAGTATGAGCCGGCCAGCGCCAAGGCGACCAAGGAGTCCCAAGCAGACACCCGGCCAGCCCTTACTCCTGAGGGAGTGAAGATCCTGGGCCTGGCGTGGGGCCCTGCGGGGGAGGCGCTGTGGTCAGGAGGCTCTGACGCGGAGATCCACAAGCACCTCTTGCCCGGAGGCGGCAGTGCAGAGGCCTGAGCTCCTGCTCTTGGCCACCCCCTGGGGGGGGAGGGGGGGGTGCCTACGCTGCAGACTCAAGCTTCAGCCCTGCTTGTTGGCTGTCACTGGAGGAGCCTGCAGCAGGCGCGTACATGCTGTCCTTGCCTGCGTGCTTGGATTCTCCCAGGATGTCCATCCACCAGAAGTGGTAGTAGTAAAAGCCCAGCGGCACAGTCAAGCCATGCCACACGGAGTGCGCATCGATCAAGCCCAGCACCGGCGGGAAATCAAACATTTCGAACATGGCAGCACACACAATGAGCACGTTGAACAGCGCCATGTGGCGCACGTAGGGGCGCTTACTCCAGTGCACAGACACCCACGCCAGCCAGGAGAAGGTGTTGATGAGCGCACACCCCATGGACAGCTGCATGTTCCACCCGTAGTCGAACAACACGAAGTTCATGTGCCAGATGTGCGCACCGAACAGCAGGGCAAGCACAGCACCCATTCCAGCCATCACCTTTGCGCTTTTGATACGCAGGATGCGCACAGCAGTCACAAATAGCGACGCCACAATCAGCACCGTGGCGCAGTGGTAGTCCAAGCGCTCAGTCCAGAAGTTGTCACGGCAGTGAAACGCAGTGCTCCATACCCATGTGTTAATGCATGCAATTGCATACAGAGTCAGAGCCGTGGCCATGGCACTGGATGGCAGTGAACGACGGGTCACAAAGAGAAAGTAAAAGTGAGGAAGCGCGTTGGCAGCCGAGAACCCAGTGCTGAAGAGCTCCTGACAGCCACCAGTGCGGTGAAATGGCCACTTGCCATAGTATTGAATGGGCTCTTCACCGGCTTCTGCCCGGTGCTTCTCCACGCTGAGCATGCACTTGTACCGGCAATCCTCCCCACAAGTCCACCTCAGCGTGCTCAACGGAAATTCAGTCAGCAGCTCCTCTGCCCCCTCAGGGCCCGAGCAGTCATGTTTTCGGCACTTGCGCAGGCAGCGCTGAAATTCTGGATTTTCATCACCTTGGCTAGCACTCGCCAACTGCATCAAGGAGCACAAAACTATAGCAAGGATGGCAATGGTGCCATTTTGAAGCGATTTCCGCATGCCGCCAGGTTTTTGCTTTTGGTTGCATGACAACATACTCTGAGCAAGGATTATTGTAGAGATTGATTAGAGAGCTCATGCATGCCATGCAGCCACGCAGCTGGTGTGAAAACATGAAAAGCTCGTACGTGAAGTGAGTGGAGGGGGGCGAAAAACAATCCTCGCCAAAATCATGGCAGCTCGACAAACTCAGCGATGCTTGATAAATAAGTCATATTACCGAGGGTCATATATATTGAGGCTTCACAGTGTAGGTAGGGTCTCTGCACTCAGAGACACATCCTCAAAACTCAGTAGTTACGTCGCGGTGCGACGAAGCTGCATACAGTTTAGCTGGCTTGCTGCCGAGATAGCGCAGCCCAACACTGAAGCTGGCTTGAATACCGCCGACATTTTCTGCGAGCATAACTGCTTTTGATTGCAGCGTCGTCTGTGTCACAGCTCAACCGCTTCCCAAAGGCCATGGCCTCGTCTTGGAATCCCGCTCATGGATCTCAGGAGGCTCCTGGCAGTACAGAGTCCTCGCTTGCATCAATGATTACCAGCAGTGCTCCACCTCCTAACAAAACAAGGCCCCCTGTAAAAAGCTCGGTGCTGCGTCCTCAATCAGTGAAGCACACGCCCAAGGCGCCGCCCACTGCGCCGCCCCCCAAGGCAGCTGCGGCAGGCACCGACTTAGAGATCGAACCTTCAGAGAGACAAACTGCTGGTGCACACGACATGAATCCCCCCTTAGAGGTCATCCCCCCCACGGCTCCCCCCGCTGCTCAGGCCCCCAGCAACCATCAACCCCCAAAGGTGCGGCGGCCCAGCCGAGCAGACATTGTCGCGCCAGCAAAGCGGTCGTATACCCTTGCACCCACCAGCAAAGCTGCATCCGCACGGCTCACCTCCCCTGATGGCACGCCACAAGACGGGCTTGGCAACCCCCCCTCGTCGGGGGCGGCGGGGGGGCCGCGGAGTCGCTCCCTGGCAGACCTGGGGGAAGACGAAAGCCTGGCGGAGCGCGCTGCCGCTGTGACAGCGCGGGATGCCGTGTCTGCCGCCAGTGCCCTTGGTGCCACATCAGCCTCTGCACTGCGGGCTCAGCTACTGGAGGGTGCGCAAGCCGCCCACAAGGCCCTCACGAAGCGACAGCACTTGCTGCGAGAACTACTCACTTCAGAACACCAGTTCGTTATGTGGATGCGGGTGTTCCAGGAGACCTTTGGCGTAGCCATTGAGCGACAGGAGGCACCCTGGGCCCGCCAGCTTATGGCTGATAAGGCTGCCTCCATCCTACTGAACACGCACAAGAACATTCTGGAGTGGAACGGACGCCTGCTGCATTCACTCCAAGAGCTGCTGAATGATACATACATCCCAGGCTCCGCCTCGGAGCAGCAAAGCATGGTGACCCACCCTCCCAACCTGCCCCAGCCCTTTGCTTGCGTGGGTCAACTTGTGGTGCAGCATGCCGAGCTGTTCGGCCTGTATGGCTCATATGCAGACATGCACGAGTCGTCTGCATCCATGGTGGACCGCCTGGTGCTGCAGACTGACGAGGCCTCATCCGCCCTGGCTGCAGTGGCCGCACAGCCAACCTGCCGCGGGCAAGACATGCGTTCACTGCTCATCATGCCAGTGCAGCGCATCCCACGGTACCGCATGTTGCTGTTGGAAACCACCAAGTGTACTGAGCGGGCTGCCGCTGCCATGCGCGCTGTGGCTGCAGCGCGGGAGACGCTTCTGCTGACGGCAGGCGATACAGTGGAGAAGGCGAGCACAGCGATTGCAGCACAAGAGCTGCAGGCATCTCTAGATGCCTCAGCCACTAGCGACACACGCCGCAATGTGCTGCTGCTTCCCAGGGAGACATTTGCCGCGCAGCATGCCCTGCTCGAGCAGGAGGCGGAGGTGGACCTGCCAACCGCCCTGCACCAAACCGACCGAGCCGCCAAGCACATGAACTCAGCCATCGCGCGTCGCCTGGCTCGGCAGGCGCTGAAAGACCTGGAGGGCCAGTTCGTCGGGGGGTTGCCCCTGGTTTCTCCCCGTCGCCGCCTTATTCGGGAAGGGCGTATGCTGAAGGTCTGCCGGCGCTTTGACAAGACGTACTACTGGCACCTCTTCAGCGACGCGCTGCTGTACAGCGAAGAGACCCGTACTGGCTCGGCTGCTTTCAAGGTGCACCGTATCATGTCGCTGGCTGAGACGTGGGTGGAGCCAATTGCCCCGGAGCACAACAGCGCCATGTACGCCCCCCCCCACGCCCTGCGGGTGCTGAACCGCAGTAAATCCTTTATCGTGGCTGCAGAGACCGCCGGGGACAAAGCCGCTTGGCTGCGTGATCTCAGCGCCACCATCATTCGAGCCCACACCGAAGTGGTCAACTCCCGGCTGGGGGGCAGCAAGGACTCGGCCCCCACCTCCCGGTCGGAACTATTCGCGCACTCCACAGCGGATACAGATCATTCTACGAGCTCTTCTGCTGGCGCTGGCGTCGAGAAGCTTACCCTGGCGGCAGCAAAAGGTGTCTCAGAGTACACTGCAACGGTGCGGGCATCCGCTGCGCCTGTGTTCATTCCTGACCATGTGCAGCCCTGCTGCTCTTGCTGCAATGCCGTGTTCTCAGTGGTGTTCTGTCCTCGGCACCACTGCCGTTTGTGCGGCTGCCTCGTGTGTGCAGCTTGCAGCAAGACCAGGCTGGTGCTGCCACATGTGGACGCCAAGACAGCGCAGCGCATCTGTGACAAGTGCCAGCAAAACAGTGTTGCTGGAGACTCCAGCACGATCAAGCTGCAAGTGACGGTGGTGGGTGGGCGCGACCTGCCCAGTTCTGACAGAAACGGGCACAGCGACCCATATGTCCGCCTGTTCCACGGGGGCATCCAGTGCGGAGAAACACCAGTGGTGAAGAAGACCCTGAACCCGTCGTGGGATCCACACACTGCCACGTTTGAAGTGCCGCTGCGATACCTCTCCAAGGGCACCATGGGATCGTCAGTGTCCTCCCGTGATACCGACGCAAGCTCGGGTTCGTTTGCTGAGAGCGCCACCAGTGAGAGGGGAAGCGCAGACGCCACCAGCGACCCCTTGGCGGGCAGCGGCATCACGAACGAAGGGGGCTCCCTGGTGCTTGAGTGCTGGGATCGGGACATGTTCTCGTCGGACGATTTCCTGGGGCGTGTAAGTGTGAAGGTGCAGCGGGTGTTGCGGCGGCTGGTAGCCACACGCCGCTCTCAGCAGCGCGCTGCCAGAGCGGCAGCGCGGGAGCTGGCCGCGTCAGGCAAGAAACGGGCCGCTACACTGTCCTCCCGTGGCGATGGCAAGGGACGCCCCAAGCAAGGGGCTGTGGCAGTACCTCGCCTGCACACGGACTTTGCCCTCTCACTACTGGGCATTCCTGACGCGGATGCAGGCGTCATGCTGAAGCTGCCTCTGTCGGAGCTGGGCCCGTCTGTGTCTCTGCGCGCATCCCCTGACCACGACGGGCGGCGCTCAGGCAGCACAGTGGCGTTTGACCCGTCGTCGCGAGCCCCCTCTGCCTTGCCTAGGCTGCAGCTGGCTGTGAAAATCAGCATGCCCGACGAAACATCCACCGCAGAGGAAAACCCCCTGCGTCTGATCCGGCAGTGGGCGGTGGCGGCTGTGCCGCTGCTGCCCTCGGGGGATGCAGGGGTGGCCAGTAGCACCCCCCCCCCGCTGAACGACACTGCTGCCAGCATCACGGAGCTCATGTTCTACTACTTTATTGACCTGTGGCGCATCAAGGCCTTGGTGCAGCTGCGGGCAGGCTCCGCTGGGCCAGGCGGCTTGAAGCTGTCAGACGCAGTGGAGGCGCTGCTATCTGGGGCGGGCCCTGCTGTCCTGCTCGCTGCAGACCAAAGCATCGCTGCAACGAGCGCACCAACGCACCCCAAACGAGAGAAGCGCAGGTCCATTTTACAGTCCGTGCAGGAGCGCCTGCCTTCCTGGCTGGGGGGTGCTGAGGATGACTTCATGCAGAGCAGCACCACCACAGCTGTGGGCATCACTTCCCCCGCTACCGCCGCCGCCCCCCGCAGCGTTGTGAGGCAGCCAGACGCAGCTGCCGCCGCACACGTGTCCAGGCCTTCCCGCTCCTCTTTGCCTGGCGCGGGGGTGCGTCACGTGTTCGACTGGTGGGACAGCGGAATGGACGCACAGGACGCACAGGAGTGGGCTGACCTCCCGTCTCCCCCTCCCCCGCCGCTTGCCCCCCCCCTCTCCCACGGAGACTTGGCCAAGGGGCTGTTTCCTTCCCGCAGGCGCCGCTCCACTGCAAACTTCTCCAGCCCGTTCCTGGGCCCCGACAGCACTGGGTCGCCTTCCAGCGGTGCCATGGCAGGCGGCACACAACAGGCTAAGCCCCGCCCCAAGCGAATGAGCTTCTTTGACTTTGTTGCAGGGCGCAGTGTGGACCGGCAGGGCAATGTGACCATCTTATCGGGGCCTGGTGAGACTGGGGTGCGGAGCAAGCCTAGTACAGCATCAAGGGGGGTGCGATTTGCACAGGATGCCCCCCCTGCAAACACGACGGGGGGGGGGCTCCCGCCAGCCAGGAAGCCCATCGCATCTGCTGGCCCAGGTGCCAGCTTCAGGGGCCTTGAAGATGTCATGGGTCTGGACAGCAGCAGCGAGGATGAGGGGGGTGAGGGGGGGGTCTCCCCCAGCCCAGATAGCGATAGCCCCAAGGATGTGGTGGATGCAGTTGTGCAAAGCCTTGGGGGGGGGGCGTTTGGTGTGGAGCCCTCCAGCTCTTTGACGCCAACTGCTCAAAGCACTGGCATTCGCAAATCGCGGTCTAACCGTGCCCAGTCACACAGCGACGTGGCGCCACTGCTCCGCCGAACAGGCACCGCTCCTCGCAGCATGTTTGGGGCGGCGTTCGCGGCAGCCTCACGCCCCTCTGCAGACGAAGGCCTGCCGGATCTGCCTGCCGTTCTACTGCTCAAGAGCTTGTATGAGGAGCTGATATCGTTCCAGGTTGCACTGAAGCATCGTCGCGAGGCAGTGCTGCTGTGGGAGCAAGCGCAGGCCGCAGCCGCCAAGCGCCGCCTCGCTCGGTCTCTGCAGGTGCTGGTGTCGGCAGCTGGACGCACACTTGTGGGGGCGGCTGGCATCGGCGGCGACAGACTGTCCATGCGCGTTATGCCCCCCGGCGTGGGCGGGGCCGCGGGCGCGGAGGACAAGGAGCTTGAGTCGCTGCTGCTGGCATCTGCTGAGCAGCAGTGGGACTATGTTGCACTGCAGGCAGCCACGGGGGCTTTCGGCGGGGTGCGTGCCAGCACCTTGCCGGCCGCCTCCGGTAGCCCCACCGTGCAGTTGTCAGGCTGGGTGGCCTCCATCATCCCGCTGCACCCCGTGCTTGCGCCTTCCCATCGCTTCAGCCGCAGCCAAGCCCTGTTCCAGCTGTCTCTGAGACTGGCCCACGTGGTGCACCGGCGCCTGCTTGGGCAAACTATCACCCCTGCTGCCGTCCGGCCCGTGTCTGGGGCCGCGCCTGCCCGAACAGGCACCGTGTTCCAGGGCTCCCACGGGTCAGGGGCCATTCAAAGTGGTGCAGGCACCCCTACGGATCGCCAGAGCCGTACACGCCGCATGTCCATTTCGCAGAACACGGGCTTGTTGAAGTTGGAACCGCTGCACTCTGAGGCGCTTCCATTTGGGCTGTTCACGCCGCCAAGTGCCCTGGCCCAGTGGAAGTCGCGATCTGACATCGCGCAGCGCTTGCTGGATTCTCAGGCGAAGTTTGTGGCGGAGGTGGCACTGCTCATCGCCGCGTATGTGGAGCCCCTTGAGCAGCTAGCGCTGGGACTGATGCCAAACGCCTTTGTGGCCGCAGCTCGCCAGGCGGCCGCCCAGGCGCAGTTTCTGCGGCTGGCACGGGGGGGGGCGCTGAGTAGCCGGGCAGGCAGCCCTGTGAGAGAAGAGGATGGCACAGTGGGCAGTTTTGCGACGTCAGAAGCGTCAGGTTGGCCACGCAGCCGCGCCAGCAGTCTCAGCGCCAGGCTATCCACGGGGGAGGAGTTGCCTGCATCCCCCACAGCCCGTGCTTCTCGCGAGCGGTTTTCGCAGGGGTTGCAGGCAGACCTGTCCGCCTCGCTGTCACCATCGTCGCAGCACAGAGCGTTGGAGGAGGCGGACGATGCTGGGGACCTCATCGACGTGGACTTGGCAGTTGGCGGGGAGCAGTTTGCCTTGCAAAGCTACGGTGACGGCGCCAGCGCCACCACCGGGTCCAGCGGAAGTGCTGAGCTGATGGGCATCCTGGACAAGCTGCGCAAGACGGTGTGCTCTGCTGAGGCACGGGCGGCTGCTGATGCACAGGAGCTCGCTGTGGTGTTGCATGGTATACGGCAGCTGCTCACGGCTGCAACAAAGCTGTGGCGCACGATCGACTCCTCACTTGGACGGGCCATGGACGAATCCATTGTACAATGTGGACGGTTCATGGCTCAAGAGGTCGTGTTTGCAACCAGCGACCGTGCCTTTGGCCGTGACGTCACCACTGCGCTGAATTGTGTGCAGGAGGGGGTGGCGGACAGCTTGGCGAGGGACCCCCCCCAAACACCCCCCCAAGAGCAAGCAGGCGAAGCGGAAGGCAGCACTGACGAGCACCGCAGCTCTTGCTTTATGCAGGTGCTGCTGGGCCCCGTGCCGCTGACCACTGCTGCTGGAGACGCCTCCCCCCAGTTCAACCAACTGAAGCGCCTAGCGGAGACACTGCCCGCCGGCGTTAACAAGCTGAGGGTCAGACAGCTGAAGGGGACACTGCAGCATTTGCACCGCGCAGCATGCATGCAGTACGGAGCGGGCGGAATAGAGTCCCTTGCAGCCCGAGAGGCTGCTATCTCCGCCGTGACGGGAACCTCTCCAGCTGACCGTCGGCGCGGCAGCCTGTCCGGGCGCCCACGACACACGGGCACATCCACAAACAGCTCTGGGGATTATAGCAGCAGCCAGTCCACCAGTGATGCGGGCTTGGGCGCCCTGCCTAGCTCCGGAGCTAAGCCTGCTGTTCCTGATTTGTTCGGGATGCTGTCCGAACTGATGGGCACTGCCCAGGAACAAGCCCGTCTGTGTTCCTTGCTGGCAGTGTGCACTCCAGAGTCGCACGGAGATTGGGGCAGTCTGCAGTCTGCCAGCAGAACGGCCCAAATGGCTGCGGATGCAGCAGCTGCTGCCTTGGCAGTGCTGCGGCCCAAAGACGAATTGCAGCACGAGGCGGCCCCCTCTGTGCTCGCCGCCAGGCAGGCGCCCCAAGTGTCCACAAGTGCTGAGCAGTGACAGAGTTTGTGCGAAATGTATGTTCCTCTCAGTTCCCCGCTGGTCGCAGTGCGCCTGCCCGACCCCCCCTCGGCAGTCATAGGCGAGGGCAACCAGCTGTAAAACAGGCTGGCCTTTCAAGCTTCTTGAAAAATCGGACAAGTTTTCATTTTGTTGTCGCTCGTGCCTACCTTCAAAATAGTCAGACTCGGGCCACGTGCACTTCTTCGGACACGTCCGACATCCCCCAATTCCGCAGCTAACCCATTCAAGTACTCTGCAAAATTAGTCATGGCTGCTGAGGGCGAATCTGCACAACAGGCTCAGCGTGATGGTAAATTGTGCGCGTGCATGTGTATCAAGCTCACAAACATGTTTTCAATTTCCAGAGTCGGAGCTATTTCGGCACATCATCCACATTGAGAAGGCTGTGCAGCTGGCGCACGGAGACACTGTCGAAGCCTTCAAGAATGATGCGCGCTTCAAGCAAGCAGCTGATTTCAGCCGTATTGTGGACTGGACATCTATTGTCACGTGTGTGCAAAATTCTGCACAGCAGCTGCTTGTCTGCTCGCAGCTGACGAATTGTTTTTGCAGATCTCCTGAGTTGATCAAATCTTGCCAAATCAAAGGCTGGCCAGCACCTAAGCGGGTGCAGGCTGGAGTCCTGCCTTTAGTTATGCACCGATCCAAGCCAGGGCTGCAGGTGAAGGCTTTCACAGGGTCCGGCAAAACTGGTTGCTTTGCCGTTGCGGCGCTTCAGTCCGTGAATCCATCAATTCAGGCAACGCAGTGCATCATCCTATCGCCCACAAAGCTGCTCACTGAACAAACCTACAATGTTGTCAGCGGTCTGGCCAAAGGCATGGGCGTCACTGTTGAAATGCTGCACGGCGATGTGCAGCTCAAGAGCCCCACCCACGCCCAAGTGGTGGTGGGCACTGCAGGGAAATTGGCCAAGGCCACCGCAGCGCAGCGCGGGAAGACCCTTGTGGACCCCAAGCACGTGCACATGCTGGTGTTGGACGAGTGTGACGACTTGATGCAGGGCAGCAGCTTCGTGGAGGTGCATAAGGTCCGCCAAAAGTGCCCCAAAGCCCAGGTGCTGCTGTTCGGCGCCAGCTTTGCCAGTTTGGAGGCTGACCCAGTGACCAGTGAGAAGAACATCAAGACCATTTTTGGCTCCAACACTGCCCTGAAGGTGTCCCTGGGCGACCCGGCCTGGGACGCCCTGCGCCACGATGTGCTGTTCTGCTCTTGCGGGCGGTGTTCCAATGTGGGCTCCGCGCAGGCGGCGTGCAAGCGCCGCTCAGAGCCTGCCAGCCGCGTGGAGCGCCTGGGCATGTTCTACTACCCCGACCAGGCCGCCATGGCCACGGCATGCGCCACACTGGCTGACAAGGCCAAGTTTGTGGCAAGCATGCTGGAGCAGCTGCCAGGGCACAGGGCGCTTGTGTTTGTGGAGTCGCACAAGGAGGCTCACGAGGTGGCCAGCTTGCTGTCGCCCCCTGACGCACCAGCCAAGGCGGAAATGGACAAAACGTTCAACACTGAGGGGCGCCGGCAGTCCTCAGGGGACCCCGCTGCCTCCGTGGGGGCACAAGCCGCCCTGGCCCAGAAGCTGAAGGTGGGCGTCATTCACGGCCGCATGGAGCTGTCTGTGCAGCAGCTGGTGCTGAAGCGCCTGGTGGATGACGAGCTGCACGTGCTGGTGGGGACCAACTCCTTGTCCTCCGGAATGGACGTGCCCAACGTGGATGTGGTGTTCAACCTGGGGTTCCCCATGAGCAAGGGCAGCGGGCAAGCCACGCCCCAGCCAGAAATCAAGGTGTTCCAGAACCGTGTGGGGCGCACCGCCCGCGACGGACACTATGGCGCCTGCGTCATAGTGCTGGGCGCGGAGCCCCATGAGGCGCGCACCTTCGAGTCTCTGTCCTCCTATTTGCACTTCCAGCCGGTGTTGCTGGACGGGGACACCAAGCGCCAGGGGAAGATGCTGAAGCGATACGTGGCAGGTAAGCTCACTTTCAGCGTGGTGGACACCAAGGGCAACGAGCTGGACCTGCGCAAGGGGCCGCAGCCCCGCCCCGCTCGGGATGAGGAGTGGATCGCCGCGGAGCTGGCCCGACGTGCCGGCAGGGCTGCTGCAGGTGCAAGCGGGTCTCACATACCTGAAGGCGGCGCAGTTGTGCACGAAGCAACCGGGGGTTCAGCGGCATTTTGAGTCTATCTGTTTGCGGAAAGTCCAATTCCACATCGGGGGGGTTCATGAAAACATTCGTCGAGCGGCGAACTGGAAGTTGTCGAACAAATTGTGGATTTTTATTTGGAAAGCACCACTGCTGCTGCATTCAGAGAGCGACAAACCTCGCTCTTGGTGGCACGCTGTTGTGCTTGCCTGGACGACTTTTCTCGCTTACCACACATGGCAGACCTGAAAGATCTGGAGGAGCAGTGCATTGCTTCCATCAAAGGCGTGAATAACATCCCAAAATTGCTTGCACTTTTGGATGCTGCGGAAAAGGTTTGTGCTTTGCCCAGGAGTGTCTCTGCGGAAAATGCATGCGGAATTTGCCGTGCAGAAGAAGATCAAAGCTGCTTTCCCAGCAGTTCATAGCTTGCGACGCGTGTTCACATTCTACATTCAGTCCGGCCATATTAAAAGACATGTTTCTGATGTGTCAAAAGGCTCCTCCAAAAAGCGCCCACGCAGCGATGCGGGTGATGCAGTGGCGACTTGGCTGCGGGGCAAACTGGATGCCTTCCTTGCGCAGGTTGGTCAATGGCTGCACAACAGCAGTGCAAGCGCACGCGTGCTTGCATTGCGTACATTGGCCCACTTTGTGGCCCACGGCCCCATCGTGAAACGCTCCGGTGATGAGAGCTCCAGCACCTTCTGCCACAGCACCCTGCAGCTGCTTGTGGCGTGCCTGCTGAATGCAGCTGCAAAGGAGGCAGCTGACGGCAGCGAGGCCACCGTAGCCGAGGACATCATGGATGCTTTGCAAGAGGAGCTGTCTGACGAGTTTGACGACTTCCGCATGTACCTGCTGCACGCAATCGCGGCCGCTGCCCAGTTTGTGCACGCTGGCGCAGATGCCTCAGTCAGTCAAGCTGACGTGGCCGCCGCTGCCCGCATGCCCACTGGAGTGCAGTCGCTGCTGGCAGCACTGGATGCCTCCATGGTCGGCTCCGTGCTGGTGACGCTTTTGGGTCGGGTCAGTGTGCCCCCCTCAGAGGCGGTGTGGGGCCCCCGGTCCTTCTTGGTGCCTCCTGACGTGGCAGGAAACGACACCAAAGACGAGTCAGAGGCACTGCAGCCTGAGCAAAGCGACTCAGACGAAGAGGACGCAGCGTACCTCACAGCACATGCCGCCTCAGCAAGCGGCACGGACCTGTCAGCCTCCACTGCGCAGTATGCACGGGCCGGGCGCACCAAGCAGCGAAAGCGGTCTCGGGACGCCCTCAGGGAGAAAACCGGTGGCGTGGTGGCTGCCAAGGCAGGCAGCATCATCTACCAGCACAAGGCGTTTCAGGAGGCCTGGTTGAGTGTGATGCGGCTGCCGCTTCCCCGCAGCGTCATCAAGGGCGTGCTTGGGTCGCTGCGCGACGAGGTGCTGCCCTGCATGCGCGAGCCCCTGCGCCTGGCAGACTTCCTCACTGTGGCATACACGCAAGGAGGCAGTGTTGCACTACTTGCACTTGAAGCCCTGTGGTTCTTGATGACGGAACACGACCTGGAATACCCTCAATTCTACCCCAAGCTGTACGCGCTGCTGACGCCAGCCAACATGCGAGCTCGCTTCAAGGCACGCTTCATGCAGCTGCTGGACATGTTCCTGTCCTCTGCGGCACTGCCTGCGTACCTGGTGGCAGCCTTTGCCAAGCGTCTGGCTCGCCTGTCCATTGCCGGCCCCCCCACTGTGGCTTGCCTGGCCCTGCCCCTGATGTACAACATGCTGAAGCGACACCCAGCCTGCACACCACTGCTGCACAGGCCAATGGTGAAGGTGGGACGCGTGCCGAAGCCGGCCCCCGTCACTGCGGAGGGCAGCGCCGCCCCTGCCCCCCCTAAACCCATTGCAGGGGGGGCCTTCTCAGACCCGTTTGACGCCAACACCAACGAGCCCTCCGAGAGCAACGCCCTGGGCAGCCAGCTGTGGGAGGTGGTGCTGCTGCAGTCCCACTATGTCCCCCAGGTGGCGCGCCTGGCGTCGCTGTTTTCCCGTGAGTTCACGCGGTCAGAGTTCAGCGTTGCCGGCGCAGCCACCAACACCTTCGAGTCGCTGTCCCGGGGGTCCATGCGGCCAAATCCCAAGGTCCTGCGGGCCCTGCAGGCCAAGCAGCAGGGCCGTGGGCGCTTTGCGCAGAAGCCCAGCTGGCTGAAGAACAAGAGGGCTCTCAAGGGAGACTCCGCCCTGCAGGCGCTGAGCGTGACGCCCCTGGCGATTCACACCCAAGACAGCGTGGGCGATGCTGTGCGCGAGGCCATCTTTGCCACAGGGGGGGGTGATGACGGCTGGCAGGGGAACCCCTACTTCCTGAAGCCCGTGACAGATGACGCAGATGAGGAGGGGAATGGGGGGGGGTCTACCGCCAACGCGGGAGAGATCCTGGCGCCCCCGCGAGTGGAGGGCGACGAAGGCGATGACGGCGCTGGGGAGGAAGAGCAGGAGCGGCAGATGGAGCACGCGGCACAGCAGGAGGCAGTGGCTGCGGAGGCTGCAGGGGGTGCTTATGGTGCACCCTTTTTCACATCAGCTGGCAGCACTGGCGCCATCAGCAAGACGGTTGCTCTTGGCATTCGCAGTGTTAACTTCTTGCCTCATGTGCTGGACATGAGCGCGTAAATACAGTGTCATGATGCCTCAGGCGGGCCTCCACAGGGCAGCAGGCAGGTCGACGAAGGGGGCACACGAATCATCTGTACACCAGACGAGAGACTGTCTCAGGCCTAGCTCACCGAGATATTTCGAGGCCCCCCTGGCGTTTTTTCGGCAGTTTATCTGCGCATCGTCCCGAAATACGGCCTATTTTCGCCAAAATCCGCACAATTTTGAGAGCCCCTTGAGTTTATCTGCGCATCCCCTCGGCTGCATGAGCTAGGCCTGTGTCTGTCCGATGCGATGCAGATTATAGACAGTTTCCCTCTGATTGCATTCCTTCCAGCGTGTTCCCCTCTGCCTCGTGAATTGCAACTGCACCGTGCTGCCAACTGAAATAGACTGGAGTTTCGTGTAGAAACGCCCGCCTGCAAGGAACCCAGCATCAGCCATGCCTTTGACTCAGGACGAAATTGATGGCTGCAGAGATGCATTTCTTGCGTATGATAAGGATCGCAGTGGATCCATTGAGGTTTGGGAGTTGAAGGAAGTGCTTGAGGGTACGGTGTACAGGAGATATGTCGTTGCGCAGGGCGCACTAAGCCGTCGCTTAACTTGCAGCTATGGGCCAACACCCAACTGAAGAGGAGCTGTTTCAAATGATTTCTGAGGTCGACGAAAATGCTAGTGGCTCAATCGGTATGAAAGCCTTCGGTTTGCCCAGTAGGCTGAGCTCATCGAGAATTTGATGCTGCAGACTTCGGCGAGTTTCTCAAGGTGATTGAGAAGCAGAAAGAGCGCGCAGAGAAGTATGATGAGGAAACAGACTTTGGTACGTTTGTATACTTGCGTTTCCAGAGCATATTTAAACCCTCAGCGCTTGTGCAGTGGATGCCTTTGTTGCATGTGGTGGCAACCCCGACAAGAGCGGCCATGTGCAGCGAAGCACGCTGGTGAAGATTGTCAAGGAGGACTTTGGGCTGACCATTGACATCGAGAAGTTGATTGATGATATCGACGAGGACCGCTCGGGCGAGATCGAGTATGCTGAATTCAAGCAGTTGCTGAGCTAAACACAAACGCAGCTGGCAGTCACATCCCAGCGCCTAGACTTCTGCAGCAAATAACCGGCGTAAAACGCAGCAGCAGCTGCTGCCGCATGCCACTAGTGGCAATCCATTGTGGGCTGTTGTGCTTCGCCCCCGCGGCGTCGGCCCTCCTGCGGGCAGCACCATGTCAAGGGGGCTACACCCAGGAACCCCCTCAAAGCCCAGGGCGAGTACGCCAGGCACACTAGGCCCCCTGAATGCATGCAAGCGTGCAACTCTGTGTAGCTCTCTAGCCTGCTGACTCTTGGCCAACATGCATCCAACGCTGTGCTGCTAGCCGGCGTATACGCCTTCATTCAACAGCATGCTTTTTGTCTGTGTCCAACCAGGAGTTCAAGGAGCTGCACTGGGCTGCCCTCGCAGCTCAATTTGCCCCCCCCTCACAGCTCCGTCACGACCTGGCGTCTTTCCCCGAACCGTGTGTGCATACATGCTGCTAAATATGAAGAACACTTTTTCATTTACTCGGGCCGTGCAGCTCACAGCGCAGGCTTGAGGGCCCCCTTGGGGGGGGCATGCACTATCTTGGGCAGCAGCTTGGCGGCCTTCAATGATACGGGGGAGTCGGTGCCCTGCGTGCTGCCCTCCAGCACCTTGCGCATGATGGGGTCCCACACCTTGTCCATCTCCTCTTGGGCCTGTGCGTCCTCCGCCGCATCCCACACACGATCAGACAGCCACCAGCGCTGCTTGGCTGCGTATCCGCTCTTGCTCTCATTATCCCACAGGGCAGACTTCATCTTGAAGTTGCAGTCTGCCTGGGCAACCTCGTCCTCTGGTTGCACCGGTGCCATGCCGCTGCGGACGTTGCACTGAAAGTTCTTGGTGAGAGACACGATGTAGTGGTGCCAAATGGACGGCACATATAACACCTCCCCAGGCTTCAAAATCGTCTCCAGTGCCCGCACTTGGGCGATTTGCTTGCTGAAAGGAGAGTTCAGCAGGGTGGTAAAGTCTGCAGGAACAAGGGGTGAGTGAGGTAGCGCTGTGGAGCCTGCTGCGCCTGTGACGTACCTGACATGTCCAAGGCCCAATGTCGGCGGCTTGGGCCCTCGTCCATCACCTCCAGCAAGGAGCACTCTGAAGGCGGAACAAGCACATAGCGCTTCATGCCCGCCAGCAGTGTGATTGCATTCCTGTGCCCATCTTCATGCTGCAAAAAACAGTGGGGGTGGAGAGACACGCTTAGCAGGGGTGCAAAGGGGCTTGGGCTCAGCGAGTCACTCACGCCTTCAGCGACGATACCGGGGTGCCCCACTCTGCATTGCGGCCCCTTGCGCTTCTTCACATCCACCATCATGAAGCCGTTGTCACCCCCGAACACCGGGTCCAAATCCAGAACAATGGGGTGCTTGGAGCTGCGCATGCCGGGGATGATGCGGCGAGGCAGGTTAGCGCTGAATGTGAAGTACTGATGGGGGGTCTGCGCTGCGCCGTTCAGCTCAGCTGGGGGGATGCGCCACCAGCCCCAAGGATACTTGAGCGAGTCCAAGTCGCTGGGCATATCACGGGTGGTCACCGCGTCGGCAGGAGACGCCCCACGCCCCACTCCCAGTGTTGATTTGCGGTTGAATTCGGTCAGTACCTTGCCTGCCCATTGTTTCAGCTCTTCCGGGAGGATTTCTTTTACCTCCTTCACAGTGAACGTTTTTAGGGGGGGCTTAGCATCCAGCACTGGGGGTCCCTCCAGGCCTCGCAGGGCAGCTTTCGGAGCCTCCTTACGCGCGTGTGCCAAGAGCAAGTCAACAGCCTTCTGCACACGCCCAGCATCTGCCTTAATGGTGCTCCACCATTGTGGGAAAGTGACAGGCTCCATGTGCGGGGGAGGGTATGCAAAAGTGTAACCTTCTGAGCGCGAAGAGACTTCAGCAGGAGAGTCGCTCACTGGCTCCGTAAAAGGCAAGCGGCCTTGCACACCCTTTTTGACATAATTAACCTTGAATGTTTCCTCGTTCCATTGCTGCAGGTCGATTTTCTTCTGCTTCGACTTGAACCTGTGAAATGAGCAAAGAGGACACCGTGACAACGCAGGTCACAATCAACCGCAAAGAGCTCTTACCACATGAAATGATTGTGGGATGCTGTTGCTGAATGCGACTTGACAGTCTCAAACTTTTTAACAACTTCCTCCCAATTCTTGTACTTTTCCACGACCTCATTCAACTTTGGGTGATTGTACGCCTTGAAAGGCACTTCAGCCAGCACTAGCTCCCTGATGCGCTTCAGGCCAGCCTCAGTTGAGGCATCAACTCGTTCCAAAGAATCAAAGGATGTGCCTCCACATGGAGGGATCTCTGTTATATCAGGATTCCAGTATGTAAGCATTCGCTGCGCAAGCATCACATTGATGTGAGGAATGTGTGAGGAAACCTCTTCTGAGCAATCAGACAGCATCAGCATCACGCAAAATTGTGCAGGAAGTGTACCTTCAGGCTGAATAGTTTCGGGAAGTTGTCAATGGTGGACTGTCGAATGTCCTCGGGCTTCAGCTCATGAAACACAGCACTCGTCAAAGCTGCGCAAGCAGCCAGCAGCAGCACTGCCACCGTGCGCATGATGGAGCTGTATTTATGTATGAACAAGCACCCATTACAGCCTAGGGCATTCAAACAACGAATTTGAATAGAGAATGGACTTCGTGAATGGACCAAATTTATTGAGTCCGACCAAGCCCCAGTCACCGCCTGGCACTGCAGGCAGGGGTGTGTGGTATCTACCCCCCACTGCTTCCACAAAACAAGGATGATATTCAGTGCAGCTCTGCAGCTACATGTCAGATACTGTAGCGCTTGCAATGTAGGTCGGGGCATAGGACACGTGGGCAGCTGCTTGCGTCGGGACATCAACAGGCTTGACTGGCCGCACGAGCTGTCCGCGGCGAATGAAGTACACCACAAGGCTGACCAGATCCACAAACACCTCTCCGGACAAATCCTGCTGTGTTGCCGAGATCGTGGCCAATACGTGTAGCGGGTAGACTGAGAAGCACTGCTGCCACACAGAGCCCCGTGCAGCCGCGTCGGCATGCAGCTGCGTGTGCTGTGCTTGGGGAAGCTGCTCAAGCGGGGTCCCTTGCGGAATTTGCTGCAGCATGCTGGCATACTGCTGGCGGGCTTGGCTATGAAGTTGCTGCTGGGCGTGGATATTGCCTTGCTGCGCGTGCGTTTCTCCCTGTTGCCAAAGCTGGCAAAACGCAAGGGCGTTTTGATATGCAGAAAGCACCGACTGCTGCTCCTCAGGGCCGCTGGGCAGCATCACGGGGTACACCTTTTTGTGTTCAACAACGCGTTGGCCATATGGAGCAGCTGTAACTATGCTCACGCCACGTGCACCGTCGCTTGTGTTGCGCAGCAGGAATGCCCCGGCTGGCTCGGAAGCCAGCGCAGCTTCAGCAGTTTGTCGCAATTGCGACGGCTGGACACCGGAAAAGGCGTGGAAAAACGCAGACATGCCCTCTTCTTCAACCTGGAGGCACTGTTCTTCCATGATGAAGGCTGGCTGCTGAAGCCACTGTGCCAAGCTTGCAAACTGAGGCACGGAAGCTGCTGCCCCCCAATGGTGCAAAGTACCCAAGTGGCGGCGAAGGAAGCGGTAGGCATACCTGGCAGCAAATAAAAAGCCTTGCTCTGCAGTATTTCCTCCATGCTGGGCTTGTTGAGCAGCCTGCATCCCATTTGCAGCCCACACGGCAAGCAGCCCGTGGCCAGCCACGACATCAACACTCAACCCTGGTGTCTGCGAAGCTTGAGCTGCTGCTTGCTGTCCCAGCCACTGCAGCGTGCCTGCTCCGCGCTCCTTGATTTTGTCTTCGTGTACTTGCAGTAAGGCAGACATGCGCTCCACAATCGCCTCAACCACCTCATCTGCCACGCCCAACATGTCAGCCAGGTCGCGCAAGCCGACGGGTTCCTCGGCAGCGCACACCACCCCCAATAACTGTGGGCCCTGCAGCCTCTGAAAATCTTCCACTGGAAATTCACGCTGAAGCTTGAGCGCCTGCAGAGCATTAAGGCCAGGGGGGAAGGCGTCCACGTTTTGCAACGACAGCACTTCGCCGGAGCGCAGCTCAGCGAGCATCAACTGGCAATACTCAAACGAGCCCTGGCTGCGGTCTAGAATGCAATGAACGGCGTGTTGAATCAACTGCTGTTGCTCTAGCTGCTGCTGTGGATTTGGTGAGCTTCCTTGTCCGTGCGGGTCGCCAGTGTTTTTAGAAGCGAGGGTGCACTCAACTGGAGGCTCTGGCACATCGCCAGACGCCACAGCGGGCGGAGGCGTGGCCGCTGTTGAGCTGCTTGTTTCATAGACAGAAATTCCTGCCATGTTGCCCACTTGCTCCAGCAAGTATGCGTGCATTGCAGACTTGCGTTCATAGTCGACAGTTGCGTCGCCCAGCGAAAGTGTGGCAGTGGCTGCCCCACAGCGTGCATTCAGAGCGTCCATCCCTGTGGCGGTTTTGGTTGGCACAACACTCACAGTCATGACCACGCAAATGTGGGCTGGTGCATTGCGCAGTGCTTCAACCAGCTGTGTTGTCATGCAGTCGACCACATTGATATCTTGACTTGAGCCGTCACTCGGTTTGGCGACAACCAAGTCAGCGCTGTCCACCAGCAGAAGTCTCGGTTTTCCGTCGGGAGATGGTGGGATTCCATGCAGCAGCTTACTGAGACGCTCCTGCGAAGACATTACTGGGAAAGTTGTTTCCAGAAATGAGTTCTCTATCAAGGACGCAGCCACAGCGTCATTTCCTGCGGCTGCTTGATACATGAGAGATGCCGATGCTCGCTGCAAAGAGCGCGAAGGGAGGTCTGTAACACTCGCAAAATGGGCAGCGAATACGCCCTGGCGGAAGCGGTGAGATATTGAAACCGTGAAGGCAGTCTTTCCTGACCGGGCTGCGCCTTGCACCACAAGAACATTTCCACCTGCAACTCCTGCAGCTGCCCGTGCTGCACTGCGAGCGTACCAATCTTCTACAGTTGCATCCATGGTGGTACTGGTGATGTGGGATTCTTGTGCGAAGTTTGCGAAATCGGCTGTGTTTTGCAAAGGCAGCAATCTCCGCTGTAGCCTGTTGAGCATGATTGAGTGCTGACCCTCACTTGCCAAGCCGTCTCGCAAACCCAAAATCAGTGAGTCCAGACAACCAGATATGGTTTGAGGGTGGGGCTCTTTGACTTCGCACGTGGACGTGGAGTTCGTCAAGCCGAACCAAAACGCCACCCACTGCAAGCCAACAATTGCCAGGGGAGGCTGGGTGCCCTGGGTCAACATCAACGGAACAAAACGAAGCCCCATGGAAAATGCACGGTCAAACTCAGGTAAGCACTGGCCAAATCGACTGTCGGCTTTACGCCGGTCAACGGCTTCGGGGGTGAGCAACAAGACCAACTTGCCGGGCTTCAATGCAGCACCGTTGGCATCAGTGGCTGTCAGAACAGTTCCAGCAAGGTTTTCAGACGTTTTGTAATGTCCGAATGTGTCGCCTTTTCCTGCTGCCCACGCCACAGCTTCGTCAACGTACGCAGCCCTGGCCTTCTCAGCTGCCGGGTCGCCCAGCGGCAAAGCACAATACTCCCTGTCAAATGCAACACTGTAGCCCGCCCGTCTCAGGCGCTCAGCCACCAGAGCACCAATATCAGCTGCGTAGCGATCACAAGACACAAACACCCTGCACGGCTTTTCTTGGGACGGCTTGGGTGTTTCTGACCGCGGGGATGCGCTGGGGGTAAGCGCTGAAGCAGCAGTGGCAGCAGGCTTCCACAGCGCCAGGGGGAAGCACGTGCCATTCATGCAGCCTGTTTCAACAGCTGCAATGATGTTCTGCATGATGCGTTTCACGTCGGGCTTGCGGTTTAGCAAGTCCTTCCACTGCTCGTCCGTCAGGCCGCCACCTCGCTTGGCAGCATCGACAGCCAGCTCATCAGTACGACTTGTGAACATGTGCCGCAAATCAAGCACACTGGCATTTGCCATGCCTAAACAGTCAGGAAGCTGCATGTCCTCCAAGTGCACAGCAAGGCAGCGCTGGGGCATGCTCTCATACGCCAAAGCTGCCTCACGGTGGCAAAAACCCTGGGCATCAGAGGTCTCCATGTCCCGACGAAAACCGTGGCGAGCTAGCATCACAATGAAACGACCAGCATCCCCAGCGGTCAACGCATTTCGAATTCCTGCCTCCATCTCTTTTTGCCAGTCGCAACCGTGTGCCAAAGAAACCTCGTCAAACCACACCGTATGCCCGCGGTCACTCAGCAGCTTGTGCACATGCCGCGACACATGAGTCAGACCATCGTGGCCATATGAAATGAAGCATGTGAGTTTGCTGTCGACATGGCGCAGCAGCACCATCACAGGCGCACGCTGCTGCTCGTGCTGAGTTGCTCCGTACACTGAGCCACACTGTGGGCAAAGCTCTGCACCGATGCAGGGCAAGAATACGAGGGCAGAATGGTTGCCCATACAGCTTGTACACCGTCGGCCCACTTGTTGCATGTCTGCAATGCCGTTACTCACTGCGCAACCACTCAAAGCAAATAGTGGTCAAACTGTGCTGTTGGTACAGCTTGCGCCAGGCCTGTAGGTGACCTCAAGCAGCCAGTTGGGCTGCAATGAACTTAGATGTGACTGTTATGCATTTCAGCGTCTCCTTGCAAGCAAGGTCCGCAGCCCATTGATCCCATTAGATGTGGTGACAAATTATACGATTGGCGCGTATGAGCAAGGTCTCATCTGTGAATGAGCATGGGGGCAAGGCTATGCAGTGCCAAAGCTTTCGTGCAGATATTTCCTCGCCCGAGACACCCAACTGGTTGCTGTCACACTAGACCGGAGCTGGCAGCGACAAGAACAATCAGGCATGGCTGGCAGCTCACTTAGTTGACCCCAAATTGGGCAAGACTGCCTGTCTACTTGAGCCTTGGGTTGGGTCAGCAAGTATGAGCAGTTGCTTGACTGTGAGACTGATAATTTTTTCGCTCACAAAGTGCACCTACAACACAACATGATACATGCCTTTCCTCGATGAGGAAAATGGTTTCATTGGTGAACCATACGGGTGTGGGGCTGTCAGCGTTGCCCACTGTCGAGTGCATCTATCTGCCATTTTTTGCGCAGTATACAGCCTGGC
>Ga0307982_1000964_pt1 | contig 22978 bp, 9 predicted proteins | sample OrgLakmetagen989_FD_201847 | JGI IMG/M metagenome (GOLD analysis project Ga0307982, IMG submission 201847) | Saline water microbial communities from Organic Lake, Antarctica - #989 | ecosystem: Environmental > Aquatic > Non-marine Saline and Alkaline > Saline | place: Antarctica: Organic Lake...
TGTGGCTGTAGCTGTGGCGTGCTGCCCAGATTGGTTTGTGCTTGTGTGCGAATTGCTGGTCTCAGCGAGCAGACTAGCACCGTTCAGGCGTGCGCCGCGTGTGACAACTGGTGAGCCCGGTTTGTGTGCAGATTGTATCAAGAGCTGCTCAGCTGCAGCGGTTGCCGCATTTGCAGCCTCCAGCTGCCGCTCCAGCGCTCGGATTTGAGCTTGAGAAGCCACCAGTGCTCGGCGAATTACAGAGTCAGAGGAGACCCCTGGCGACAGCAACGCTGAGCTTTCCAGATTGATAGAAGCTCTGTATTGCACTGACTCGCTGAGTTGCGGCTCGGGAGAGTTTGGAGTACGGCTATGCCTGGAGGCTGCCGAGTCAGTGACATTCGGCGAAGGGGCAAACTCAGTTGGCGGAGACTGCAAGGCGGCATCCCCAGGAATAGCTTGGTAGCCACAGGCAACTTTCAAGCGTACAAGCAGTGTGCGCACTGCCACTACAGCATCACTGTGCCAAGTAGACTGAGACTGTGCTAGCTGCGCAGGAGTACAATCACTGCCGTTAGCAAGCTCAGCGTCAACTGTACAGAGTAGGGCGTGCGCAGACTCAAGCTCTAGCTGTACAAGCTCTGCTGCAATATGCAGCTCGTCTGCAAGTGAGTTGAGGTGGTCAGGGGTTTCATATTCACTGTGGCTGTCCATGGCAGCCTGCTCAAGCCAACGCGAAACTCCAGCGAAACCCGTGCGGCAACACTAGGCGCAAATCTACAACTGAAACAATGCCGCGTGGCGTATGCCTGCATTTGGTATATTTGTAGCTCTACACTGTCGTATTTAACATTCACAGATTCATGGCTGTGCTGCAGTCAAAAACATCAGTGCCAACTGCAGGCATGGGGGCAAGCAAGAGCCCAGAAGGTCTGCAAGCGAGCACGGGGAAAGCCTGCTAAGTACCCAAAACTGCGTGCGATAACAATTCAAATAGGAAAAAGGCCGGGTCCCAGCTTGCCCTTGATCCCCCGCAGCTTGGGCGTCAGCATGCCTGCCCCCCCGTAGTACTAGTCCCAGCCAACATAGCGGCTTGGGTGAACCGCATGGTGTGCATGAAAACCTTGTCGCACATTTTGCGTGGCCCGGTTTCTCTGTGCTGCCCAGGTGACACTGTGCTGCCCAAGCGGCGGGCACTGCGCTCACCCCTGGGAGCCTTGAGGCGATGATGCGCTGGGTGGCGGCTGTCTATGTGCAGGGCTGCAGCATGCTAGTGTTCCCCCGTCCCAGCTTTGCTCCACCGCGGTTATTGTTCTGGGAAAGGAGTGCTCTCCTCGCTGCGTTTCCGTGCCTCATCCCGAACGAGCTCAAAGTGGCGCCTCATGCGCTGCGCTGCCTTGCGCATTCTAGACGTGCTGTCGCCTCCGTCGCTAGATGGGCCAACATAGTAGTCTTGGCGAAGCTCTGAATGTCGTACCGTTCCGGTCCAGTACGCTGTTCCTTGCGTTCTGGCAGCACATGACGGGGGGCTGTCAGTTTTGTACGGGATCAACCGGGACACAGTGTGAGCTGAGCGAGAACTCGCTGGCCTTTCTGGGAAGCCGAACTCGACACTGGCAGCTGTATGTTTATGAGACAGTCCTGATATGGCGTAATCTTTCTTTCCCAGTCTGTGGTGAAGATAGCTCCGAGATTCAACAGACGGTGTTCCTCTCGGCTTTGAGGCTTTCAAGTTCGACGCAGCAGCCGGCAACCTGCTGATTTGGTGTAACTTACTGCCCCCCAGCACTGCCATTTGAGCAAAACTCTCATATCTTGCCATGCTGCTGAGCCAGCTAGCAGATTTTTGTGTGCCTTGAGCAGTTCTGGCTGAAGCTGGCCGCTGTGCAAGTGGCCTGCGCAAATGTCTTGTGGCCCAGGTATGAGTTGTCAGCTCTTCATCAAGCTCTCGACGCCGGATGTCAACAATTCGGGGATGGGCATGGTGTGGGCCCTTGCTTTCAGCCCACGCCATTTTCACGAAGCTTTCGCCATCTGTAGCTTCTGCCGCATTCATGGAGCTGCCAATGTGCAGAACCGCATCAGAACGTCGAGGCTGACTGGAAGGTGAAGGCAGCAGACTTTGACTGAAATCCGCTTTTGGCCTTTGCTGTCGCTGTTTCACGCTCAAGACATGTCCAGCTTCAGCATTTGACAAGTCGAAGCTGTTGGCTGCCTTGCCTGCCTGCTTGCCCTCAACTTTTTCATCGTCAACTGGAGCCACGTGTTCTGCAAACTCAGCCCCAGCATTATTCAAAACTAGTGTCCAGCTCGTACTTTCTTGGTCTGCGTGCTGCTCTGCTGGACAACTCAGTTGGGTACTTTTTTTTGCCAGTGGCTGCGTCGATTGCCGAGATAATGTTTTTTTACGCTGTGAAGCAGCTGCCCTAATCCGTGGACCAGAAGCTGGCCTCAATATTCGCTCATATGTTTTTGCCAATGTGTTTGCGAGTTTTTCCCGGGGGTCCAACCGTTCGCGAATTGAGTCAGGCCTGACCACAACGGCTGAGGAATTGTCTGCAGTTGTTGGGCGCCGAGCACAGCTTTTTCTGGCAGGTATATGGCTCAATCTTCTGCTGTGAGCAAATTTTTCGCGTTCCTTCGAGTTTGCACTGGGAGAATAATGCGAGCTTGGCACTTTTTGCATTTTTGCCGGCACCTATTTCCCAGGTGCAGTCGCCCGCCGCTAGAAAGAATATGTATGGCTGAAGGGCGGGTGCAACTAATAAACTGAAGCACGAAAATCTTGATGCAAGAATCAGCAATAAAGTTAAGCAAAAAGTTTGATATGCACGCACACCTGGTGAAGTTAATGGAAAGAAGCCACGAATCTGCCAAGGGGGGGGTAAAGCGGCGGGCTGGTCAAGCGAGCGACTGTCAGCAGTTTCAGGAGGCGTCTATTCAAGCAAGGAGAAAGGGTTGGCAGTGATGAGCTTCAGCAGGCTTGCTAAGCAGAGCCACATGATCGCGCTGTCCTGCTCGGGTCAGGAGCAACGGTTCAACTTCGTGAGCACTGCACGAGAATCAGCACTGCAGTTTCAAATTACGATCAATGTCTGCAACAGAACAATCTTTCCGTAATCAGACAGTGTGTCTTGATCCTCACGTTTGCGCCAGACTTGTCCATATAAGTTGATACACTGAACAGCAAGCAAGACAACACCCTGGCCCAAAGCAAGGCATCATGCGACAAGAGCCCCTGAAACGCAAGGGCGCCCATTCTGTGGTACCCATAGGTGTGTGCGAGTCTGTACTGAGCACCTGCCTAGGTGGGCAGATGTGCGAGCACCAGGACGGCATCTGAAGCACCTGCATCTGCAGTAAGGGCGGCATCCGTCTGACAACAGGCCCCGGGTAGCATCCAGGCATGCAAATACAGTGCCTCGGCTGCGTCATCCAGGCTGCTGGCTCTGATGAGCGAAAACAGCACCAATGTCACACGGGGACGAGGTTGAAGTCAGCTGGAGCACAGCACGAATCAACGCAAGAGAGGGCCACGCTGTGCGCTTCAATACAAATGAGCAGTTCCCCAACCCTTCATCAAGCATAATATGAATGCATTCTACATGAACTTGCCAGTTGGGTTCCGGTTGTGCGACTTTTTGAGGGAATTTATGCGGTGCTGTTGTGCAGTGGGGTAGAAGGCGGGCCCGGGCGCTTTTGTTGCACCAGCTTTGATTGATCGGGACTGCCTAGGCCCTTGTGCTGTATAGGTTGGATATGACAATTCGCCCTTGTCAGTCAGGGAACGCAGCAGCTGTCGGGTTTTAGAAGCCGGTCGGCAGCCAGGGCGCACCGTGAATACCCCGGACGTGGAGTCCACTTTCAGCTTGTTGCTCAAAGCTGGAACAAACTGTGTCGAGCTTTGATTTGAGCTGAAAAAACTCGTCCCATCAAACGAATTAGTTGGCATGGCTTCGCTTTGTCGAGGCGGGTCAGCCCCTTGAGGTTTTGCGGGGGACGCAACCTGGTTCCCAGCAACAGCCAAATGCAAAGACGCTTCTTCTACCATACGCCCCCGAAACTCCACCTCAGCTTCCTCAAAGGTGTCAAAAGTCACTGTGGCGGCAGCTGCAAGGCCATCACCAGATGCGGGTTGCACTTCTCTGCTGGCCTTCATGCGATGCCCAGCTTCGCCCGCGCCTGGGAGAATATCTGATGGAGAAGTGTCTTCGAATGCCTGATGCGATGGAAAAATGCTTGAACCAAAAGGAGCGCCCGCTGTGCCAGCTGCGCCTGCTGTGCTGGGCACAGTCAGCTGAGCAAGGTCCTGCCTGGTGGACCCTTGTGTGCGCAACATGGTACGCGCCATGTTGGAGGAGTCGTACGAGGCTGACCCGAGGGACACAAACCGCCGTCTTGCGGAATGAGATGGGCTGGTGAGTGTTCCTGTTGTTGGACGAGTACTCACTGACATAGTTCTTGGCCTGCCTCGCGCCTTGACTGTTCCTCGCCGAAACGCATCAGTTGCATCGGCTGTCTGTGCTCTGAAAGACGCATTGAAGGATTTCAGTGGAGATCCAACAGAAGCACCCGGCCGCCCGTTTTCACCGTACTGGCCTGGTGCTGGGGCTGAAAATGGTTCAGCTGCGTGTTCCAACTTTTCACCGAAGCGATCCAGCCCAAAATTTGAATACGACGATGAAGGTCGAAAGGCCATACCTGAAGGGTCACCTGGATGACGGTTGGCCCCACTACCATGTGCAACACGAATTATATCGGGGACGTATGCTCCAGGCTCCGGCATGTTCTTTGCGTCGCGATGGATCACAACACCTTGCCGCAGCGAACAGTCCAAGAATGCAGCCGAGGAGACAGCACTGTGGGCAACGTCAAAGGGGGTCTTTAACGTATAAGTGGCCGGCTCTGGCATTTGGGCATTTAATGAAGACGGTGATGTTGCGCTGCGGTCAACATGGCTGCGGAAAGAGGCTGAGCGGACATCGCCCCGCTTCCCTTGCGTTGTGCGGGGGTCGGCCCCGAACCTTGCACCTGGAGTAGACTTGTTGCATGCAGGTTTCTGTGCATGAATGGTCAAATCACCGGTGTATCCATATCCATATTTTCCACTTCTTGTTTTGGGCCGGGTTTTGAGCATTGAGCTGTTTGGCGCAGCCGACATGGCCAACGCCTGGGGCTGCGCGGTTGGGGTAGAGTTGGGGCCGAGCCTTCTCACAGGACTAATTGCAGCAAGAAGTGTTTGGCGACCTGAAATGCTCAGAGGATCTGGAGCATCCTCTGCAAAGTATGCCCCAGGCCCTGGAACCTGAGAAGGCTGTGGGATGGACTTGCCTCTGAAGTTCCACTCGTGTACTGGTTCAGCAAATGCAGCCGACTTGCCATCGCTCCTAGCAGATGGTTTGATAAGTTTGGCTGCCTCCTTCTCGGCATCGTAGTAGTGGCCAGGGGGTGGCAGGAGCGAGCTGCGTTCAGCTTCGCGGTTTCGGAAGCGATCGCCCGTGGGTGGCGCAATGCGACAACCGTTGCCTCCCAGTGCAGTTGCAGCACATGTACTGGGTCGAGTGAGGTGCCTGTCGGTTTCATAGTACTCTCCAGGGCCTGGGGAGTCATCAAGCTGTACAAAGCGAGAGAGGCAATTTCGCGTGTGTCGCTACAGCCTCACACTTGGGCATTTGACTTACGTGCCGCTGCGCAATGCGCGCTGTCCTTGTCCCAAATGCAGATCGCTCTCGTCTGCCTTGCAAAACAATCGTCTCGTATGCCGTGGGAATCGTGGGAATACTCCTCTGCACAGAAATTGGACTTGGATGTGCCCAAGTGTGCAAAGTTTTTGTCGCTGCTCTTACGGCCAGCTTTGGTTGTACGCCAAGCTGATAGGCGCCATTGTACTCATCAATGAGTTCTATTGTTTTTGTTGGTGACCCTTTAAAAAGAGAGCCCCCAATGTGGGAGCCGACCCTATCAATAAGGGTTTCATTCATCAGTGCTGCTTGCAGAGTGACCCGACGCAATTTCCGCAAAAATAGCGCAGACTGGACTGATAGCAGACACGCACAACAATCAATCCACTCAAAGTGACGGGGATGGAATACTTCTGCGAAATGCAGGCTGAATATTTCCTTGCTGTGCTCAAAATTGCCGTTGCGTTGCCAAACGGAGCTTATGCATGGGTGCTCAGCTGGGCACCGAATTGCTGGAATCGAAGAGTGAACAGTCCTTTTGTATTTCTCGCCATTTCAAACTAAGCTTCATTACTGTCACTGGCCAATTGCGGCGAAACCGCAGAGGGCGTGTCGTCGCTGGCGGCATCGCCCTCCTCGATGACATCCGGTACATCCATGGAGGACGCCAATCGGGCCATGGGCGGCTGTGACTCGGGCTCCTCCACCCCTGCAGCCTCGCTGAGCACGCGTGCCCGCCCCGGTGCGCTTGAGGGCGCACGATTTTCCTCCTCGTTCAGTGGCAAGGCAGGGGTGGCGTCCAGGAATGTCACGGCACCCTGTCGCCCCGCGTAGGTCCCGGATGTCAACGCAGCAGTGGCTTGCTCAGCCAAAAAGAACTGCGAGACGCCTGCCACTCCCCTGGCCAGGCGGTCACCCAGGGTCAGGCGCCTGCCCTTCAGCTGGGGGCTCACTTGCAGGCTTTGAGCCTCCCGCACATCCACCCCCCCCACTCCGCCGACGCCGGTCTCAACGTCGCCGTTTTCGGGCACTCCTGGCAGGCCTGTCAGGTTGGGCGAAATGACTGGTGCAGACACAGGGCGCTCCTCGGTTAGGTGTGGCCGCATTTCCATCATGGAGTCAAAGCCAAATGCCCGGGCGTACTGGTCATTGAGCTCCTCTTCTTCTTCGCTGTCGCTGGGGCCGCCGCTCTTGACCGCCCCCTCGTCGCCGCCGCCCCCCACGGAGCGCAGGCCCGCCAGTGCCGCGCTGGAGATGGTGCCAATGCCGTCAATGGCTTGCTCAAGCACCGAGGTGCGGCGACGGGAGAAGCCCCCGCCCACAGCAGTCCCGTGCGTGGCAGCCCGGGTGCGTCCGCGGGCTTGAGGAGAGGCACCCCCCCCGGAGTGACTGCGCACCACCGGCACAGACGCCACAGGGGCGTCCTGCAGCGGCGCGGTGGCGCCTCGCTGCATGGGCACAGCTGCAGCAGGAACAGTGCCAGGGGCCACACCACCACGTGCAGCGAGGGCCACAGAGAACGCCCGGCGACGACCCGCCCCAGGACCCGCCGCCGCCGCGGGCAGCGCAAAGGCCCCTCCAGTGCCATTCACCCCTGCATCCTGCGCCGCAAGGGCGGGGGAGCGCTTGGTGTCTGCGTCCCCAGCCACGCCGCCGCTCTGCATGAATGAGTACACACGTTGCTGGTCAGCCCGCCGGTCCAGCATGGACTCCACCCAATTGGTGCGCAGAAAGCTGGAGCCCCTCCGCATGCCTGCAGTGGGATCCTTGCGTCCCCGAGCAGTGGGCGTCGCGGCCTTGTTGGCAATGAAGTCCGAGAAGGACTGCGCTGCTGCGGCGCGGGCGGCCGCCACATCGTGGTGGGACCCCAGCTCCAGGGCGCCCTCGGACTGCAGGCGGTGCCGTCGAGCCTGGTCGCTGCTGCCTGCAGTGGGGCCGGTCTCCTGCTCCAGGCCCACACCAGTGCCCACTTCTGCCGAGTTGGAGCGCTGCACGGCATTGTTGCTGCCCCCCCCATCGCTGTCCATGCCGGCACCCCCAGCCACCGCGGCCGTGAAGCTCTCCACGCCAACGGGCAGCGTGGATCCACGGCGCAGCGCCACAGGCCCGCCAAGCATGCCCGGCTGCACACCGTCAAAGGTCCCAACGTGCGGCTCCACATTGCCGTCTGCCAGCTTGGCAGCCTCCTCCTCGTCGCTGGGCAGGGGCTTGTGAGCCGCGTCGGCGCCCCGCTTGCGATTCGTCAGCAGCAACACGCCCGACAGGCCGATGAAGATGCCAATTGGGAACAGAATGGACGCCAGTGTGTCGTACTGCGAGAACTCGTCGTAAAACAGGCCGCCAGACAGGACACCGAACACAATGAAGTGCGCTTGGAACACCGGGACGATGTACAGGGCGTCGAACAGCTGCAGCCCTGCGGCCAAAAAGTGCTGCTGGAATACAATGCTAGTGACCAAGCCAGCCAAGTACAAGTACGTGTACCCGTTGTCGAACTGGTTGTCACCTTCAATGGTGGCAGACAACGCCTCCCCCACTGCCTTGGCAAACAGCGTGTTCTGTGCGCCGATGGCGCCCGCCAAGCCGGCGTACGCCAGGGGGTGCAGGGTGGCATACGTGTCGTACCCCACTGGGGGCGCCCCGATGAGCTCCGACACTGCCTCGAGGTCCACAAACTCTACGTGCTCCTCAGCCTCTCCGTCCCCGGAGGCGGTGGCCAGGGCGCCCCCGTCGTCGGAGGGGCTGCCGAGGGGGGCACTGCTGGGAGAAGAGCTGCCGCTGCCGCCCGCTGAGGGGCTGCTGTTGGTGGCTACAGAAGCGGGGACGGCTCCAACGGAGGCAGCGTCCCCCGACGTGCCGCTCACACGCTTGGTCTTGTGCCGCTTGCCAACGGCATTCAGAGCAGCCTGTGTGGCTGTGTCTGTGCCCTTGAGGAACACAGTGAGGTCTGGTGCCTTATACGAGGGAGCTGCCTCACGGGTGGTTTCGTGTTTGACGTTGGCAGCTGCCTTTTGCAGGCCAGCGGCCAGTGCTGTGGGGTGCGCAGTGGGGGACCCTCTGCCGCCCGCTGAGCCGGCACTTGGCACAGACTTGCCCTGGGACCTGGTGCGGGGAGGCGGCGACAACGGACTGCTGGCTGCTGCGGCAGGAGCGGTTTCAGTGTGTCTGATGCTGCCGTCAGTGCCGGTGGGGGGCGTGTGGTCGTCCTCTGACCACGCCTGCGAGGAGCCGTCTGCAGGGGTGTGGGCAGCCAGCACAGCAGCCGCATTGCCCTCTTGTACAGCCAGGGCACTGTCTGCAGGCACACGTGCTACCTCTCCTCGCTTCTCATCGCTGTCGCCGTACACCCCCAGGCGATGCGCCTCCACAATGAGCAGTTGGCCCACCTTCTCGATGTGGTCCTGCAGCACCTTTTCAGCGCGGTATCGGACCAGTAAGTACATGGAAACCACGACGAAAACAGCTGCTAGGTACCCCAGGGTCTCAAAGCGGATCCACAGCTCATTGATGTCGTCGATGGTGCGGTCGACATCCTTCACGCCGGAGGCAACCACAGCCACTGCCATACCAGCACAAATCAAAATTGTTCCTGCAAGTGGCAACAGTGCTCGCATGTGCAATTGCATGGTGTCCTTGTCGGGTAGAGCGGGTAATTGCGGCTATCGTACCAATGATGTCCACCTTGCCGAGGGGTTCTCCGAGAAAGCGATTCGCCATGATCAAATTCACCACAAGCGTAAACGCTCCCAGAGGCGTGATGATACTCTGAGGAGCCAAAGCAAAAGATGCAAATTGCATCAAGGCAGAGATTATCACAAAAACCATGCCAATCCACCACCTTGTATTCTTATAAAACGGTCGCCTGTTTTCAGGAGCCTGCGGAGTGGCATTGTCAAGAATTTCAGCACGCACAGAGCATGCCACTGGACGAACAGACTGAATGCAAAACCTAAGGGCACAATCACATGTGGGATGCAAGGCGAATGCTTGAATTGCTACAGGCCAAGTGCGGGTATACTGCTCGAAGAGCTGCCACCACCATTCCAAATCTTCGCAACAAACTCATACCTTGCGCAGCTCATAGATGAAAGAGAGCTTTTGTAGATTTACTCCCAGGTTACTAATGACTGAAGCAGTCAGGGCGACGATGATGCCCTGAGGGAGAAAGCAGTGAAAGCATTGCTGAAAGCATGTCAAGGCTGTGAGCACGCTGAGCCCAGCACTCACAAATGTGGTCGTTCCAGAATCAGACATTGTGACGCAAAAGATGGTATTTCAACGCGGTATAGGTTGAGCAAGCCAGGCAGTACGACGGCTGTGCACCGTGCAATGCTTGACCCGGAAGGTGTCGTGATTGTCTGTGCTTCAGCGGATGGGGTTGTACTGGTAGAGAGTTACTGATGTACCAAACAGTCAGTAGTTCAATTCTGAGCTGCAATAGATGGTTTGCGCACAGGTGGCCCAGCATGAGCAGGTTGAGCAATTTACACGTGAGTCGGGGGGGCCACTGTTGGCCACTTGTAGCTGGCTGGTCTATCATAGCTGGCAAACGTGGAGATTGTGAGTTAGTGACGCTTGCCAAAGCACTACCAGGTCTCGTTTGTCTGATGTGATGGCAAAGCCATGATTGGGTGTTCCCTGCGATGTGAAGTTGCACACTGGCCGCGGTCCGGCCCGGCCTATTCAAGAGTCCTTCTTGGAGTCAGCGTCTCCTGTATGCTCGCGCCCGCCCCCCACACCCATGGCTTCAGCGATGGCGGAGCCTGTGTCTGTGATCCACGCCAAAGCGCCCCCCCCTGCAGCACCTGCGTACGCCTCAGCAGGGGGCCTGCCTGCCGCTTCAGGGCCATTGCGAGGCTGAGCATCAGACGCCCATCGCCCCGAAGCCCGGGGCGACATTGCTTCCCTAGGTGTACGGGGCGGGGCTTGGGTGTCTTCTGAGCCCCCGGCAGCAACATTCTGCAGGGCAGCGTAGTGAGGAGTCACTGGGCCTTCTGCAAGCAGTTCAGCACCAGAAACAGCACCCCCTGACGCTCTGCGTGCAAGTTCTGCATCCAATGCAGCCATGTTGGCTGCGAGAGCAGTCTCAATGCTGCGTAGCTGCTTCACTCCAAGTCCCGGCACTGTGGACGACAGCAACACGAACTGAGCAGCAAGTTTGCTCTGTGTCAGAGCATGTGTTGCAATAGGTTTAATGTCTTTGTGGGCTCTGTAGCGGCTGTACCGAATGCCTGGGTGGATAAGGTTGTTGAAAACCCAGCCAGGGCCCTGCGCGCAGTAACGTGTGTCAAAGCGAAAGCAAAGGACAAGACGTATAACGTACGGAGCTTCCAGGAAGAAGCATCCACACCAGAATTCCGCATTTGACTTCAAAGTAAAATGGCGCCCTGCAAGCATGGGTGGTCATTATGTGTACGACAACGAAACTCGGTGTACGAACCAGCTGATCAGAAACTCCGCGTACTGCTCAAAAAGAGCGTTGAAAGCCAGTGCAACCCTGCATAGCATATCACGTAGATCAAGAGAATAACAATATTGGACTGGTATCGTTAACTTACCACAGCATCAACATGCGGGACGCTTCTGCATTTGTACTCGATGAGATCTTCAAGACTTTGAAGGAACGATATACGGCATAGACCAGGCCAACCAAACTGTGCAAGCGTTTTAATGAGGGGCCAAAGCGAACGAAAATTACATTAGTTCATACGTGAGGAGTCGCCCCAGAAAGTGCGAAGCCATGAGATTTCAAGAAGCAAAGGTTGCTGTGAAGAAATTTCACTTGTCTCGCTCGGCAACGCTGATTGTGGCTGGCCTCTACACACGGCCGGCGCATTCCCAAAAGCTCTTGGACTCCTGTTTCGAGCTCAATTGATGGTAAACATTTGATTTATCTTCATGTTGGCAGGCTGAGCCGGCATTTCTTTCGGCTTGCCAGCCGGCAAAAAATGGGGGGGTGTCATAACGCGCATGGGGGCTGAAAACAGCCGATTTTCGCTGAAAATCAGGGGAATCCTGTCACATGTTGAACCCCCTGGAAAGGAACGGCTTTTACATCACCCACAGACCGATATTGGCTTGACCTGATTGGGCATGCCAGGATGTGTGTGAGAAGGCCAACTTGTATGGGCCCCGGTCACCTGTAGTGCCTGCTCCAGTGCCAGGTGCATTCTGTGCACTACCACAGCCCACTCAAGTCAAAAGCATCGATGGCAGACCACACAAACCTTTCACAAGTTGTTGTTTGCGGCATAACACCCCCCCTATGCGTGGGGTCAAGGGATGACGTGCCTCAATCGATCTTTTCGTTTTGGTTGATGCCACCAAAGAATGCATTGGACACACACGAAAACCTCTTTGAGCGAGTTTTGCTTTGCTTAGTTTTTCCTGTTTGTACTGCTTGGTGCTTGAACGTCAGCGAATCATCTACGGGAGACATTTCCAGACCACCCAACGTCACCTGGGGTCAATCTGGTTTCTTCTGCCACAGCGTACGGCAATCCGTGTTTATCACCATGCTAAAAGCATTTCAGTCCGCTGCATCGCGCTTGCTAGGACGAGGTGGAAGTGGTGTCAATGCATCAAATGCAGCAGCTGCTGCGGATTTTGATTCTGTGATGAAGTCTGTGCATGAGGACCTCTTGGCTATGCCAGAGAGCCAGCCGCAGCTACAACCACCACAAATGCAAAATCCAGCAGAATTTAACCTCGGGGCCATGTATAAAGAGCGTTCTAGACAGGAGCTGCGGCAGATGGCTGATGCTGCATTGAATGGGAAGGGTGAGGGTGCATATTCACACACACGATTCATAGCCATCCTCGTGAACAGTGCGAGACTGATGCACCCCTTGTGCAGGCACAAGCCAAAGTGATCAACGTGCTGCAGCGTTGTATACCGCAGCTGCCATGAAGGGCGATGCTGACTCTGCATACAGTGTTGCCATGATGCTGCTGCAGGGCCGAGGAATGCCAGAGCAGGTGAGTGTGACTCTCGCCGCCCCCACACACCGCAACGCACACACAGCCCCGTACAGGACGCGAAGAAAGCCCTGGCCATCTTGGTGAACCTGGCTCAAAAAGCGCGACACCCGTGGGCGTGTTTCTCCCTGGCCATGCTCCGCCTGCAGCAGTTCAGGGCAGCCGGCTATGCAGACGACAGCACAGAAATGGGCTCCGTGAAGCAGCTGCTGGAGCATGCAGCCACACACAAGGTGGCACCGGCTGCGCTCAACCTGTCCAATTGCTACTTCAAAGGCGTGGGCACCTCCCCTGACCCAGCACAAGGGCTGGCCTGGCTACGGGCCGCAGCACGGCTTGGAGACCCTGTGGCAGCCACACAGCTGGGCATGCGCCTGACTCAGGGCCTGGACGTTGACGCCGATCCTGTGCGGGGTTTCAAGCTGTTCCTGCTGGCGGCTGAGAGTGGGTACCTGGAAGCGGTTCATAATGTGGGGGGGGCATTCCTCATGGGCAAGGGGGCCCCCCAAGACGATACCCAGGCGCGTGCGTTCTTTCAACTTGCAGCCAGCAAGGGCTTCGTGCCCAGCTTGGTAAACCTGGCCAGTCTGCTGCAGCAGGGGCGGGGGGGGGGGCAGGACTTGGAGTCAGCTGCTCGCCTGCTGACTGCTGCAGCTGAGGGGATGCAGGAGTCCGACCCCACACGAGCACAGGTGCAGGAGCAGCTGGCGTATGTGGTGCAGCTGGCCGCCTCTCCCTCCACCGCCGCGGAGGAGGTGGCGCACGGGGCACAGCTTGTGGCGCAGCTGCAGGCGTCCCTGGCCAAGACGGGGGCCCTGCTCAACGCACCAGCACCTAGCGGCACCCTGAACAGTGCCACTGCGGCTCTGGAGGGCGGTGGTGCCCAGGCACCCGCTGGACCGGGGGCTCCTGCTCTGCCCGCCTCCCAGGCTTTGTCCTTCGCCGCTGCAGCCGGCAGCGGTGCAAGTGGCAGTGCAACTGCAGCAGCCCACGAGGTGTTTGTGTTTGAGAGTGAGCCTGAGGGCGGAAGTGCCCAGGAGGTGCTGCAGTTGGAGTTGAAGTTGCTGCACGTGGGGGCCGCTCAGGAAGTGCTGGACGCTGTGAATGGCACAGACATGTCAGTGGGGGCACTGGATGCTGCACTGCAGCCTCTTGTGCGGCAAGGCAAGGTGGCGCTTTCGCGGGTGCGGGCCTACAGGGAGCAGGGGGAAGGCGGCACGGATGAGAAGCGGTGAGCCTATGTGATGCCCACTGGCATCTTGCTGCAAAGCTTGCGTTGCGCCCAGCAGCAGTCCTCCCCACAGCAAATGAGTATTATCAGGAAGGATTGTGGTGAGATTGGGATTGCATTTTTCCAGCCAAGGCAGTTCAGGGTGCGGAGGGGGGCTGTTGAGAGAGCTCAGGGGCACGCCACGCCACGAAGCCATGTTGTGTGCTCTTGGCAAAACGTTGTATAAACCTCGAAGCTCGCAGCGAATAACAGCAGTAAATGCCATAAAGCAATGTCAGGAAATAAATGCGATTCTATGTGGACTGGAGCTAGCTTTGTTTGTTCACCTTGGCCAGCCTTGTCTGAGCAGTTCATAGTACAGGGCAACTTGCCGACGAAGCCGGTCACCACCTACGTTTTTACGCTCAAGCACGGAGTGTGAGCAGAGCAGCTTTAATGAGTGTTTGATATAAGTCGTCATGTCAATTTTTGATGGGTCAGAGCCAGGTATGCTGTCAATCGGCTTTGCGGACAGTCTTCTGCCAGCTCCTCTTCTGGAAAGCTGACCGCCTTGCCAACCAGCAATGTCGCACTTGGTTTGTTTGTGCAGCCATGCTTTTCCAGGGAGGACAGGGAAAGATATTTGCAGATACTTTGCATGGGCTCCCTTGCGCTGTGAAGGTGTTCAGCCAGACCGGCAAGCGTAGCGCTGTTGCCAGTGCGCAAAGAGCTGTACGTTTGCAGCAGCTGCTTTAGCGCAGCGCAATGGTCACGTTGCTTGTTTTGCGTTTGGAGTGTTGCGTGAGCAGTGACCATTTTTATTGGCCAACATTTTCGATACGGTGCTATTTTAGATGGCTCTGTACATTTCTGTCGTGCAACGAAGCTTACAACGTTTCGTGCAGTACTCCCGGCTAAATCAAGCTCATCCACACATTGTGCATCGCTTCACCACAAAGCAAAAGGAGGAGCAGTATAAAGTGTACATGGAATTGTCTGACACAGATTTGTTGGATGCCCTGCAGGGTACTCCAAGGTGCAGGTGCGAAATTTGTCGTGGCGACATGCTTCTCAGTTTTTTGTCAGAGCACTGCTTCATCCGGCAGCTGATTGTGTTGACGTCACACCTCATTTTTTGGCTGTTGCAGGTTTGAAGAGGGGGACTTTTTTAGGGAGTGGATGCTACAAATTGCTCACGCTTTGTCTTTCTGCCATGGGCACCGCGTGGCGCATCGAGACGGTACGTTGCAATACGTTCTGGTGGCGAAGTTCCGCCGCCTCACCGGCTTCGAGCCCTGAGGTTTGATCGCACCGCGCGTTGCAGCGACAATGAGGCGTAGCACCAACCTACACCACTCAAAACTTGCAGTAAAACCGGAAAACATTCTGTTGGTGGACTTCGAGGCTGCAGCGCAGGCTCAACGCAGCCCGCAGGCAGCTGCCTCGGCGTGTTTCAACGAAGCTGCCCCAGCCTCGAATGCAACGTCAACAGCACGCACCCTGGGCAGCAGCGCACACAGCAGCAACATTAAATCCGCTTCCACTGGCCAATCCGACGCCCTTGGGGCTGCGTTGAGCGGTCGCAAGCAGCGAGCCAGCGACCTGCGCGCTGCACTGGCCTGCATTCTGCGGCGCCCTGGGGCGCCCCTGCACGCCAGCACCGAGGCTGCTGACGCACGGGAAATGCTCAGGGCATCCATGCACAGCGCATCATTGGCAGCTGCATCGTCTGCTGCGCGCCGTTTCTCAGCGAAGTTGTGCGATTTCGGATCAGCAATGACAGCCCCGCTTGACCAGAATGACTTCCCGGGCAGATCGCCCTGTGGCTCCAAACGCTACGCCTGCCCAGAAGTAGCGTTCCTGTACACGCTGGAAACCGACAAGCAGGCCGCCGGGCGCCTGTGGCCTGCCCATGTGCTGAGCAAGACCGAAGAGGCCCCTCGAAACACGGGGTATGACCCCTATACTGCTGATGTGTGGAGCTTCGGCATCATGCTCTTCCTGTGCGTATCCGGCCGTTTCCCCTTCAGGCACGCATCCATTGCCTGCCCCAAGTTCCGTGCGTTTGTACTGAGCACGCAGCCTGAGGCAATTCGTGCCCACCCCCTTCTTGGGGGGGTGTCAGGGACTTGGGACGACACAGTGGCTGGCAGCAGCCCCCACAGCGCAGATGCATCGTCCAAGGTGTGGAAGTGGCCCACTGCGCTGTCGCCAGCTCTGGTGGATTTGCTGCAGTGGTGCCTCCGGGTGCAGGCAGGCGAACGCCCCAGTATGGCACAAGTGACGTCACACCCGTGGTTTGCACAGCCGTTATGGCGCCCCATTGTGCCCTCCTTCATGTCCACTCTGCTGATCCGTCGCGTGCCGCCCCCTGCCCAGATCAAACAACGGGCCTTCAGCACAGGCACCAACTTGCCCCCGGCGGCGTATGGGCCAAGCGGCAGCCCCAGCGCAGAAGGGGCAAAGCCTCGCCAGCGCAGGGTGGTCAGTGAAACAACGTTATCGCCTACACATCAGGGTGTGGCCAGCACTGCTATTTCCCGCCGAGGGGGGCTCCCAACACCTGCCAGGGGGGGGGTCGTGGCTCAAGCCAACACCGGGTCGTCGTGGACACCCCCCCTCAGCCCCCATAGCCGCCTGGATGCCAACAAGTCTGGTGCGAACCGTGCTCCTGGCGGAAGTGCATCTTTCCTTTCCTCTGGCACTTCGGACAGCAGCAGTGTCCGCCAGCGGCGAGGCTTGAGCCACAACAACAGGTCGCACGGTGGGTCGCACGGCGGATCGCATGGTGGGTTGCACGGCGGGCACTCCATCAGGCCCAGTGCTGCTGCAGGCAGTATTCACTCCCAGCGCAGCTTGCAGCTGGAAGCACCAGCCCGCGACCAGCTGCACACTGCCCGCCCAGCCAGCAGCGGCAGCTCCAGGGGCTCGTTGGGGCGGGGCTCCGCAGGGGGGTCCAGGGGGGGTGCCGACGAAACCTCCTCGGTGTACTCGGGGGGATCAAACATGACAACGGCCTCTCGTGCGGGATTATTCCACAGGGGCCGTCGCACTGTGCAGGCAGCTGCCAGCAGTGCCGTCATCGGCTACCCCCAGTCCAGCAGCCAAAGCCTGCTTGGCTGGGTGGAGTCTCTGGATGCTGCCAGTGTGTCCCTGGCAGCCTCTGTGGGCACCGACACCGCGTCGGTGCAAGATGCCCCCCCCAGGGCGGCGCAGCATGGTGTGTATGTGTCCACGGGGTCGGTGGGCACGGCGGCCTCCAGCGGGGGCGGCGGCGGCGTGGCGGCGGGGTGGATATTGAGCTCCCCAAGTGCTCGAGCGCGCAGTGCAAACTCGGAGGCGCCAGAGCTCACTGCATCTGACGTGACGCCCACTGGTTCGCCCATGTCCGACAGAGCTGCGGAGATCGATGGGCCCATGCGCCGCTCACGCGCTGCCGTGGGTCAAGTCGTGTTGGGCAACTCGCTACAGCTGGGCCCACTGGGCGAAGGGCACTCGTCCAGCTTCAATGGCAGTGTGGATCCGCGCTCCCCCGGCCCCAATATGCCGGGATTCAGGCACACGTTTGAGGAGGCAGCCTTCGACTTTCCCGCTGTGGAATCGCCCAGTCCCGGCCCGCCCCCCCACAGTACGCAGGCGCCCTTTGAAGCAAGCGCGCCTGCGGTGCCCTGTCTCCCGCCCCGCAGCGGCAGCAGCTCCAGGACCCCCAACAGGCTGTCCACCCCAGGGGTGTCTGCAGTAGAGATGGGCCCAGGGGCCGCAACCGCCTCCGCGGGCACGCTGCTGCCGGGAGTGGAGGGGCTGCTGCCGCCCCACAGCGACTTTGGCTCAGCGCAAAGCGGCCACACTCGCAGCAGCCGCACAGGGCGCTTGTCCATGACATTTTCCGAGGTGACAGCGGAAGGGGGGGATAGCTTGGGGGGGGGGTGGCTCTCCACCCGCGCCGACAGTGTGGGGGTGAGCAGTCCCCACCTTGGCGCCTTGGACGCCGAGCAGGGCACAGCTCGTCTCAGCCCAAGGCTCGCCTTGCCAGGGGGCGTTCTTACGAGCAGAGTGCCGTCCCATACGAGGGGGGGTGCTGTGTCTCGCCGTCCCCAACCAGCAGCGGGGGGGGGGTCCAGCGAAGTTGCAGATGGCGGCTTTGTGGCTATGCGCCTCACGGTGGCCAAGCCCGGCTCTTCTGCAGGCCCGGCGTCTTCGTGAGCAGCGGGGCTCGGGACAAGCTCTGCAACAGGATGAGCGACAATGCAGTTTTACTTAATTGATTTATCTGTCCAAGAATTCACTCGCACCCGACAGCGCCTTGCCGACTTCACTACCCCCCCCGCAGCAGGGTCACCACCTGGAGCAGCGCCTTGCCGACTTCCTTGTGGGCGGTGGGCTCGCTGCTGTGAGCCCCCTCGTACACGCGCTGGCTATAGGCGCTGGCCAGATCGGAGGACACCCCCAGCGCAGGCAGGGTTGAGCTGGCCAGCAGCTGACACAGGGCCACGCCCGCGGCACCGGCGGCAGGGTCGCTCGAGGACAGCCCCAGGCGATCAGCACACTCCATGTGGAAAGCAGCCACGTCGCCGGCCAGTGCCATGACGGCGCCGTCACCCAGGGGCCAGTCCGGCCGCAGCAGCACACGCACAGACAGGGGCAGCCACTGGTCTCGCAGGATGCGCACCAGCTCCCCCCGAAGTTCGTCGTTCAGGGGGGTCGCATCGCGGTCAGGAGGGGCTCCGGCGGAGCTGTCTCCTCCAACAGATGAGGCATCACCAGAGTCTTGCATATCCAGCAGCAGGGGCTTCTTCGTGCCCCCCCCAGCACCCCCTTGGCAGCGAGCAGCTGCGAATTGGTGCTGCGGCAGCCACGCGCACACCGCTTCCTTGAAGAACCCCACTGCCGTGCGCGCAGTGGTTGGATCCTGCAGGGTGGTCAGCGCCACTGTGGACGTTGTGCTCAGGATGTCCCGCACCGTGCTCATGTCGTTGTGACTGCCCTGCCCCCCCCCGTCCGCAGCCCACAGGGCGTCCAGGCCGAACTTCAGGGTGGCCATGCGACGCAGGAGGGTCAAGTACGCCGTGTACAGAGACACGCCCTCAGCTGCCGCGTCAGAGCGCACAATGCGCTGTGAGCTGCCAGCAGCGTCCGCCGCTGCACTGGCCTCGGCTGTTTTCAGGGCGGGTTGCATGGCTGCCCAGGTGTGCGCCACAAAGGAGGGGAGGGTGCTGCGCAGCAGCGGCAGGAAGTCGTCCCCGTATGCCTCCAGGCAGCGCTGCAGCAGCACGGCGCCGTCTGCCAGCGCTGCGGCGCGCCTGCAGTCCAGCAGCACGGCCAGCCCCTGGGGCAGCACTGCCAGCAGCTGCTTGCCCAGCAGCGGAATCATGCGCCGCGTGAGGAACACGGCCTTCCCACGCAGACCCAGGTGGTCGGGCAGCAGTCGAGGGGCCCCCCACGCAAGCGTGAGGGAGCGGTCCAGCACCCCCTCAAGGCCAGGCAGGGGGGCTGAAAACCCCTTCAGGGCCCGCCCAATGCACCCCATACAGTGCTCCATCCACGCCCCGACGCCAGTGCCTCCGTCAGCTTCGTCGTCGGTCATGAGAGGCCCCCCTGCACCGCCTGCAGCGTGCCCTCCCTGGGCCAGCTGTGACACAGCCCCCTGCGCTAGTTGCTGCCCCTTTGCCGCATCGTCTAGGAGGGGTGTGATCACCTGCACCACGGCAGAAGCGGCAGCGGCAGTGGGCACCCAGGGCTGAGCAAGCAGCACGCCAATCAACTCAAACAGCAGTTGCTGGTCGGTGCAGCCAAGGTTGACGGCTGTGTTGACCCCCCCCGCCATGCCCCCCCCAGGGGGGCGGTACGCAAACTTCAAGTAGGGCGCCAGCATGCAGATGATGTCATCCACCAGTGGCGCGAGGGCCCCCTGGCCACCCTCCTTAGCCAAGGAACGCACAATGCGCAAGGCTGTGTGTGTGCTGAGCGCTCGCACAGAAGGGTGCTCTGAGGCCAGCCCCCCTCGACCCAGAATGTGCCCTAGCACCCGAGGAAGCAGCGTGCCTGCTCGCCCCTGCGTGAACAGCACCCAGGAGTACCGTGTGGCCAAGTCCAAGTATGCAAGCTGCACGGCGGCAGCAGGGTGACCCCCCCCTGCCAAGGCGCCCTCATGCAGACATGTCAGGATCCACGGCACGGGGGGGGCACGAATGACAGTGGAGGCCCCCTTGGCCACCCCCTCCCCCCACAGCCACATCATCCACAGCACCAACTGTGCATCGCCAGCAGGCAGCTGCGACAGCTGCAGCATGTGCCCTGGTGCCCCAGCTTCAGGTCGGGACAGTGCCGCAGCGGTTTCTTTCGAGGGAGAGCCCCCTGCGGGGGCTGCGGGGGGGGTCCCCCCCACCATGCGCATCAACAGCGACAGCGTCACACTAGGCTGCACCGCCGTGACAGCCGTGAGCAGGCCCTTGGCTGAGTGCCGCAGCTTCACCAGGGCCTCCCCCTCCTCGTCCATATCCATGTCAAGGGGGTCAAAATCGTCAGGGTACCGGCTGCGAGTGCCCGCCACAGGCAGCAGGCGCTCCACCCACTCGCCCAGGGCCACCCCCGCAGGCAGCCCATTGCAGCCCGCCTTGCCCTCTCCTGATCCGTGCCGCTTGGGCACTGGCTCCCCCCTGCAGCTGCTGCGCCAGAAGGCGATCACCGCGTCCCAAAAATCCACAAGCGCCACAGCACACGCGTTTCCAAAAGCCGCAGTTTCAAACAGCTTCAGCGCCAGAGCCAGGGCGCCCTGTAGCTGCGCGGCGCAAGAGGCCTTGAGCTGGGGAGTGCCCAGCACGGCAGCAGAGTCGCCGGCCTCCAGCAGCTTGCGTCCAGCTGAGCACAGGAGGCCAGCGACCGCCTCGTTGAAGTCAGCTTCCTCCATGTCATCGGCACCGTTGCCCAGCGCGAGGCTGGACAGGGAGCCCACGATGTCCATGGCCGCTAGCGCGTGCACCTGCTCCTGGGGGGGCTTCCCCTTATCCACTGCCGCCGCCAGCACCTGCACCGCCGCCGTGCGCAGCTCCGCTTGGGGGATGGTGAGCAACTGTCGCAGCAGCTGCATCATGCTGCTGTTCACCACGATGCTCAGGTCCCCCCAGTGCACGTATGCCGCTAGCACCTCCAGGGCACGCACTGCAGTGAAAGGGGAGGAGCGGCCGTGAGTGGACACTGCCTCCAGCAGGAAACGCGCGATGAGCGGCATGCCCTGGGGGCTATCGCGCAGGGCGTCTTTCACGCGGTCATTGAGGGGCTTCTCGTCGCCTGGGCGCGTGAGGTGTGTCGCAGCGATCTCTTCGTCCAGCACAAGAAGCGTCCTGCAAGCTAGATCCACAGCATCGGCCGAGGTCGCTGAGGACACCAAATCGGCCACGGCAGAGGGCCAACCATCTAAAACGCCTGCTTTGATACACAATGCAAGGACTGTGCCAAACTTCCGTGTTGCAACGCGAGCGCCGGCACGCTTTGCAGGCGTGTCGAGTTTATCAAGAAACTGCAGTGCGAGACGAAGTACGGCCGGCCCCAAGGCACCTCGGGCACTTGCAGACTGGACCAAGAAGTTGTTTGAACTTGCATACTCTTCTACAGTCTGTAAACAGTTGCCACTTGAGTCTTCAGCATACAATCTAAGGGAGACCGTTGCGAGATACGGCGTGCTCATTTTCCGCAATGCATAATATCTACGGCTCTCACCTGCAGGCATATAAACTGGGAGTTTACATTAGAAGTTTGGGAGAAAAGATTTAAAGCAGTGTTCCAAGCATCTGGCGAGGCTTTAAAATTTGCGATAATGCGGTTGCCGGTTTGATGCTGACCAACTTTTTCCGCGCTCGCTCCGACTGCTGGAGGGTTCAGCGCTGCATGTGCAGCAGCATCAAACTCTGCGACATTAATTCCAGATGCCGCCATTGGTTTTGCTGGGTGCAAGGCAGAACAACACAGCCAACTAGTTGTCTCGAAATGAGGCAATTAGCAGCGAAGGTCTTATGCGAAATTTCGCGTGGGTGCGCATCCAAGGATCAAATCTCCCACGCAGCCTGCTAAAAGCACAATGGTGTCCACGATACTAATCGACATAACTTCACTACTGGGCACATTTGCAACTTGGCACATGCTGACATGTCAACATGTGGCATGGTCAGCATAGTCAAACAAGGCCCCCCGCAGCAGCCGCACCCCCCACGTGCCCGCCCCTTGTGTGTGGGCTAGCGAGCGAGCCCTGGATGTCATGGCAAACTCCAGGAGACAGCAGCCAGGGCGGTGAATCGTGCAGGTGCTTCGAAGTAATCTACCGGTAGCAGTAATGGCAATTTCATTGGGTGAGACAACCCTCACCCAATAGCCTCAGTCTTTGTGTCTGGGTAGGCTTGAATTGACCCCCCCCCCAGTTGTCTGAAGCTGGTTTCGTGCACAATTTGCAGTTGGTATAAAAGTACATTCTGAAGTTCAAATGGCCGTGAGCCTTTTCGTCGCTAGGAAGAGATGGCCTCTTGCTGGTGCCGCAAGCAAGCCCCTCCTCGTCCACTGCACTGGACAGCGAGAGGGTCGGCCACAGCTGGAGACCAAAAATGCAAGAAACGGCATACTTTTGAGTCGATATTCATCGCCCACAACAGGGGCCGGGCGGTCTCGGGCACGTTGCCCAAGGCCGTGTCCTCCAGGCGGTCACTGCTGAGCCTTCACTGGGTTGGTAGCCTCCTCCTAATCTATATTTTTGACACATATTTACAAAGCCAAAATTTAGCATTTTGTCAACTCAACAATCATGGTGTAGTGGTAACATATCTCGTTGCCATCGAGGTACCCCGGGTTCGATTCCCGGTGATTGTACATTTTTGGTGGAGGATGGGTCCCCCGAGATCACAGCAACTGAGCTTACCTGATGGCTGAGGGGGGATGGCATGCCCACTTGCGAAAAGAGCGCGTGGCTCGGCCAGGACGCTCAACACAATCAAGAGGGTCAATCCTTGACACCTCGAGCTGTAGATGAGGCCCCTGGCTCCGAGAATGAGGGATACAGGGAGAGGGGGGGGGCCAGCAGGGGGCCTAGCTGGCTACGCTGTGCGTGACAAGACAGCAAGCCACGCTATGATGACCAGCATCAGAT
>Ga0307982_1000967_pt1 | contig 22963 bp, 16 predicted proteins | sample OrgLakmetagen989_FD_201847 | JGI IMG/M metagenome (GOLD analysis project Ga0307982, IMG submission 201847) | Saline water microbial communities from Organic Lake, Antarctica - #989 | ecosystem: Environmental > Aquatic > Non-marine Saline and Alkaline > Saline | place: Antarctica: Organic Lake...
CACGCACAATTGCCGAAGCATCGCAACCCCACACCTTCGTGGTTGGGCGCCTCCGGGAGCTTGAGGCTGCGCTGCGAGACGCTGAGCACGAGGCAGCAGACGCCAGTACGGCAGCAGCAGCAGCCCGGCGCGAGGTGGACATCGTTGCGGCGGAACGGGACAGGGCAGAGGGCGAGCTGGCGTCTGTGCTGGCCCGGCGAGGGGAGGCAGAGGGCCTCGCTTCCCTTGTTCGGGAGGCATTGATGGTGAGGGGGGGTGCCTCTGGCCTGGCAGTCGAAGACGTGCAGGCAGGGGGGGGGTACAGGGGGGAGGCAGATGCACGCAGCATGTGGGGTGCTGCTGGCGGAGCATCGTCTGTGCGCAGTGACTGGGCGCCCAACCGATCCCCACCTGGAACTTCGACCCCCCCCATGATGAGCCCAGGGGGGGGTGCGCAGCAGCAGCTCCCCACCTCCCTGGGGTATACTGTGACCACATCGGCTGCGCCACCTGCACAAGCCCCCTCCGTCGGATCCCAGGGGGGCAGCATTTCCACACAGGCCCCCCTTGCGGCCTCTGTACCCCGACAGCCCACCACAATCCGCGACACCACAGGCAGGGTGTGGAACGTGGGCCCATCGTCTGCCTCTGTAGGCGGCAGCACAACGGTGACTATTGAGTCCATGCCACAGAACAGCTCCGCCCCCCCGCCAGCTTCTGGGGGTTATGGGGTGCCCACAGTTGCGGCGACGCATGTGCCGATGGCCACATCGGGGGGGGGCATGGTGCAGATGCACCCCCCCCCACAGTACAGCATGCCGTACATGTATTCCCCTTATACACATGGACAATGCGGCAACATCACTTCAGCAGTGTCCACCCCTGGGCCCACCAGCATGCCGCCCCGGGGAGTGGAGGCAGTGCCCCCCCCCGGCGCCAGCTTCACCACAGCAAGCCCAGCACAAGGGGGCACGCTGCCGCCGCGACACCCATCAGCCATCCCCAGCAGTGCTGTGGGACGCTTACCTATGTCTGGTATTTCCAGTATCGCTGCCAGCTCGCCGCCTGGAAGCGTCGGCTCAGGCAGCAGTGCTGGCGTAGGGGGGTCGGAAGGCACTGCTGGGGGGGGGGGCAAGTGGCATACAACCCGACATGTAGCCTTCAACCCCGAAGAGAGTTCTGACTAGGCGTGGCTGTGTGTTGGTACTGTGTACTTGCGCGTCGAGTGCAACTGCAAATTAATGTGAACCTTGCCCAGCTTCGGCCCACAAGGTCTATAGGTGGGAAACAGTCGTGTGAAAAAAGAACAGCATGCATTAATCCCGATACACGCCCTTTACCACAGCTGCGCGCAAGGCTGTGCGTTGATCACCGGTAGGGTGCATCTGCCTCAATGTTGTGGGCCAGGGCCCGCTCCCATTTGTCGCCGTTTGCAAGCAGGCGCTCCTTATCGTAGAGAAGCTCCTCACGAGTCTCAGTGCTGTACTCGAAGTTGGGGCCCTCCACAATTGCATCCACTGGGCACGATTCCTGGCAGAATCCGCAGAAGATGCACTTGGTCATGTCAATGTCGTATCGCGTGGTGCGCCGGGACTCGTCCGAGCGAGCCTCCTGTGAATTCTCGCAAGTCAGCAGGTGCACCACAAACTGCTCACACACAAAAATGAAGTTGATATCAACTTACAGTCTCGATTGTGATGGCCTGTGCGGGGCAGATGGCCTCACACAGTTTGCAAGCAATGCAGCTGCGCAAAGAAATAGCGTTTCAGGTACAGCTACGTTGACAAAAGCCCAGCTTCAGCTGCCAAGCAGCGCTGCAGCGCAGTTGTCACGTACCGTTCTTCACCACTCGGGTATCGACGAAGTGCATGCTCACCCCGGAAACGTGGCGAAATCGGCCCCTTCTCGAATGGGTAGTTAATTGTGTATTTGGGCCTGAACATGACCTCTGTCGTCAATGCAAGGCCGCGCAGCATATCCTCCATGATATAGAGATAAGACAAACGAGTTGTCACTGCATTGAGAGTGAAGGTTCGGGCGGGGAAAGTTTCGTGGGGCGTGCTACAGCGCGAGTGCCTAATTCCGCGGGATGAGCCGTGCGCAAGTCTGCACGTACCGTTCTTCATGCGCTGCACAAAGCTGCTGCTCTGCTGGGGTACAGCTGCAGCATATATGTCCTCCAATTGCTTGCTGCCAGTTGTTGCCGGCACATTGCTGCTCAGGGCACGTGCAGTTACGTGGCTGCACGCTTTTGCAGGCGCTGCCACAGCGCGTGCCAGCGTGGTTGCCATGGTTTTATCGTGAAGTAGATAAAGCACCCACAACACGAAGAATCGGCCATTTGCTCTCACTGTTGCAATGGAGGCGCGGCGGTCGGCGCAGCTTGATTGCGTATATCGACCCCCGTGACCGTGCCATGGCGTGCAAAATAATGCTTTCTCAATCGTGCGTGGCTGGTGCCGTGGGCAAAAACTAACTCTCAAGTCCCTGGTAGGAGAATACGGTTGTACTGTTCAATAAAGCTCGACACATAAGTATGGCCGCTGCAGGTGCAATCAGCCAGCTGTTCAAACAGTCCATGAGGCCAGCTGCGCGTGCGGCAATTGCGAAGAAGCCGGACTGCTTTGCCACTGTGACTGCCACGCTCAACAACACACATGTCTGCTTTGCTCGATTGAACGGCGAAGTTATTGCTCACACATCTGCTGGTATGACTGGCCGCAAGGGGCCTCAGCGCCAGGAAGGCGATGGTGCCCGTGAAGCAGCCCGGCGAGCAGCGGCGAAAGCTGTCGCAGCTGGCCACCGAATCGCCCACTTGCGCTTCAAAGGCCGCTCTCGAGGTCGGTCTGCCGCGCTGCAGGGTGTTATGTCTGCAGACATGAAGGTGTCCCACCTGGAGGACATCACAGCGTTCCCCACAAACGGCTGCCGCGCGCGCAAGGCACGCCGTCTGTAGCGGAATTTGAGAGCCTACACTGCCTCCCCACCCTTGCCAGGAGGCGCAAGCCTGTAGTCGCACAGCATGGAGCTTTTCAGTGTATTATCTAGTGCTGTGTGCTAACGGTTTGACTGCAGGCAGCTGCTTGTGAAGGCCGGCACAGAAGCTTTTTCAGCTTCTGTGCCTTCAGTCGTACTACCCACTACGACACACGAGCTGTGGAAAGCATTTCATCGACGGCTACAAGGACATGTGCAAATTTGATAGCATTAAGTCAGCACAGGGCCTGCATTGTGGCAACTGCATTTGATGTTTCCGCTTGCATTTCAGCTACGCCTGGCTTGAGAAGCGAGGCAGCCATCGGATGTCAAACAAATTCAAACGCTGCTTCATTCACAAATTACTTGCATCATGCCTCACTTGGGGCCCCCTCTGTGGTGACCTTTTCTGCGCTGCTGTTCTGGCTTGTGCTGGGGGGGGCATGCTGCACTGCGGTGCCCTCCTCGTACATGATCCCGGAGTCAACCCAGCCGCAGGAGACACAGAAATCCAGCACGACGCCAGTCAGTGGAGGTGGAACACCCTGCTTTGCGGCAGCAGCCTCGCCTTGCTGCTTGGGCTTGCCGCCGGACTGCCGAGCAGCAAGCAGCACTGCGTCCCGAATCGCGTGGTACTGGCTGGGCAGCAGCTGCAAGTGAGAACACAGCCGCTGCTCATCTGGCGACAGTGTCTTATTGCCAGGGGCAGTGCTAAGAGCTGCAGCAACTGTTGCTGGCACACTCTCGAATTTCCGCTCCGGAACTGCCACTTCCGCCGGCAAGGCACCACCAGCAGCTGAGCTCCCCAGTGCCCGGCTGAAGCTGGCCCGGCCACCACCGCGCCCCCCTCCCCGCCGCCTGCCTCGCCCCCCCCGACCCCCCCCTGAAGCCACTGAGCTATGTGCGCTGTCAAAACTAGCCCCCCCTGCAAGGGACTCGTCCTCCCCCCCCAACGCGGCCGTTGACGCCGGCACGCCGGCATACAGTGCCCCCATACGCTCCTGTTGTGCCCTGATTGCACTGCTTTCCTCTCTGCGTTTCTTCGCCAGGGCGAACTCATCCAGCTCTGCAAGCGTGCGCACGCCATTGGCCCGCGCTGTTTGAAGCGTGGCGATGCGTTGGCGCAGCCGCTCCTCCAGCAGAATGCCCGCAATCAGCTCCTCGCCTTCACCGGGAGACATGAAACGCATGAAGGGCCTCAGCTGGGCGCGCACCTCGCGCTCAGCCCGAGGGCGCCTGCGCTCTGTTGCAAGCGCCTTGCGGTAATTGAGCAGCCCCCGTTGAACAAGGAACGCTTTGCGCCGGGCCCGCTCGTCCAGTTGGGCGTTATAGATCTCCAGGGCTTTCAGCTTCAGCTCCACGCTGGCTGGCGACTCCCCAGGGGAGAACTCGATGTCGGCAATGACCTGCTCAGCATCGTTTGCATGCTCAACGTCAAAGTCGCCTCGCAAAGGTGAGTAGCCAGCCATGTCACACGAGTTCGCTGCGTCGTCGTCTACCAGATCGCCCCCCCGCAAGCTGGGATCGTCAGGCGAGAGGTAAACGCCAGCCTCGCCGCCGTCCAGGGTGCCGGCCCGAACCGTGTCCAGAATGAAACGCGGCGCATCGGGAGGCGGAGTCACCCAATGTTGTGGAACACTAGCTACAATTGCACGAAGATACGGCTGCTCTTGCAACATGCTCACAACAGGTGCTGAAGCCTGCACGCCGGCTGGCAAGTCTTGCCCTTCTCCCAATTCAAAAGTGGACTTGCCAGTGTACTCTAGCAAGGTGGCCCGAGGATCTGGAACTGGTGCCGATGCCGACTCTAAGTAAACACTCAAATAGTGTCGCTGGCATCGAAGCTCGCGCTTTGTCCCAACGTCTGCAGCAATCTCCCTGCACAAGCAAGCTTGGTGCTCGAGTAAAACTCTGACAAAACGCTGTCACGCCCCACTTACTTCCAGTTGCCCCACCCATGCTTCTCCACAGCATCTAGCAGCTTGAGTTCTTCTTCCATGGACCAATCTCGCTCAAATACGGGGAACTGCAGCGCAGCAATGTCTGCCTCGCTCGCATACTCTGCCATGTCTGCTGTGGTTCAAAAAGCATTGCCTCTCTAGCCGACATCAACTGCAGATGCCTGCCTTCAACATGATCCATTAAGTTCTACAACAAAGTCCAATGCCCACACGCCAATTGCGCTGCTTTAAATCAGGAGGCTGTCGAAGTCTCAATTTGTAATCGTGTTTCAGGGGGCCCCGGCTTCGTGTGTTTTTTGGCTCGAGGATGCAAGGGCCAATCTTGCCCTGCAAACACCCATTTCGAACAATACAATGTTAATTAATGGTTCCCATTATGCTCTGACATATCATCGGGTGTTTTTTGCAAAGCAAACAGAGCATAACAGGGCAAGGACCCAAAAGTGACAGAGTGTTGCGGCGTTTTGTCGTGAGAGACATGTCCACTCCAAACGCGAATGAAGCTCACCAGGAGTCTTCCAGCGCAGAAACAGATGTGCGTCAAAGTGTTTGCGTTGAGATGGATGTGTTCCACTCCTGCGATAGCTTTTGCATTTGCACGCAGCTTCCGTTGCAGACTTTGCCCGATCCAACGGCAGCAGCAGCACGAGACGGAGCAGCTGATGCAGAGCAAGCAGAGCAGGAGTTACGCGAGAAGCGAAGGAGGGAGCGAAGAGTTCGAATTGCTGCAAACCAGCGCGAATTGGCCTTGCTGCAGGCCCTTCCCTCTGACCAGGTAGAGTCCTACTTGCTGTGAGTGCTTGGCATGCTCTTATCACGAGCACCTCCCGTGTCCAGCCCCCAGCTGAATGCAGTCAGCAACATCTAGTATTTACAGATTCAAAAAATCAAAAGCTGCTCGATGCATCCAACGCTTTGGTCGTACTCGCGTTTTGGGGCAGCAGGATGCAGTTCTGGGGGGAGTGCGCTCATCGGCGCTTCGGGCTTCCCAAGAACGCGACTCAGAACACGGCGTGCAAGAACACGCAAATGCAGAAGCCGGTGGGAATGAGAGCGGCCGATCACAGCATGGTGCTTTGTTGCCCCCCACCATGCAGCTGCCCCCCAGGTACAAGCGGCCCTCGGGGGCAAATACGGCTGCCTCCCAAGGCACGTCTGGGCGATCGAAATCATCAAACAGCGGCGCACAGCGCGGGGTAAATCAAGCAATTGACCCCCTTCAGGATATGTGGAGGGGGGGAGACGATTTCGGGGACCCTCAGCTGGGCACAGATGGGGGGGTGGGTTGCTGGCCAGTTGACATGATGTCGCTCAGCGACCAGCAGTCTCGCATTATGACTCAAGCTGCACAGGCAGAGCGCAGCGTGCATCTTGCCCAGCTCAGCAGCATCCACTCTGGCGTCATGAGTTCCAAATGGGCAGACACCGCAGCCGGTGGGGGTCAGGGAAGGTTGGGTGCAGCCTCTGTGGCCCCCCTCGGCCGTGCATGGGGGGGGGCTGACGACGCAGACGCCGCTCAGGACGCTGACTCTGTCATGCGTGTTGCGCGTGTCATGCAGCTGCGGGAGCAGTCCCTGCAGGTTTACTTGACGGGGTTGGGGGGGTCGGTGCACCGTCCAGAGGTGGATGTGCGACGGCGGAAACTTGTGGCCCGCATGCAGCGGCACATGGGCGCACTAACACGACCTGTTGAGCTGCCCTCCATCCTAGAGAGAGGTGTGTCAAGCAGTGGTGAAGCTAATGGGGTGGAGGGGGGGGGCTCGCAGGAACAGAAGCTGGACCCCCTTGCACCCCCTTCGGATTGGAGCGCAGGCAAGGCATTCCAGGAAACCCCTCTACCCCCCCACGAGGAAGTGGCCGCTGCCGGCAAGGCTGCACACCTGCGTGCTATGCGCGCCCTGCAGGCAGATGCCCCCTGGTGGCTTGTGTACACCCCCTCTTCCCTGGTTGACCTGCGTGAAGTGAAGGCTGCTGTGCCCTGGCGGCGGTGGGCGCGGGAGCAGGGCTACACAATCCCCGCCTCCCAGGAGCTGAATGAGGAAGAGCAGGCCAAGCTGCACTACAAGCGGCAGAACAGAGAGGAGGCTGCATTTGGGACCCCCCTTGGGGACGACGTGTACCCCCCCCCCATGGCCAGCGACATCTGGATGACCGCAGCCTGCAGGGCATTTGGCGGGATTGGGTCTGCATCCATCGCCGCTGACTACACCAAGGACAACCGGGGCACTGAAGATGACGCCTTCAGCCCCCCTGCACCCCTTTCGTCGTTTGATGCCTTTTCTATCGCTCAGGGCATGCGTGCAAACGGCATGGTGGACCCTTGGGCAGTGCCGCCTGGGGCAATGAAGCAGCGAGCTGCAACTGCCAGACAAAGCAGCATGGTGGACATTCGTGCCGCAGCCAAATCTGCAGGGCAAGCTGTGGATGAATGGCAAGCTGCCGAACTGTCCTCTGATGAGGGGGGGTCTCTTCGCAGCGAAGGGGGGGGGAGTAGTATTCCGCCCGCTGGCTTAGTAGAGGGCGACAACGTCACAGAAGACTTCGACTTTGCATTGTCGCTGCTGGAATCCGCCCCAATGGACATCCCAAGTGTTCCCGGTGTGTTCGGACACAACAGCGAGGCAGGAAACCTCCCCAGTTTGGCAGCGCCAGGCGACAGCATCAGCGATCGTGTAGCGACTGCGCAAGCTGCACTGCAGCGACACACACGAGCTGCAGCCTCTGTGCGTGCTCACTCAGAGCAGGACAGGGCGGTGGCTGCCCGGCGCATCCAGCAGGCCTGGCGGAGACGGCAGGTGAGGCTGGCTGCCCGGGCGCAGATGCAAGCCCTACAGGAAGAGCGGCTGATTGCAGCCAATGCGCAGCGGGAAGCCAAGTGGAACGAAGTGTATGGGCGTATGGCCGGCCTGCTCAGGGAGCTGGTGTCGGATGCCACTGGATATACCCCCCCCAACAACACCCCAGGGGCACAGGGGGGGCTCCGGGGCAGCCAAAGCTCAGGCCCAAACAGTAACATACCAAAGTACGCACTGTATTCACCCGCAAGCCATGCTCCATCTACGCGCCCATCTGGCAGGGTCGCCTCCGGCGTTGAGGCGAAGGATGACGACGTGGAGTCACAGCCCCCCCCTTCACCCCCTCGGGATAGGCCTGACGTCCACGCGCAGAACAGCGTGACGAGCAAAGCAAATTTCGGCTCAATGGGGGGTCCTATTGAGTTTGAACCCCCCCTCAGCTCCACGTATCCCTCAGGGGTAGCCCAAGGCTTCAGACCCCTTTCTCACCTGCAGCCACCAAGCCATGAGCACAGCAGTGCCGCTGGAAGTGGGTCTGTGTCAAGAGTATCAACTGGAGCTGAGTCCAGTGGCAGTTGGGATGGGCCCCTAGCTGCCAGTTTCAAGGGCCCCTCCTTTGCAGGCGTGCGTGCCAGCGGCATTTTGAAACGCAGTCAGGAGGCCAGCACGGATGTCTCAGCGGATACCTCCGCGCGGCAAAGCGTATCGTTTGCTAGGGGTGTCGAAAGGGGCTCCCAGGCTTCAGGCCCAAGGGGGGGGCGCCCCCGAGTTGCACTTCCCTCAGGGGGTAGTGGGGGGGGGTCTGGCGTCTCCGCCCTCGACGACAGCTTCGGGGCGTTAAGCAGCGTGGGCGCCTCCACACTCTCCGGGGATGGAGAGGGCGGTGTGGACCTCTCCCTGTCCGACACCGGCTCCAGCGCTGTGGCCGCCGCCATCAAAGCCAGCATGCCCCACGCCACCCCCTCCCACAGGGGGGCTGGCACCCCCCAGCGCTTCTTCCAGCCTGGACGCGCGCAGCGAGCAGCACAGCCCAGTGCCAGTGCGCACTCGGATGCAGTTGCAGCACAGCGCGTGGCTGCGGACATGAGCACGCCCCAGGCTCAAATTCGCCGCTCCCGCTGAGAGCTGGGGCTTGAAACGGCTGCTGCCCCTCCCTTGCGCAGTGGCTTGTTAGCAAGCCACGGTTGGTTTTGTGTTGGTCTATAGGGCACAAATCAACGCTGTTACATAAAATCATAAATTGCCGAGCTTCGGCATTCAAAGCTCGTCTCCGTAGCGACAGATACGCCCTCAGCCTGACGCAATGCAAATGAAGCTAGACGCATCAAATGGCCTAGAAGCCAACATTGCAATCATTCTAGAGCGTCGGCGCCTGCGTAGTGGGGTCAGCAGCTCCCATTTTCGGATCAAATCTCCAGCAGAAGAGCTGTATTTGCAGTCGGCGGGCAATTCAGTGATGCGCCCGACGCCGCCTGTCAAAGATTTTTCCACAACCGCCCAAGCTAGCAGTACGCCTTCTCACATGCACAGCTCTGGCATGCGTGGAGGCAGCGTGCAAACTGGGCCTACGCTCATTGGGTTACATAGGCAGGCAAAAGAACCACAGACATCCTCCGCCTCTCTAAAGCACTCTGTTTCTAGGTCAACGGCCGCTGACGTGACAGCACCCGCTTCGAGCATTGCGTCAGGCGGCAGCCAGCACCAGCCGCCAGAAGTTGTGTTTGGTACCCAAACCACAAGGACAATTTTTGACTCTACTGCAGTGTTCGACTCGGCGTTTGCTGCCCTGAATTCAGCCACTCAGCTGCTGCTTCGTGGCTCATCTGTGCAGTGCTGCCTCGCAACGGCACCCCAGCACAGCACGCTGGCTCGAGGGAAACAAGCAGCACTGAGCCCAGCATTTGTGTTTCTAGGCAAGGGTGCCACTGCCTTGTGTGGATTTTGGAAGGGCCCTTCGCAAGAGCTGTCGGCGGAGGAGGCCTTCGTCCTGCCCCTAGTAGAGTTGACTGAAGTGCGTCTCGGCAGCGAATTCCGAGAGTGCACTCTTGCCCTGGTAACCCCAGGCGAAGAAGTGATTTTGATGCTACCCGATATTGAAGCTCGTAATGACTGGGTGTCTGCTGTGCTCTTGATCAGGGGGTGCCTGCCGGGAGGCAGCAGCGTTTGAGGGATGGGGGCGCTGTTATCAATTATGCATGCAAAAGCACAGGGATCTGGGCCCGGTCTGTCGCATGGTAAGAAATGGAGGTGGAGCTCATGCCCCACGAGAAGATCATATCTGTTGTTCCGTCGGTGGGGGGAGTGTTGCTCAAGGCGGCATCGTCTGCGTCCCCCGTGTTCAACAGGCGCCTCAAAGTCACTGTTGTTTTTCCGTCAGCTACTTGCGTAAACGTCGCTTCCACGTCCTGCGAGGCGTCTGCTGGTGGTGTTGCATACGCTGGAGCGTGCCGGTCTTGCACGCTGGCTACCCCTCCGGGCGCCGACACAGTCCAAATGTCAGCTCCAACCATACTTGCGCCAAAGCCAACCCCCACCCAGCCGGTTTCGCTGTTGATGATAACAGTGAGTTCAATATGTGTGTCATCCAGAGCGATCGGGTTGTACTGCATGGTTACATCAGGTGATATTGCAAGGGTTCTGCTGCCGAACGCGGTGTCTGCAGCTGCCGGAGCTGGCGAGGGGGCCACAGTGGCCGCATCCATTTCGGCTTGGGTCTTGAAAAACTTGGCCTGGCTTGGAACTCGAAGTGGGGTTGCTGGGCAGGACGTAAAGTCGGTGTTGCGCACAATGATGTCTTGCAGTGAGGTGGCGCGCACTGTTGCAAGTTCTTCATCGGACAAATAAGGTTGATTTTTACCGCTCTGTCTGTCACGGTTCTCGTACCAAAACCTGTCACCGTCCCGTGTGTTGGAAAATTGGCGGCGGATAATTGCTGCGAAAGTTGGCCCAACAAATGCGCGTCCTGCAGGAGTTTCTGACAGGCCGCCAACCCACAGGTCAACCTTAGAAACATCACCCCCGTACGCAGAGCTGAGGGCAAGCTGCAAGCGTGCATCTGGGGTTATATCGGCAAAGGTTGAGACCATTCCCAGCCCCAAGTCGGAACGCACTCGGGCGTATGTGGGGCAGCCCATGTCACGGCATCTCACAACGTCTATGGCAGCAAGATCTTGCTGCAGACCGAGGAGGTGGTTCCTTGCGTCATCAACCATGCTGGTGTCGATGCCGTTTTCTGGTTGCCTGACCATGCCACGAATGAGGTGAGCAATAGATATGGTGTCCAGATAGCCTGCCTGCATGTAGGTGTCACGCAGGAGGAGAGGCTGCAGATGAAGGGGTGACAAAATTTAAAAGTTGCAGAAACAGTTGCATTTTGTGACCATAAGAATGGGTTCACACCTCCACAGACGCAGGTACATACCTCGATCCGACACTGGCTCCCATCCTCTTCGAAGCACCTGCATGTGAAGTGATGGCAAATTTCAGTGCGCAGAAATAGCTAAACTGAAATAGCTATGGGAACATACCAAAACTGGGTGTTGATGCCACTGTGTCCATATCTGTACGCAGCTGCAGCAAACGTGACATCTGGTGCAGCATTGATGTTTGAGCTGTACCCAGAATATGCCGGTAACGGTTCGCCGAGCAAGATGGGGAGGTATTCCGTCACTGTTATGTGCTGCATGAATGCAATGACAAGTTTGCGTGCTTCGTCGAATAGTAGCTGGTCGTTCCATGAAGGGTTTGAAAGTGCCAGCTCGTCACACAAGCGATTGTGCTCCAGCACCCACAGACCGTGCAGGGCCAGTAAACCTGGGTTTTCGTTTACCCTGCACATGCTTGAGCTGCAACGTTTTGAAGTGAGCTGATTGATTGGTCGACGTACCGTTTGTCGCCCCCCAGGCGCAGCTCACGTATGTCAACGTGGCCTGCTGTACCCATTTCAACAGCCGCAGTGTTGGGCGGGACACCGTTCACTGGGTCTGCCTTGAGTTTTCCTCTGGAAAACGTGCGAAGTGCCCCCTGCCGTGAGCTATCCTGCCCGTACACCTGCAAGAACGACGATCGCGAGTATGGGCTGTAGGTTTGGCGCTCGGGGGGCACCCCGGGGCGGGTTCCCTACCCCCGAGTTGTGCTTTGCGGGGGAGGGTTGGGGGGGTCTTACCGTGCTAGCATCCAGATATCCGGTTGCATCGTTCAAAGGCACTCGTGGACTGTTTATGCCAGAGTTGGTATCGTATGCGTTGCGGGATATCGATAGATTTCTGCCCCCGAGGCAGGCGACGTCATGCAGTTCGCAAGCGGCAATTGGCACATCAATAAACTCCGCTGGAAAATGCGCAAAAGTCATGATTAAATCGTGTGCAATGAACTGTCCCCATGCTGCTGTCAGCGAGCTAATGGAGTGCTTGTTGTAAGCGTGGGGAGCTTGGGCGAATATTGCGTTGCTGATGGATCGCGGATTGGGTGATGTCATAGGAGTCGAAAGTCCATCCGTGTATCTGGAGAAGACAGCTAAAATGTTGGTGCCTCAATTATGATAGCTCAACTTACGCTGCTGATCTCCATCTTGCGAACGCTGCTCCCTTTTTGCCCCATGTAGGGTTGATGATGCTGCGGAAATTGGGGTCAACGTCATGATTAGTGGCATTACACTGTTGAATCACCCACTTGTTTCCTGCCCCATCAAATGGGGGATAATCTGCTGCCGCATGACTTATTTGCAAGGCAGCTGCACACACGAGGACGAAGCGTTGCATGAATGAATTTCAAAATGGTGCAAGTAGTGCGCAGACGGAATCAAGCTGGTATGCCGGTTTTTGGAGGTGAAATTGTCCTACGATTGCCGGGATCTCAACTCGTTGCAGTGACAAATTACACACGAAAACAAAACGAACGTAAAAGTATGCAGCGCGGCCGTGTGAATGCTTCAAAATGGCCCCCCTGCAACCCTCGAAGCAGATGAGCAGGAGGAGCATGGGACATGAAAAAGTTCACCTGGCTGCCACCGAAGTGATGGGGAAGTAACCCACGGAATTCATTTTCCTGTACCTCAGAGAAGAGTGAGGCGGGTTCGCGGAACACCTGTTTTCTTCATCATTGATGCCATGCTCTCTTTGAAGGTGTGACTTCCGCAAAGGATGACTGAGTGCAAATCACTGCGGGGCATCAGCTCCTGAAGGAGTTTTGGAGATAGCGGTCTCTGGATGAACATTGAGGGCAGCTTCCCCCCCATCGAATTTGTGTTGATCCTCAAGTGGATGTCCAGGTTTTGGCATTCAGCTGACATCCTCTCGAGCCATTCGTACTCAAACACGTCTGCGGTGTCCCGGAAAACTCCAAGCAGAACAAGTTTCAGTGGCTTGGAGCGAGTGCGCTCCTTCACCTCCTTCATTCGCTCATGCTGGTACTGCACAAACCCAGTGTCAACTGCCGTCGTTGTGTGGTGTTCTTCCTCGCTGATTGCTGATGACTGCAGCTCCACAGCCTTACGTTGAATCAGAGCAGTTGGGCGCCTGGATGCAGTGGACAAAGGACCAGGCGTTCTGCCATTTGACGCAAAGCTGAATCCCTGCTGCTGGCGATTCATGGGAATTGCCACAGAAAGAGCGTTACCTTGAGAGGGGTCTACGTGAGACGAGCCGCGAGCAAGTGGCAGATTAGTGTCGGCATTGTCACCGCTCCTCGGAGAAATATCAGCCTGCATGTCCTCTACTGCGGGGACTTCTGCAAACTCAATGGTCTCCTCTTTGCTTTCAACTCTGCTGTTGTTGCTTTCTTGTTCAGAGTTTAGCGCTGAAACTGACTCTTTCTCTACTGCCGAGACAGGAACGACCCGAACTTTGTGCTTGTTTCGGCCAAGCAGGTACGGAGTTGTTGCTTTGCCATCTCTTGGCGATGTTTGCTGAGGGGTTTCTCCTTTCGGCATTGACATAGCGATTCCATGCCTCTCATGGGGGTTCCCCCAAGCGGAGCTTACATCAGATAGGTTATCTGTTCCAGCATCTTTCGAGAACGTCGGAGACATCACTTCAAAAGCCTTGACAACTCGGTTCCTCGCAGCGAGGTGCGTAATCAGGTCGAAGAATGGCGCCATGCAGGTGCCTTGGGCAATGGCATATACAACTCCGCCGGCATCGTGCTCCAGCATGCCGAGCCCATGTGGGCCTTCCATGTGCACGGATCCCCCAACAGGAAGCGATGTAATTTTTGGACTGACTAGCCCATGTCGATACGATTTGATGTACATGATCATATTTGCTTTGGCATCTTGGCGCACGATGCTGTAGCAGCGTGCTGCATTATGCCACGGACTGAGCTTGTTCGGGTTTGGCGTTGGGGTCAGCCCGGCCTTTTCAAGCAAGCTGGAGAACAGCCCGGTTTCTCCTGGTCCAGGGCCAGGAAGAATGACCATCATATGGCGGCCCATTGACGAAATAGTCCATTGATCTGCTGGAATGGCGTTTGCCCGCGGTGCTGCGAATTCAAGACGCCACGTTGGATCCCTGCTCTCCGTCACCTTGCGCTGGGATACGAGAGTCCACTTGTCAGGACCTGTGTCGACGCTGGGGCCCAAATCAACCCAAGAGCGGGTCGGGTCGTCCTCGTCTCGCAGCATGACACCCACTAGGAGTTTCTGGAGCAGCGAATATGCTCGCACGCTGTGCTTGTGGGCCCCAACTTCCTTATCCGGAGCCTCGTGGCCATAGAACAGCGATGAGATATCAGCACCAATTACTCGGGCCAAAAAGTACGCACCACCCGGGTGTGTTTTCATAAAGCCTGCAACATCATAAATACCACCATCTAGAATGACCCACTTTGCACCTTCGCGGAGGCGGCGGCGGACCTCAGAGACAGTCATGGCAGCTGAAGTGGTTTGCATGGCTGATTGGGCCTTTGATTTCAGTTCGTTGATATCTGTCATACTGGAGTGGACTTCGTGGTACAACATTGCCAAAGCGAAGGTAGCGCAGATGCACGAAACGAAAATCCAGTATGCTCCAACAAGGTTCGGAAGAAGCATGGCCATGCCCAAGTAGCATTGCATAAAACCAGTGATGAGAAGTACCCACCCAAATGCTCGATGAAAGTGCTTTGTATTCATGAACGCCCTCATTGGGGGGGTTGATTTCTCTTTCATCCAGTGTCTGATGGTTGAACCAGTTATAATCTGAAGGAGCATGGTGAGTGTGAGGGATATACCAACATATGCATGGGAGAGTTGGTTTGTTGATCCAACTGTGACAAGCGCTGTCCCGGCAGCAGGAAAGGTAATTGTCGCTGCGAGCATTGACGCCCAGCGGTGATATGCAATCCAGGCTGGAGTTGTTTTGCCGAAGCGAACAGTGAAAATTGCGGATGGAACAAACACCCCCCAGACAAGAAACATACTCAGTCCGTGGTAGCCAAATGCGGCAACATAGGCGGAGTTGTCCCCGTCAAGCGATGTGAAACCTCCGTCACCAGCTTCTTCTGCTGACGTGAACAGATCAATGTTTCCCATGGTGAAATCGTTTCCATGAAAGCCATAAGCATCTGAAGTTTTGCTCCAGGCAAATATCAGTGGCAAGTTGGTGTTGCCTTGGGCGATGGCCGTGTCGTCTCCGTCGCCAGTATCCAGGGCCCGTCTGAATGTTATGATAGTCTGCCCACCCTCCTCACTGGCCGACTCAATTCGCGCATCTTGACTGGCATCTGCTGTAGGCATCACATAGCCAGATGACTTCGTGTCCACAATTTCACCCCGCCCGTTGGTGTAGCGCATCATGAGGATGTCTGCATTGGCCATGCCCTTCCCAATTCCAAACGAAAACCAACCTGTCCCCGCAAAGGTCAATGTCATCAACAAGTCAACGTCATTCTCTCCTGGGGGCGTCCACGATAGCTCAATAGGGCCTGCTGTGGCACTTCTGACCTTGCTTGCAGCTGGTGCTGAAGAATTGCTGCTGGTCGTATTTGTTGCACTTGCAGTTGCTGTTGATTGAGGCGGTGAGCTTGGTTGAGCTTGAGGAAGTGGGGATGCAGATGCTGCAGCTTGACTACCGCCCCCTGAAACTGCGCCGGCAGAGTCTATGGCCAGAGATTGTCCCCCAGGCACACGGAACACGCTGGCTGGAATACCATCCTGGCCTAGATTTCGTTTGATCACATCTGCGTACTTCGTCTTGCGGATTTCTGCCAGAAGCTCTGCGCTGATGTACGGCGTGCCATCATCACCGACATTCTCCGTGTTTTCGTACCAGAACCTGTCGCCATCCCTGGTGTTTGCAAATTGCTGCTGAATGATTGCGGCAAAGGTTTTTCCAACAAGCCCATTTTGCACAGCAAGCTCAGCAAGTCCCCCTACCCACAGGTCAACCTTGGATACATCCCCTTGATAAATGGCAGATAGCGCTTGTGCAACTCTGGCATCAGTTGTGATATCCGAGAACGAGCGCGGCCGTCCCAATCCAAGTCCCCAGCGCGCGTTTGCATAAGTGGGGATTCCAAAATCTCGGCCGCGTGCGATATCTATGGCCGCCAAATCGAGCCGGATACCTTCAAGGAATAGGCGTGCATCATCCACCATGGTCAAGTCAATTGCGCTCTCAGGCTGGTATATCAACCCACGAATGATGTCCCCAATCGTGCAGGTTTCCAAGTACTTGGAGTTGAAGTATGCATCCCGAAGCAGGATCAAACCGCGTGGGTGTGGTGTTCCATCTGCTCGTATTGTCCAATACGCTGAATTGATGCCACTGTGCCCGTACCTATACGCAGCAACCGCAAATTCTGCTGCTGTAGATGCGTCAACACTCGTAGAATAACCCTGGTATGCAGGTAGTGGCGCACCAAGTAGCAACGGGACGTACTCGCTGTAAGTGACATGCTGCAGAAGGGCGATGACCCGTTTGCGCGCTTCATGATACAGCCGATTGTCGTCCCACGAGGGGTGAGAAGCTTGAAGTTCATCGCACTGTCTGTTGTGCTCGAGTACCCACAAGCCATTCACGGCAAGGAGGCCCGGATTCTCATTTCCTCTTGGATCGCCGGTGAGACGCTGGCTCGAGGAGCTCACATGCCCATGACCAGCCATGCTTAATCCCCAAGAGTTGCGTGGGACTCCATTCACGGGATCGCTGAGCAGTTTGCCTTGGCTGAAGCTTCTTATTTCTACACTGCGTGCAATGTCGTTGCCATACATGAAAGAGCCATCAAGAAATGCGCTCGCTTTATTGAGAAGCTGCCGTGGATTGCTTGAACTCGTTCCACTCGAAACATCCCAAGCGTTTCTTTTCACTTCAATTTGGCGCGTAACATTAGAACAGCCGGCATTCCAGTACAGATCACAAGCACCAACCTGCAGGGGGATCAATAAGAATGAGGCGTGGTGCGGAAATTCAGGAAACGTACAGGAACTGTGATGACCTCAGCAGGTGCTGCAGCGTTAGTCATCACCAAATCGTGGGCAATTGCCTGACCATGTGCAGCAGCTAAGTACGAGACTGCGTACTCGTTGTACTGGAACTTTTTGTTTGCAAAAAGCGCGTTGCTCTGCGTACAGTGCAAGCTGTATTTACATTCGTCAGCGCATTCGTCATCGTTATAACTGCAGAAAATGAACTCTTACAATATCCCTTGCATTCGGCGCCACAATTAAGTCTGCAATTCCATTCTCATATGAAACGAGATGGGGCATTTGCCGCGAAAAGCGTGAACCAGTTGCGCCGCGGCTTGGGTCAGCCCTGAAGTTGTCACTTCCATCAATTGTTCGTGTTTGAAACGCTGCTGCTGTACCAAACAAGGCAAAGGCTGTAACTAGAGCGAAAAATCTACCTTGAACGGATTTTACAAGTCTTGCCATTGGCTTGGGGAGCCTGGTGGGATCTGCTGTATGCATTGAAACAATACGGCGGCAATTGGTGCGTTGCAACAGTCGTCTTGTTCGAAACTTTCGAGGGGAACTCGTTGACACTCCACTCATTTTGACAGCACACGGATGCCTGAGTTTATCAAAAGGATGTCTGTGCGCTGGACACGCCAAGATTGCATGTGCATCGTGCCCTGCCTACAAGACCCCCCCTGTGCACTGGTGCATGTCAACAGACACCAGGACTACCTAGGTAACGCTGCACAAGAAAATAATCCACGAATCCTTGAACCCAGGGCCAGCTCACTGTGTGTGACGAGCCGGCCCTGGCTACGACGGGTGGCCGGGGGGCCCTCCAGCCTCTCGGTCACACTGGCCGCTTTCCCCGTCGTGGCTCACCAGCCCAAGACAACACAACTCAAGAAAAAGAAACACACACGCAAGTGTGTGGACCTGATTCCCGGCTGTAAATGGCTCTGCCCGCTACGCCGAGCCCCCGCGGGGGGACACCAGTGCCGTGAGGTGCATGTCCCCCCCGCGGCTTCCCTACCAGGGCGCATCGTGAGACGCCCCTACAAGACGATAGCTGCTCAAATACATAGCAAGATAACAAGGTAGATACTCAGGCACGACTGACAAAAGCGATTTAATGTGCAGCTATAACGACACATTCGCAAGTCTGCTGCTTAAAACATGCCTGTATCCTTGAGTTTGTCACATTGCGCCTGCAAGCTGCCGACTTGTGGTCAAAGCGCTGCAAAGTAAGTACTGGCAGCATCAACAGGAGAACCAGCTGGAAGCAGAGACAGAGAGAAAGTAGCCCAATAGCGCTGCCCCTGAAACAGTCTCAGACCTTCCACCTCCAAAGCGTAGGGAACTCACCGGCATTTGGTGGCACATTCAGGCGCTCAGTAGACTAGCAGCATCTTGGAGCTCAGCGTCATCCTTGTATGCAAATGCCACGTCGTCAACTTGCACATTCAGCCGAAGCGGCGGGAGGCTGGCTGCCCCCACCCCTAATCCTTCCGTGCTGTCTCCCCTCAGAAGCTTGCAGTCACAGAGCCGCATTAGCACACCCTGCCACACTGGAGGTGGAAGATCTGAGACATGCCCCATCATGGTGCGTCGCAGCGTTGCTGCCCGTTGCAGCACTGCCGAGGCTGCCAGTTCATCGCTAGCGGCACTGCGCTGACACAGGGCGGCGGACAGCAGCACAAGCCGCTCCAGGGGAGAAGCCCCCTTCAAACTCGCCACGACGTTTGACGCAGCCAACTGCCGAGCAGCAGTGTTGATATCTGCGGCACTCACCTTGACGCTGCTCCGCTGCGAGGCGGGCAGCGCTGCCCACCTGCTCTTTGCAATGCTCGCAGCGGAACGGCAGGTTTGCAGTGCACGCCGGATATCCCCAGAAATAGCGGCCACTTTGCGCGACGCAAGCTCAACAGCCTTTGGGTCAAACACACTCAGGGCTCCCAGGCGATCGTTGACAATGGTGCGGATTTGGTCCCTCGTGTACGGCTGAAACACAAGCCTTCCCATTCCAAGGCGGGAGTGCACCTTGGGCAGCATGCGCTCTGGAAGGTCCATGGTGTTAGCAATGCCCAGTACCGTGAGATGGCTGTGTCTCCTCGTTGGCCACTCAAAGATGTTGTACAGCACCGTCTGCTTGCGTGTGACCAGGTAGTCCAGCTCATCAACCAGCAGCACAATGGGGACGCGGGCGGGGTCCTTCTTGGAAAAGTACTCATCCAACAAAGCTACTGCGCGTTGTGTGGAGGATGTCTGTGGCAGTGCCTTGGCCCCCTTGCGTCGCTTCACAGCCCCCCCTGACGAAAGCTCACTGCGACGTGCAATCGCATTCCACAGCGCAGTGTACAGCTGGTACGGGTGGCTCAACTTCATGGCATTCACCTCCACGTACATGAAGGGTGGCAGCGCTTCATCGTCATGAGCGGAGGCTGGTCGTTTGATGCCACTTGCTTCGCTTGATCGTTCCTGCAGCTCCCGAATGACCTCGGTCACTGTGGCAGTCTTGCCTGTGCCAGGCATGCCAGACACGTACAGAGCACAGCCAGAGCCGCCATTTTGCACCGCATTTTCCACAAACTGTGCAATTTCCGCGCGCTCATCTTCTCTGCAGGGAATGGAGGGCGGGATTGCCGACAGCTGCAGCGCGTCACAAGCTGCCCGGAACTGGTCGGCGTCTTCGGCACCGCCTGCTGCCCCCTTACCCTCACGAGCAGCTTTTCGACCACGTGATGAGGATCCTGCTGCGGCCTGCGCGGGGCTTTGGGCAGGGGCGGTGGAAGCGTTGCTGCCTCCAATCTGCCCAGCCACAGACCGGGCAGTACCAGACGAGGAGGACACGGCAGAAGCGTGCCCAGTGCGAGCCAAGGCACTCCACACTTCATCCAATGACGTACCGGGCACTGGGTACAGCTGGCGTGTGGCCACATCGCACGCAAATCGCACTGCGTACACAGCATTCAGAGCGGCCGCCAACTTTCGAGCCCCCATGTCTGCCTCGTCTGAGTCGCTGTCAGATGCAGCTGCCCCTACACCGTTTGAGCTGTGCTTGGAGGCATGTGCTCTGTCAGCCTGGCGTCTTGCAGCGGCACGTGTCTTAGCCAGGCCGGGTCGCAGCGACGCTGCAAGGTATGTGGGCTGGGCGTCCATGGGCGCTACACGCACTTGCACATGCCCGATGAGTGCGGAGATAAATCCATCATCACTGTGTTGTGCTGGGCATAATTCACTGCAGGGGGGCTTATTTTGAGTGTGTGCTTGACAGAGCAGGCGCACTGTGGGGCAAACTCACTTTGGAAGCACCATCGCCACAAACAGACTGGGGACATCCGAAGGAGTGTAGTACCTGAGCAGATGCAATTATATGACGTAGCAGCTCGGGTAGGGTGTCGCCGCTGGGCTGCTCACCATCGGGTCGTCATCCATTGCTGTCCCTGGCCATCTGCCCACAGTCGATCCAAGCGAGCAACTTGTAAACCCTGCGCCCATGTCAGCAGGAGCTTCAGCGATTGGAAAACACTTAAATCGAGCAGCACGACGTACGTTCTCTGTTGCAGCAGTCTGCACCAAGACGTTATCTCCAACTCGATAGGTTACGGGAGATTGCTTGCCAGGCTGAGTGACAACAGCGCCGTCGTAGGTGGTGCAGCCAAGAGCATCTGTAGCCCCTTGATCGACCAAAATAATTTGACATGTATCTGTCACTGCCTTGGCAGGTTCCTTTCTGGCACGCTTGCGACTGGATTGCGGCATGATGAGCGACACCGCACCGACTCAGCAGCTTTCAAAATCCGTTCTTTGCCGGACTTCTATCGATCCTACTTTGCCAGGCGAGTGGTACTTGGCCAACTCAAACGGGCGACTTCAAAGCCTATAGATTTTCTGAATTAATCGCTTCGTACGCGTTTCCTACCTCGGCCAGATGCCGCTTTTCCCTTGCCTCTGCGCCCCCCCTTGCCACCCCTCGCAGCCGCCGTTTCTTTACTTGCATTGTCTTGCAGGGGGGAGCTGGCCGATGACGAACCTGAAGCGGCTTTGGCTGCTGCTATGGCAGCTCTTGCTGCTGCCATGACAATGGCTGCTCCTGGCCTGGGGGCCTCGTTGACGGCTTGAGGGCTGCTCGCTGCGCTGCCTGCCCCCCCCTCGCTGCCCCCCTCGTCCAGCCAAACCGCCACTTCTTCGCTGCTTTCTTCATCACTGCTGTGCAACAAGGGTGGCTTGGGGCAAGATCGAGCCCCCCTCCCCAGGGGGGAGGCTGCCTGGGGCTGCAGCACCCCCCTCGCCAGCCGACTTCGCAGGCGCCTAAACTCCTTTGGGCCAGCATACGGCAGCCAAGAAGCGGGACAACGGTGCTTTGCTAGGACGCCTGTGATACCGCACACCGCCTTGGGGGGTGCAGGGGGGGCCTTACTGTTGATGAGGGGGGGGAAATCATCCACCCCCTTGAAAGTGAGCAAGTCCCCGTGTCCCCTTGCGCTGCGGAAGACGACGCGCTGCCCTGTCTTGGCAGCGCCGCCCTTGCCCGATTTCCCTGCTATGCCTGCAGCCGCTGCATCTCCAGCCCTGCCAGTTGCAAGGGCCAGCAGGTTGTCCAGTGTGGTGGTGGCTGCTGCCCGGAGCAGCTCGGCTTGGGTGGCACGAGGGGGGGGTGCCACAGACCCCCCCCTGTCGGAGGTGTCGCCTCCGACGGAGTCTGCAGGGACCGCCACAGAGCGCGCCTCTGCCTCTGCTGTGGCCTCCAGTGTGCTGCTTCGCCTGCTTCGCTGCCCGGCCAGGGTAGGCGCCACGGCAGCTCCTGGGGCCCGCGGGGTCGAAGTTTTGGGAGTGCTCCCTGCAGCTTTTGCGGCACGGCGAGCTGCAGCTACCTTGCGCCGGCGCAGAGCAGGGTCCACGTACACATTTCGTTTGGCTGGGCCCATCATCGCGTCGGCCATTTTGGCCGATGCTGCTGCCTCTCGCTCAGCCCTGGCGTCGTTTTTTTCGTCAGGCTCAGGTTCATCAATGTCTGAATCACTAGAATCTGTTGTTGCTGCCACGGACGAGAACTCCGAGTCGCTTTCTGGCTCGCCGAATGCGCGTTGGCCCCAGAACTCCTCGTCTGCTTGGGCAGCCTCGCCTGCAAGCGCTCGCTTGCGCACACCCCGTGTGGTGCGCTTGGGAATGTTCTTTACAAGAGCATCTGATGCAACAGATCCAGAAGAAGCATCCGAGTCAGAGGTCTCGCTATCTCGACTGCCTTTGCTGGACATGGCTGCCACGGCGTGCAGCGGATTTTGAAAGCTCGCAGCCGACCTTCACTGAACCAGATGTACCAGCGGACACCGATCTCGCTGCTGCTGTGCAGTTCAGGCACCCGTAAGTGCTCAAATACAGCCAAGGTTGGACCACTTGTGCACGTTTTCCTCGCAAAGCTACGAATATCTAAATGCTACACCATGCAAAACTATAATTTTGTGAAGCCAGCCCTCTTTCTTATCACGCTGCCATGAAATAGTTCCGCCAGGCCTCTTGCTAACACTGCCAAGAAAGTGCAGTTTGGGATCACCCAGGTTTGCTGGCTAGACTTCTGACCTCATTGTCTTTTGCACTGCTGGTGCCCCCCCTCGTTGCACCCTCTCACAAGTCACTCGTGCGCGGCGGTAGCTTCATACGGCGGAAGCTGCAATGTCTGCTGCGGGTACACCTCGTTCCACACAGGCAACAGCAGCTGCCTCAGTATCCCGTCCAGCATGTACGCTGTGAGCCCCCATACTTTGTGGGGCCCCGCCTTGAACACGGGAAGCAGGTACGGCCTGTGTTGAAGCGTGATGCCTGCACTGCGGTACGGAACACTCCTGTCTTCAACCTCGTAGTGTTCTGCACTGGCCAACTGT
>Ga0307982_1000969_pt1 | contig 22955 bp, 22 predicted proteins | sample OrgLakmetagen989_FD_201847 | JGI IMG/M metagenome (GOLD analysis project Ga0307982, IMG submission 201847) | Saline water microbial communities from Organic Lake, Antarctica - #989 | ecosystem: Environmental > Aquatic > Non-marine Saline and Alkaline > Saline | place: Antarctica: Organic Lake...
ATGGGCTCGTAGTCACGCACCCTGCGGTGGTGCTCTACAGACGGTAGAATGTAATGTCGCGTTCAATTGCTGAAATGTGGTCAAATTTTCAGTCAATTCGATTCGTAAACGAACATGTGAGGATTACTACAGAGGGGGAGCGAACTCGAACTAATACAAACCCAAATGACACAGAAGCCAATGCTGCGGGCAGAAGTGTACGCGCGTGCGTTGCGCGCAAGTCAAAATCGTAAAGAGGATAGTGTGTAGAGGCGTGGAAGCATAATACTTCCACCCCCTTCTAAAGTGGAAACTGTTCATGAAATAATTTTGAAACCGGACTTAAGGGAGTTTTTCCGAAGTAATCTTGGTACGTAGGTTTACGAATGATGAGGAGTGGGAACGTGGGAACTGCACTAACGAAAGACCGGCACTGGTTTTGATCGTTGGAAAACTTTTACACTTTTCGTGATCATTCGAGATAAGTGCAGCTCCGCTGTGTCGTTAAGTCGTTTAGTGAAACGCGATCTTCAACTCGGGGGCCCTGAGGAAGCGCCCAATAACTCTGCACGTGCCCTTCACGTCTCCGAGGTTTTAATTCATCATTGCTTGAACTACAAATTTACACACATCAATAGCATTCTCCATGCCTTCTTCCTAGATTTACCTGCTCACCTTTCACTCGTGTACATCTGTTCATCTGTTGACACAGACACAAAACCATCATGTCTCTTTCCACGATTCAAATTCCCTACTCGACGTACGCAGACGAGTACTTCGGGAAGGTAAGAAGAAGCATATGAAGCTTCTGCGCACACAGGTTCGACCACTAATGCCTCCCTACACATGTCATCACGCAGGACCCGGGCGTCCTTGTGGCCTTGCCTTACCGGGGTTGGGCACCTTATCTGATTGTGCCGGAGGGCTACTATGCGCTCGTTACTAGCAGCGGTGCTGAAATTCAGGCACCCTCGGGGAGCCCGGTGTGGCCTCCTGGTTTCATCTCTGCAGGGTTAGCTTTTCCCTCATCCCTCCTCTCTGTGTCGAATACAGCGATATGTGTAGAGTTAGGAAACTCTGACAGTGACTATGAAAAAAATCGCAGAAACTGAACCAAAACCTCTCTTTAAGCGACACCAGAATATGCGACTAAATTATGTCTGTGTATAGCTTTGGCTGCATCTCTCATCCTTCCTTCTTTATTCGTGCTTTCAAAATCACGAACAGACCATTTACGCGAATCAGCCACCTGGTGTCCAAGAGCTACTGCGTGTTTGACATTCCCGTGAAAGGGTGCAAGACGTCGGACAACGTCACCGTGACCATTGACTGCAGCGTGGTGTTTCGCATCATGGGCGACGAAAAGAAGGGCGAAAACCCCGAGCTCGTGCGCACGTTCGTGCACCAGGTCACTCCCAATGGCCTCGAAGACCAGCTCAAGGACGCCATGGCGGAAGAAATCCGCACGTTGGCCCGCAGCTTGAAGCACACCTGGGTGTTCACTTGCCGCCGCGGGGCGCCGCCCGTGAAGGCCGAGCCTGCCGGTAGTGGAGGCGGTGGCGGCGGAGGTGCGGCAGCAGCCGAAGCGAAAGTGGTCAACGAAAAAGGTGGCAAGGGCGACGGCGGCGCTGAGACGGGCGATGGCGTTGAAATGGTGGGGGCGGCGCGCGAATTGTACGACGATGAGCTCGAAGATTACTTGGGCGAAGACGTGACGCGCAACATGGAAGCGCGGCTCAACGCCCAGTTCGAGCCTCAGGGCGTGCAGATTCACGACATCATGATTCAGAACATCAAGCTGCCCGAGGACATTATGGAGCAAATGGCGAGCAAAACCATGGTTAGGTCCAAGCAAGACTACGAAGTGATGGAGCAAACCTTTGAAATGCAGTCGATTCGGCTCAAGAACGAGAAAGCCAAATTGATGTTGGACCACAAAGAAGCCCAGGACCTGGCAAAAGTGGAAGGCGGGCGCAACATCCAGGCGGCGCGGGACCAGCTCCAGGAGCGCAAGACCGAGCGGAACAAGTACTTGGAAGACTTCAAGGAGCACACCGACGTGGAGGTGTCCAAGGTCCGCGCGGGCATGGTGGAAGAAACCACCCGCCTCGAGTTCGAGTACCTGCAAGTGAAGCAAACCCTCAAGCTGCAGTCCGAAGAAGAGGCGGCGCGGGTGGTCGCCGAAACCGAAGCCCAAATCGCCGAGCTGGAAGCCGAGTCCAAGCTGAAAATCGCCGCCCTACAGGGTGAAGCTAAAACCACTCTGGCCGCAGCCGAGCTGGCCGCGAACCAGTACTTGGCCAAGAGCCGCGAGTTTGAGCTTCGGGAAAAGCAGCTGAGCGTGTACCAGGCGCTGGCGTCGAACAAGGACGTGGTGCTGAGCCACACCGACACCCCGGACTTCAACATGCTCCTCCTGGGTGAGTGTTGGACTGGAATAGAAAAAATGGGGGGGGAGAGAGAGAGATTCAAGTGGAATGCGGTTTGGAAGATAAATTTGATTGTTTGTTTGTAGCTGCGACCATAAATTGCGCATTTTCTGGAACTGTAGCTCTACAACTGCTCCATGCATCCTTCGTATATGCCTGTATTCAGGCGCCTCTGCCTCTATCCCTCTATCTAATAGTCATTCATGTTTTTTGTGTCGTTTAATTATCAGCGGATAATGTGCTTGCGGCCAACGGCGGCGGCGGCCGGGGCAGCGGCGGCCACAACAAGCTCGTTGCGGAGCTCAACATGCTTCGGCTGGCGTCGAACGCGTACGGCTTGCAGACGCAGAGCACCTACATCCCCGAAGGATCTGATTACCGGGAAGGCGCAGGCGGCAGGACGGGCGCGTTTTAATTGCGTGGTTTAGGAAATGCGACAATTGCAGAAGGCTTCCACGAACACCTCATGGATATTATCACCACATGTCGAAGAAAAAAGGCCCTGCCATGAGGGTGCCTCTTTTCTGGCGGACTTCATGATTCGGGTAATGAGGATGTCGCTTTGGAAATAGAAAATTTTAAGAGGCAGGCCCATCTGCTTAATGACTGCGTATCACTCTCACTGCCTTTGAATAACTAGCATTCGAATAAGATCGCGACTTCAAACTTCAAAATTAATTTTAAACCCCGTATTTGTATTTCGTGTTTAAGTAGTTCCCTGGTTCCCTGCTGGTCCCCCCGTTTGAGTACTTATAATTCTTGATTTAACGGAGTTCACAAACACAAGCCGGATACTGGGTGCGAGTATCCTCCTTTTGCTATTTGAATGAACCGCATTTGTGCGGGTATCCTCCTTTTGCTGTATAGATCTCTGTTGTTCATGAATTATGATTGATAAACAAAGATAAACAAAGGGCCCCTCGCTTTTTAAGCAAGGTTGCGATTCGCGTACCCGCGGGAATCACGCCCGAGGTCTTAAAAATTCACTTCACGCGGTATTTGCGCGGTATTTACGTGGGAATCACGTGCCGTATATATACGGCATCGTCCTCAAATATACGGTAAATACGGGGGAATCGGTGTTCTTTTTGGTGGTGGGGGGTCGTCGTGTCTTCAAGTTTCGTGTGTGGTGCGCTTGCCTTCCTCTTTATTCTCCCTTTCTCTCTTCGCGCCCTTTCCTCCCGCCTTGTGCGTGCGCCTTCAGCTGCAGTGTTCATCGCCATGGACCATGGTTGTGCGCATACAGACAAGTGCGAAATGTTACTGAAAATTTCGAGTAGATACCATGATGACGTCACTCTATTCTGAGCCGATTCCCGTGACGGAAATCACGTCTGATTGGCGAAAATTTCACTTTCCGCGTGATTCCCGCGTGATTACGTGCGTGAATCTTAACCTAGTTTTTAAGTGAGGAAGTGATTCAGTGATGAATATCAATGTCTCTGCCCTCTCGCGCCGGCGGTCACTTCAGTTCGGCATTCGCCCCCTTGGCCTCAGTGCTTGGCCTTGCCCGACAGAAACCCCGACATGCCCGTGGCTCTTGCCATGGTTTTGCGCGCCGATCGCACCGCTGAGCGACGCGGCTTCAACGATGGTGTGCTGGGTTCCCCTGCAGCAGCACCTCCACCATCACCATTATGAGGCAACGGTTGCGACGCTGACCGTGGCTGAGGCGGACTCCTCGGAGCAGGCGCATTGCGAAAGTCTTGGTCAAAGAGTGGCAGCGACCCGCCACGAGCGCCGGGGGGGCTCCGAGACGCTGGGTCTCCTGTAGTAGTGGTGGTGCGGTTCGCGATGATGGTTACGTCATCGCCACCAACCCCTCCTGAAGCACCATCCTTCTGCGGTGTGGCTGGAAGATTGCGACTACTGGAAGAAGTGCTAGTGCCATTCCCACTACTGCTGCTCATGTGGCTACTCGCTCTTGCTTGCTCAGATGCCGTCGCACGAGGCATTGACGTCTTTTCTTCTTCGGCGCCGGCCGCTATTGCTGTCCCACTCCCGTTCTCAGGCAATGGCCCCGGACCGAATACCTTGCGAAACCTGGCTACTTTTTTAGCCTTGCATTTAATTTGTATGGAAGGTGCCAAAGAGAGTATTGAATAGACACGACATCACACAAGAACCAGTACGGAATTGTATAGTCAGAAGATGAGAGAAGAAAGAAAACAGAAATTATTGCTAAGGCAGGGAGCTGAAAGAATAGTAGTTCACAAGCGCGTAAACGAAGCAAGTGGGTAACGTACTGGCATGCCAACCGCAGAGCCCATGAGCACAGCGTCCGAGAGGCCAGCCGCAGCTGCGAGCGCGACAGTTGGAGGCACCGCCATGCCAGGGGGTAAATCGTTGAATTTCGCTGCAGCCAATTCAACGGCCACTGCGTACTTGCCTGAATTAATTGACAGAGAATCAAATTAAAACCTCCTAATGCCAACCTTCAAGCAATATCATGTTCAATAAGTCTCTTCATGGAACTATAATGAGTGTAAGTGTATCAAAGGTGATGGCACAGAGCAAATGAGCTTACCTAGTCCATTGAACCACAATACAGTGGAAAGGGTGGCTTCCGATGGTCGCCGCTCCGCTCCGCTGCCAGCCGCGACTGGGCCCGGGACTGCAGCTGCCGCTGCGTGCAAGGTGGAAATAGTTGAGGCTATTTCTGCACGCTGCTCTGCCTTGTTGACTCTAGTTGCGCGTGCAGGGTTTGAGCTGTTGTCAGGATCAGCCTTACGAGGGCGCCGCTTCCCAAACCCAAAGAGTCGAGACAAACTCGGCATGCAGCCTTTTGGCGCTGGAGATTTCGGTGTTTCCATTTTCAAAGTGCTCCCCAAGAGCAATGCGAGCACTGTAGGTTAAAAAGAGTAACCCCTAGGAAATAAGACGGATGTAGTGGTTGCAATTGATAAGCGTTTCGGACGATGCACTAATGCTCGGCTGATTGAATAAATAAATGATGAATAGCTCGCACAAGGGCACCGTGAATTCGAGGGAGAAGTCTTGATTTCCTTTTTAGAATTAATCTCAACGCGTTAGGGCTGAAGGTCTATCGCAGTTTGTGGAGTGTATCTATCATGCTCAAACGGTGTGCATTTGATACTAATCAGTGCCTGGGCTGAGCGGCTTTCGAATGAGTCGCTGCGTCCTAGCCAGGTGAAATGAAGCCTGGCGCGAAGGTAGAGGTCAAAAGGCTAGACGTGAGTGTTGCCCGGACGCGAGACGCAAGGTGCCGGGTACCAAGTGCCCAATGCCGGAGAGCCGGATCGCAAATGATTCAATACTCTGTACTACTGTACATATACTCTGTACTGTACACACCACTGTACATCACTACAGTAAACAGCACGTTCAGTCGAGTAGCGGAGTAGCGTAGCGGAGTAGCGTAGCGTAGCGGAGTAGCGGAGTCGAGTAGCGGAGTCGAGTAGCCTACGAGAAACGAGAGCTCTTAGGCTCTAGGCGTCCGTGCCACCGTGCAGTACTATTTTTATATCGCCTCTAGCTAGCAGTGAATGCATAAGTTTGTTTAGGGCTCAACGGTGCATCAATACGAAGCTTGTGTGGTAGCCCGCCATTCAAAATTGACTCCTCATTGTTCTCGCATATCGAGTCATAGCTTTATCAGAAACAAATGCCTACGCTAAGTTCGCCTGCATTCGCACTCCTGCAAGGATGGAAACTTGATAAGGATAAAAGCGACGTATTGCTGTCAAAAGATATTACACCAGTGCAGGGCGCAGTCTTGGAGCCTAGCGTGACAATTGGCCGGCTAGGCGAAGGCGCCACTGCCAGCGACGCCTTCATTCACATCAGCGACAGCAAAGCTATCAGCCGGCAGCATGTCAGTGTCGTTTAAAGCGCACGACATTCTACCCTTAATCCTGAATCGTAATGAATCCCCTATCTAACCTATTTGTAGAGCGAAATGTCCCTTTACTTTCTTGCAGTGAACTATTTCTTTTTTTAAATCTTAAACTAGGCGTCGTTAGCTTGGGATACTGCGTCAAGCCACTGGACCGTCGCTTGCCTCTCCAAGAACGGGCTATCCTTAAACGCGAAGCCTCTTAAACCTGAGAGCGGCTCGGCGCCGCTGCAAAATGGTACACGATGGCATCAGAACATGCTACTTCGTCCTAAATCAACGAAATCTACTACTAGTACTAGTAGTTCTCTTGAGAGAGTGTGTGTGTGGTTTCGTGGTCTATCTTAGTCTTTCCCTCATCACACAGTGTGCCCTATTATGCTCCCGCATGCATGCCTGAAATGCTGCCCCTCTTCCTCCCAAAACAGGTGACAAGCTTCGTATCGGCCCTGTCTACCTTGTCTTCACGCTGCCGATCTCTGACAAGGCAGGAGCTGGTCCTGACAAGGCATTAGCTTCCAAAGGTGCATCCAAACCTACGCCGCCGCCCAAAGTCAACGACAAAGGAACACCGAGCACCTCGGCTAGTGCCTCCGCTGCCGCCGCCTCAGCCAGCAGCACTGGTTGCAGCAGCGGCAGCGCCAGTGGCAGTGGCAGCAGTGGCAGCAGTGGCAATAGCGGGCGGCCAGCAGGAGGAGGAAGTGGAGGAGGTTTAGGCAAGTATGCGCTCATGATTCACGCCGCGTTTACAGCAGCACGGCAAGACAGCGCATGTGCTAGTGACGGAAGCCTTTCCAAGCAAGAAATCGTTGACCGGTACTGCATTTACGCGCAACTTGCCAGAGAAAGAGAGAGTAGAGTAGAAGTTTTTCTTTTAGTTCGCATCGAGTATTCCGACGAATCCTTCATAAAAGAGTGCCTTCTGCATTTTTCTGCTGCTATTATTGTAATGTCAGATGCTTAGTAGCCCAGCCTGATTTGGCTGAAGCGTCGAAGAGAAAGCTCTTGTTGAAACAACTCGGTGAACAGCTGCAGAAGCGAGCGACGCCTGTAGTTAGTAGCGACACCACGGACTCAGCTGCGGGCTCTGCAGGAGGAAGTGGAGTCACTTCGCTAAGCAAGCGCTGGTGTTTACCCGATGATTTCTTGACGGCAACGAAGCCTACAGCCACAGCAGCTACAACATCATCAACACCAGGGACCACGGCTTCATCGTCTGCGCCAGGCAGCAACAAGCGGAAAGCGCCAGACGGTGACGACGAGCAAGGAAGCCGCGAGACCGGTCAGCGCAGTGGTGAAGACTTGGACATTACCATTGATTTGAGTGGCTGAGTAAGACCAGTGCCATCTGAGCCGATATTAAGACAGTTGAATGCCACGGAGCCTTAAAGATTTTATGCGTCCAATTTTTTTCTGTATTGCAATTCCTTTGTATTTCTGGTTTAGCCAACTCGCTTACAGCGAAGTGTTTCATTTGGTTTGCTGCCTCCCGGCCAGTTAGAACTAGGACTTCCCGGTGCTCGGTGTGGATTTGAATGCCCAGTCCCAATCTAGCTAGTCCAGATCAAGATTAAACTCCCCAAATACGAAGAAACAGAAACACCTCGCCGCGATATATATATAGCAACAGAGCAATAGAAGCGAGTATCACCTTCAGGACTTCAGTCATCTCATCGGTCTACGTATAACGTATAACAATTTCCATGGCGTAAAAAATTTATTGTTGATTGCAGAGATATGTATGGAATTCTGCGTTCTACGAGTTCTTTGTTTCCACTTCGAAAGAAATAAATTGCGTAGGTCGCGCGTCGCGCGTGGCACTGGCACTGATTAAACAAATAAGAATTAACTCCTCTCGGCTCTCGAGGTCCCTCCTCCTACAAACTATCGTCCAGCGAGTCGTCGACTGGCTCTTCAGGGCCCTGAGGTAATGCCTGGGGGTCTAATGGCGCTGCCCCAAGTGCACTTCCTGCTGACGCAGCATCTGAGCCCCCCGCTTCGCCACTTCCACTGCCGAACGCAAAGTCACCTCCCGAGAGACTGGCAGCGGAAGTTGAGGACTGAGCCTCTGACCCCAGGACCGGCGGCATGGTGGCAGGAAAAGATGGTGGAGCAGTGAAAGGGTGTGCAGCCGCGAAGGCGCCCGCAGGCGCTGGATGCGGAGGCTGCTCCAAAGAAGAAGCAGCAGCCAGCGAGGATTGAGCAGCTGCTGCTGCACCAGCACCGAAACCAAGGGCAGTGCGCGGAGTAAAGTCGAAGCTAGCTCCTTCGGAGAGGGGGCGGTCGTTGGCCGAGTGGAAAGGGCTACCTGCATTCGACCATGGCGCCACCAAAGCAGGCAGGTCTGCGTCGTCAGCTTCATCATTCCCACCCATGTCGCTGTTGTCTTCGTGGGTTGAACTGCCGTCGGCGCCAGTCTCCGAAGCCAGCAAGTCCGCGAAACCCGGCGGCACTTGCGCCTGCGTTTCGCCCGTGTAGCAGTTTGTGAACTCTAGGCGGCCGCTGAACTCGTTTACAAACGCTGTCCACCCCGCGGTGAGGCCCGCTATGACTACTTCTCGCCGCAAGAAGCGAGCAGCTTGAGGCGATCTATTCATGCCAAAGCCACCACTGCTGCCGCCGCTGCCACTTCCGAAAGCAGCGCTAGACTCACTAAAAGTAACGCCACCGATAGCTTTCGCACGCTTCGCATTTCCAGCAAGTTCGAAGTGAAGGTCTACGGCTACTGCCACATCGTTTGCAGCGCTAGGATAAAGGGTGAGGATGAGAAATGGAGAGAGAAAAGAGGGTGTGAGAAAAAAAGTAGAGGTAGTGGATGAGACAAGGATACAGCTGAGTTACACAGCGGTGACAATTTCATAGACAACACAATAAGTCAAACATGCTCTTGTAAATTTAAGTTATATTTCATCCGCATTAGAGCTTTCGTTTCATTCTCCTCAAATGTGTCATCAGAATCGGGCTTAGCAGCAAGCATTGTTTACCTCTCGAGAAAGAATTTGGCCTGCCCGAAATCGATTTGCAGGACTTCCATCATGACATGAACTGCTGCATCGATGGCAGCACCCATAACCACCGTAGACCCTTGCGTGGCGCCGCCGTTGCCGAGCCCCAGCTTCGTCATAATTGAGCTCAAAGGATCCTCATCGTCAGCTTCCTGCTCGTCGCGCTGCCTCCGACCACTGCTACTGCTGCCTTCCACAGCGCTATCCATGAGTTCTCTCCTACCTCTTTTCAACCAAAGTAACACAATAAGCCAGAAATCAGCTGGTGCTTACACTAGGAACACTCCACAGAGGTGACAAGGCGAGGCTCTGTTTTGTTGTTTGATGTTTGATCAAACGACTTTCTTCTTGAACGAACGAAGAAAGTGAACAACGAGGTTCATTCTCACTCGGAAGAACTTCGATGGAATTCTTGGAATTCTTGAATGCTTGAAACAGAAATTGTGGGCTACCTCATTAGGAACCCGAATCTAGATGAGGTTTGTCATTTCGCTCTAGCTTGCATATGTTGTAGCCCACGCCGAGGCGCTTCGATAGAGCCCTTGATCGCTAGAATCCATTGAAGTGATGATGAATAACATACAGTCGCGGCTTCGTAGCGCCGCCTAGTCCAACTCGTTGTTGTCGGACTTCGAGACCGTGCCGCAGACCGCGACGACACTGTCGTCAAGCAGGGCTTCGTCTTACGCGACATTTGGGGCCTCCCACGGGCGCTAGCTGCCGGGCGGGCTCAGAAACATAGTTCTAATGCCATTTAGATAAGGTTTGCCGAGGCACCCGAGCTCGCTAGCGTCTTATCTTACCTCATTGGACTTTAAATGCGTTTTTCTCGAAAACAACAAAGAACAAAGCCCCCAAAATCCAAAATGCCACATTCCTTATGAGGTAGCCCACAAATAGTTTCCAGTTTTGGCACCGTGCGCTCCCGCGCTCCTCCTTATTGTGCCAAATGGTTAGTAGTGCTTTGCGCTGGTTCTAAAGACCTTAAAAAGTTTAATTCTTGAGCTATTGTTTTTGTAAGGCCACCATAATCCATAATCTGGACGGGCAACGGGTCACAACTTAGATTACTATGCAGCAAAGAAAGTACCGTTTCACTAGAGGGACAAGCCCCCTTGGCTGTGTCCTTCCCCGCCCTCACTCTCACGATCCAGCTCCACTTGAGCTGCCGTCTTGCTATTCTCGTTGCGGCTGGCTGCTCCACTCTGCGATGCTTCTTTTGTACGCGCTGCCATGTCTTCCATAAAACTCATCGATGTGCGCCGGCCTTGCCCACTGCCTGCCTTACCTGTTGCACCGCCATTGCTGCCCAACACTGCTTTCGCTTTCGCGATGAGCGGAGCACAAGTACCGTTGAAGCCGACTTCGCGGCTGGTCCACTTGCCAATGTCTTCTTGCTTCTTGGCCTCGTCCAGGTCCGACCGCGCCTCTAAGTCCTTGACTACAATCGCGGTCCAGGCCGCTCGGTTGTCCTGCATGAGGGCGCAGCACTCGTGCATGCGCGGCAACAGCTCCGTCAGCGCCATGAAGAAAGGCCCCACAATGAAGTCCACGAAGTTCACGCTGAGCTCGGCTTGCTTGGTGGTGTCCCGGTCCATGTTTGGGGTGCGAGGCAAGTCCATGGCCTTTTCCGCGTCCCCCTGTGCGAAAAACTCGTCCAACACCCGGTCGGACCACAACTTCCCCACTTCCCATCGCTTGCAAGGGTTGCTGATGTCGGCCACGTGCAAGACCACTTTCAGAAGCACTAAACGGTCCAAGTCCGATTCCAATGCTTTCACTTCGGCTACTGCTCCACTGCTGCTGCTGCTGCCACTGCTGCTGCTCCCACTGCTGCTGCCAGAGCCATCGCTGGCATTCGCAGGGTGGTTTCGCAACAAAACGCCGTCAAGCTCGGACTTGAGCGAAAAGTGGAAGGTCATGTCGGTCGCCAAAATGGTGGCAATGGTGAGCTTTCTCGCAGTGCGCAGGTGGTCGTTCGCGAGGGGCTCGAACAGCTCGCAGCCTGAGGACCTCAAAATCGACCACAGCACCGCCAAGTGATGGTTTTCCAGGGGCGACTGGTCGCTGTAAGTCAGCGCTAACGGCGTCAAGGCATTGACACAGAAAGCATTGTTGTAGCCGGGATGCTCTAAGTCGTGCCCGAGGGCTGCTATCATAAGCGACAAAAGCTCAAGGTGCCCTAGCAAGTCGGAGGCCTCAAACCGCATCGACATGACGAAGCACGCGTGCGCCACGTCAAACGAGTGGAAGCGGTTGTGGTAGCGTTGCCCGTGCAAGGTCATGCCCACGTCAATCCTATGCAGGAACCGTTTCAACACCAGCGGGTCGAGCCCGAACGCCTCCACGCACCCCAGCTCCTGGAGCATTTCCAGCACCAGCCGGTCGAGGTACCGCGTGGGGACCGCCCACAAGTTGAAGTCCCAGAGCCGGAAGTCCGCCGCGGGCCCATCGATCGGCAGAGGCTGGTCGGCCCACAGGAGCCCGGCCTCGTCGCCGGCTGCGTTCACTGCGTACTGCACTACGGAGAGGACGTCTTTGGCAGCTTTCCAGAGCTGAGGCTTTTCGGATGATGACGGAGGCGGCGGCGGTAAAGGTGATGCTGAAGGCGCCGCGGCGGCTCCTGCGGCCTCAGCGGAGGCTTGATGCACCACACAATTTGGACCTTTCAAGTAGCCTGCCCTGTAAGCTGCCAGCATTTGGTGCGCGTTGAAAGGGCCCAGAATCAGGGGGCCACTGGCGCTCGAGCTACCACCACCCCCACTGCTGTTGCGAGCGACCGCAGCCGTCGTCGTCGAGCTCACAACTTCATCGTCTTCTGAACTACCACGCTCGAACCAAAACACGGCGGCGTCCGCTGAGAGCGCAGCGCTATTGCCGCTGCCATTGCCGTTTTTGGTGAGGCTGCTGCCGCTGCTGCCCCGAATCAAACGCCCGAGTGGGGCACTCAGAGAGGCGACACGGCTCATCCGGCCAGCAGCGGTAGAGCTCTTAGCACCAGCGCTGCCGGCTCCGCCAGCCGTTGATGACGACGTGGAGGCTGTCGACGAATCAGCGTCGTTGCGCGAATACTGCGACGAGAGCCACTGCTGCTGTTCCAGGTCCAGTGCCGAGCCTTTTGCAATGTCGGCCACGGTGGCCTGGCCCAAGATGCGCTTCTCCATTTTGTTGCTTCCTGTGGCGGACCCTCCTCCAACTCCCAGGGGACTCCCAAGCACGCCGTTGCCGTTGCCACCTCGGCCGCTGTCGCTGCCGTCCATGCTGCTGCGCCGCCGGTCTTCGCTGCTGGAGCCGGCACTGCGGTCGCTGCCCCGGCGCCCCGGTGCCACCACCGCGCCTGCCCGATTACCCGTGCCCTGCTGCACAATCGAACTGAGCGCGTCGCGGACGTCACTCAACTCGCCATGCACCTGCATATTCGCAATGCAAGAACAAAGAACAAGAATCAAGAACGAGGCCCACGAATCGCCTTAGAAGCAGCAACACATCCTGCCAACAACCAAACCACCCACATGTATACTATGACTGTAGTCCTCCTACTCCAGGGTAAACCGTTCACATTTACTCACCCATGCGCGATCTACGCCCTTGGTGCCAGGGGCCGGCAAAGTCGGCAACGCCTGGCATTCCACCGCGTGCAAAGTTTGCTTCAGGCGCCTGGCTGCCGACTCCACAGACCCAAGAGCAGTGCCACTCAGCGCCGCCATGTCTGTGCCAACCCCCGAAGCACCACCACCGCTGCCGTGGTTGCCGTATTCCGACGCTCGGGCGGCGTCGGCCGCTTGCGCCGCCGCGGCTTGGGCTTCGGCGGCAGCGGCGGCTTCCGCGCGGGCTTTGGCCTTGCGCTGGGCTTCGCGCTTGCCCTTCATGGCGGCTTGCCGCGCGGCCGCTTTTTTCGCCAGTTCTGCGTCCGCTTCGGTCTGCAACGACGCCACCCCCCCTGCCCGCGCGCTCCGCTCCGTGGTGCGAGGAGACATGATGAGGGTCGCTCCAAAAACGAGGCTCCCGCACACACGCTCGCCCGGGTACCGAGGCTCCAAGGCAACTTCCTTCAGTTGGTCGTCGCGAACGATGGCGTTTTCATCCCAGGCCTAGATGCATGTATGCACACACGCGCACAAATACAAACCGTACGCTTGAAATGAAATCATGTTCTGCGATGACGAATTCATGGCAAGAGTAGATATATAATACCGCGATCTTTCTCTTCGTGTCTCCTCCCGACATGAACCTTTCAATGAGATCTCCGTCGAAACGTGCAACGACAACTACAAGCAGATAGCAACGAATAGAAAGATGAGGCACGCATACCTCTGGCAACATGTCTTTGAGTGGCAGCACGACATGTCCCAAAAAGTCGTCCGTCAGAAACGCTTCCCGGTTCCAAACTTCAAGTTTCAAGTGCGACCGGCTCCACTGCGCAACGGCGACAGGCACGTGAAAGGTTTTGCGCCACTCGGGGGAAGCGGTAGTGTCCCCACAGCAGCGCGATTCCACCACCTTAAGGGGAGTGAAAAATGGGTTAAAAAGAGTCAGATAAAAATCGCGAGGGCTTCGTAGGGCAAGCGAGGCTGGATGGGTATATTGTCAAACAGCATGAATGAGAAGAGGCAACGCATCGGAAAAAAAAGACAAAGAAAAAAAGATTATATAGGAGGTAGCACATAAATTTCTCTCTGTGACACCCTCATGCTATTTCCCTCTTCTTTTAGCACTTCATTGGGGTCTGCTCCGCTCACCTTGGCGTCAAGCACCACGCGGCAGAAAGGGTTGCAATAGCCGTGCACGTTCGGGTTGGTCAAGCCCTGGCACCCTTGTACGCGCAAGAGGAGGCGGCTGTCGACGGCGTCGTCGTCTTCTTCGGTCGCCAATTCCGTGTCTTCGGCGGTGGCTTCCGCGCTCAACCCGCTGCTGCTCTTGCTGCTTCTACCGTTGCTGCCATTACTGCCGTCGCCTTTCTCACTCAGGCTGCTGTGGTGGTGGTTGTCCATGTTCTCCGCAATCATCGCCGCGAGTTCAGCAGCGGCGTCAGGGCCATCGAGCAAGCCCCGCCCTTTCACTGCGAGAATCCCGCCGTTCACCCCACCCCCCTCTGTAGTGGTCGCCACGGTTTCAGCCAATCCCGGAGCAAGGCCGGGTGCAGCCGCACCTGCGTCAGCACCTGTGACCGAAGCTGCTGCTGCTGCTGCTGCTGCTGTGGCTGCTGCGGCGGCGCCTATCCGCCTCTGGGACGACGATGCCTTCGCGCCATTTGCACCTAACTGATTGGCTGAGCCGGGCTCGAACCCCGCGCTGGCTTTGTTTTTGCGCAATTCTTGGGACCGCTCGTTCATCAGCACCTTCAAACTGGCGGGGCGGCCGCTGCCTCCTCCTCCTGCACTGCTGCTGCTGCTGCCGCTAGCCGCGCCGCCAACACTTGATCCTCCGTTGCCGAGCAACCCACTGCCGCTGACGCTCCCAGGCAGAGCCGACTTGCGCGCCTGCGCGGTCTTCAAGCTCGAGCTTTCCAGGGCAAACTTGAACATGAAGTGCCAGTCGTCCACGTCGCGCATGAGCTCGGAGTCGGGGGTCTTGTCCGGGTCGAGCGCCGAGCTGAAAATGAACGGCCGCCCTTCGTCGACGTACTCTTTCTTTTCCTTGGTGTACGACGGCACTTCCACCCGAAACGTGTGGCGGTCGTAGACCCCATGCGGCTCCAACTCCACCACCCCGCCGGCGAGGTTGAGGACCTGGGTGTGGGCTTCGTCCGATTCGCGCTTGTACATGAAAAGTTTCCCCCCTTGCAGCTTGCAGAAGCGCTCCTTCCAGTCCCCGCCTTCCACGTACCGCTTCAAAGGTTGGAACATGGACCGGCCTGGGTCGTCGATTTTGCGAATGCGGAGCAATCCTTTCTTGAGCTCCGACGTTTCCCCCAGAGCCGCGCGTGCTTTCAGCATGAAGTTCATGCGGGACTGTTCGTCGAGCATGTCGTGGTGCTTCTTGACCCGGTTCCGGAGCTCCTGCTGCTGCCCTTTCAAGCACATGAGCTGCAAGTGCTTCACCGCCAAAATCCCGTGCGCGAACCGGAGTTTCCGGTCCCCCTCTTGGTCTTTGGCCACGGTGTGCGTCGCGGTGGGCGCCAGGATCGAGTCTTGCGCGACGTCTACGAGGAGCCCTTTCTCCATCAAAATATTCACGTCTTCCAGCAAGTGCGGCAAGTGCGCAGATACAGGGTGGCACGCCTCCACGTAGCTGAGCTTGAACGTTGCGCCCAGGCCTTCTTCTTTCTCCAGCTTGCCGCCTTCTTCGAACTTCCGGTGGAAAAACGTGGTCACCGAACTCGCCGTTTTCAGCAATAAGGTTTGCGCTGGGGTGCACTTGTCGATTTTTTCAGTGAACACCTTGGCGATGATGCTCCGAGGGGTCGTCAGTCGCCAATCGGCGACGGTGCAAGATTCAGCGAGGTCCACGAGCAGCCATTGGTCGCTGAAATCGCCTTCCTTGTCGGCGTTCCTTTGGCGCATCTCAGCGGCTTGGCTATTCCCTGTACGTTACAATATCAACGCAGAAATGGAAAAGTTACCGTGCAGAAATATTCAAGAAGGAGCAAAATCAAGTCGACCAGGGTTGACGTGACGCGAATGACAACAGCAACGACATCGACGACGACGACAACGACAACGACAACGATGAAAACAAATGAGTAAGCTACTTTTCCTTCGTAAATACCTTGACTGCCCGAAGCAGCGTTGTCGTGTTCCGAGGCCACTAGGCTCGTAAACACCAGTACAGGGGGCGAGGCTGCTTTGGCTCTCCGCAACAGCTCCACCACGCACTGCGGGTTGCCGCGGCACAACTCTTCGAGCGCTGCGAGCAACCGCTCACCGACGAACTTTACGTGGGTCCCGAATTGCGCCAGCACTAAACTTGAGATTTCGTCCGGCGGCAGACCGTCTAACTTGAGCCGAATCTAATGAGGATAGTGTGCATGCGCGACCAGAAGAAAGAAGCGGAATGAGTTGTGACAAGGAAAGAGGTGAAAACGTAAAAAGAAAAAGAGAGTCTGAGACAATGGGAAGTAATTGAAAGAAAATCTTTAAATATGATTTATTTTCCTAAAGCAAGCAAACAAAGAAACAAAGAAACAAACAGAGCAGAAAACGTGTTTCGTATACAGTTTTTTTTACTCACCACAGTCTCTGGCTGGCTGTCGCTGAGCGCTGCTAGAGCTTCGTAGTCGGGTGCGATGCGCCTGAAGTTCGGGCCGTAGGTCACCATCGGTCGCATGGCAATCACCAACAAGAGCCGGGGCATCGCATTGATCACCGTCGGCTCGCTCGGTGCTGCGTGCGACGAAGACGACACATCGCCATTCTCATCGTCGTCGTCATTATCGTCGTCGCCGCTGCTGCTGGAGTTGGCTTGAAACGAAGGCGGTCCCGTGGCGAGAGCATGCGCCAGAGACCACGACTCGGGGTCAAGCACATGAGCATCGTCGATCACCAGCACCGCACTGCAGCGCTTCGACAACGCTTGCACGAGCGCGTACCTGCATGCCAACAAGTGAGAAATTCCGAGACATGGCACGAATCAAGTCAATGAAAGATGGTCGAACAACAGCAAAGTATACCAAAGAATACATTTATGCATTACTCGGGATAAACGGAAATAGGTTCGGCGAAGGGAGTAAATGTTTTTCTTTTTCAAGATTTCGTGAAGAAAAGTATACGCACAAGACAACGAGCGACGCTTTGTGGAACTGAGCCAAGCTTTCAGTCCCGTCGCTGTTGCCATTGCCACTGCTGCCACTGCTGCCCGCGCTCGTGGTGGTAGTTCTCGAGCGCAAGCGCACCGCTTCGCAATCCACGCCTACGAGCGCATTCAACCGCCACGCGTGGGCCGCTCGCAGAGAGTGCGGCAGCAGCTCGAGGCACAAGGTGGTGCGCGCCTGCCGGCCCGCTTCGGCCGCCGAATTCGCTTCCCGACGGCTCGCGTTGTCCGAGTTGTTGGCGGCGTTGAGGTTGGCGGCCTCGAGCTGCTCTTGGCTCTTGTTTTGGCTCAGTTTGCCCTTTTTCTTTTCCGCGGCTGCGACAAAGTCCAACCACTGCTGCAAGATGGTGCACCACACGCCAAACGGCCGGGTATGGAACGGGGACGCCGCGGTAACGAAGAACGGGGGAGCCGCTCGAGATGGGTCGCTCTCGTCACCCCCACCGCCTTCGTCTTCATCTTCGTCCAGGTCAGCTTCCGACCGGCTGTGGCTCGCAGCAGCAGTAGCTTGAGGTCCAGTTGGGTCAGGCCGCAAGGTAGCGCGCGTCAAGAAATGCGCGAGCAGCATTGATTTGCCACATCCCGGATCCCCTTCGATGATTACCATGCTGCCTTCGCCACTTGTAGACGGAGAGGAAGCTCCTGCTCCCGTAGCTGCGGCTGCCGTAGGGCTGCTGTTGTTATTGTGGCGGCGGTGGCCGCCGCTGCTGCTGCTGCTGCTGCTAGAAGAACGAGGCCCTAGCCGTGCTTGCCTCTCCAGCAGCGCCTGCCGCGCCTTGCTCACTCGGCTTTGCACGTTGAGCGCGGTGGCTTCGTGCACTAATTGGAGTTTCGGCATGTTGCCCGCGCCCGTCTGCTGGCACGCGTAGTCGAGAAAATGAGTGCCCTGCGCCGAGCCAGCGGTGGTGGTGGGCAAACCATGCGCGGCGCACACGAAGGCATGGAGCCATTCCACCCCAATTTTGTCGGACCGCGGCAGGAAGCACGAGGTGCCAACCACGTGGAGCCAGTACTTATCGGGGCCGTCGATTGCACGGTTTTCGCTTTTGCTGACGCCGCCGTTGCTGGCTTCTTCTTCTTCGTCCTCTGCAATCGCAGCTGTAGAAGGGATGGACGTGCTCGTGTAATTGCTTGCTGACCGCGCTGTTCGCCCCACCAAGAGCAGCGGCGGTGGCTCCAGGAGGGAAGCCGCTTTGGCGCTCGCGTGCGAAGCTTGCAGGAGGGCCCACAGGGTAGGGGTGTCGTGGAGGTGAATGAGGGACAGCTGGGCAGAAATGACGTCACTGCCGTCGGCCCCGTCGCCCACGAAGTGGCCAGGCGGCGGGACGCTGATGGAGACCTGAAAAATTAATAGAGGAGTTTTCATATCAAGAAGGGAAAAGTGAGAGAACGAATGAAGGACACATGAGTGGGGAATTTGACAAAATGACAACCGCGCACTTTGGGCTCCTTTTTTTTTTTTTTTCCAAAGCCATGCACAGAAACTCGTGCAATCTTTTACAATAAGAGGCAAGGGAATCCGAATTTTTTTTTTCTGACCGATTTGATCGGCAAGTGCGGCCGTTTCGCGCGCAAAGCGGCTTGCAGAGGGTGCGCCTTCACCACAAATGCAAGTTCCCCCTGTATCACGCCACCTCCGGCCACGGAGCCCACCATCCCTACTCCCGTGGAGCTGCCGCGGCGGTTGCCCATGGTGCTGCCCCGCGCGCCCATGCGCCCCATGCCCATCACGGAGCCCCGCGTGCTGTTGTTGCCGCCGCCGCTGTTGCCGCTGCTGGTCGCCACGCTCAAGGTGCTCACGCTCCTCGTAAAGGTCTTGAAGTACCCGCCTTCTTTCTTGCCATTGGCACTTCCGCCAGGGCTAGCGCTCCCTGTGAGATTACCGTTACGGATGCTGCCGTTGCCGTCGCCGCTTGAACCACCACCGCCAGCAGCAGCTTCAACCCCGTGCTGTTCTCCAACGCCAGAAGGAGCTAAGCGCTGAGAAGCGGGTGGTTCCACCGTGCCCTGATAGACCGCAGCCACGAAATGCTGGCTGGCTTCCTCAGCCGCTGCCGCTGCCGCAGACGAGGAGGAGGAGCCCGCAGAGGCACCAGGGCCGTCGTAAGGCGTGAAGGATCGCCCGGGCGCCCGCATCGATACCACAGCTGCCTGCTGCTTGCGAGCCCAACTGGCGGCGGCCAAATGCAACTTCAACGCTTTGTGCGCCTGGGTGGGGACCGAAAAATGTCCCGCATCAGCCAAGAACGAAAACAGCAATGATACAGTCAAAATAGTGAAAACAGCTCAAGGACAGAAACGTAGCGGTATGAAAAAAAGGGAAGCCGTAGACAGGCAAAATTGAAGTAGAGAATTCAGCAAAGTCCATTGCATGTAGGAGTCAAGGCGCAGGAACTCATCAGTACCATACCTCCACGTTGCGGAGCTGCTGCAAGTGAATTTCCCGAAAGATGTTGCGCGGCGGGGCGTCCATGCTGTGCATGGGTGCCCGGAGCAAGGCGGGATCATAACCCTTGGGAAACGGGTGGAAGATTTTGATGCGGCCGCTTTTCCCCTTGACTTCAATCGGCTCCAAGGTCTGAAACTCCAATAGGCCCATGCATTCGTTGCGGCATACTTCGTCAATGATGACCCCCCCTGTAGGCCTGCCAGAGTCGGCCATCGTGCACGCTTTCTGCATCAAGCGCGCTGCTAAATTCACCGAATCGCCCAAAACCTGTTACAAAGGTGCGAATATGGGAGGATGAGACTTTATTTCCGTCCATAGGCTGTGTGCACATTTGAGAGAGAGCCATCATAGGAAGTTGCTGAGTAGCAGGGTGCGTAATAGTTCTACTATGCGCTGCCTTCTCACACCTACCGTGTATTCTCGGCGAGTGGTCGAGCCAACGACGCCGCAAAAGACATCCCCTACGGTGATGCCCACGCTGGCCGGGAACGACAAGTCGAAGAGCCTCTCGCAAATGTACAGGGCAGAGAGCACCGCCCGCAAGGCATCGTCGGTGTGAGACACCGGGCTTAAACCAAAGCAAGCAATCAAGGTGGAGCCCTTGTCGTCCATCAGAAACTTATTCACGCTCCCCTCGTAATGGTAGACGGCTTTCTGCACGCCCACCAAGACGTTGTGCACCTGTTGTTAGGATTGACATGACGGATAGAGGCAACGTAGGAAGTCAATCTTTGGTGTTTCCTAAAAACGTGTTATCGAATAGATGAGAAAGAAATGATTGGACACAAGGAAGACTCGGCATGTTCGCACTGGTCTGGTTTCATCAACATCCTTGCTTTCCTGCTACAACTTTATATTCTTCGCCCTCAGCTTTTCCTAACGGTCTCTTTTTGAAGAATAAAACACAGGTCCTCGTCTTCTTTTCCTCTAATATCTACATGTGTTCTCTTACCTACACTATCTCATCGCACTCCCTCGTACCTGAACCATGGCGTCCCGCTGCCGCACGTCGCCGGCGGCGAGCATGTTGTGCTCTTCCAGGCCCAAGTTCACAAACATCACCGCTACCCTGCGGGTCTCGTTCGCCCATTTCATGTCGTCTTCGTAGGATGCTTTCAGCAGCATGGGCAGCACTGAATTGGGCACGTAGCTCCGAATCCGCTGCTCGAGCAGTGGGTGGTGGTGATGGTGAGCTTCATCTCCCGTGCCGTCGCTCAAGAAAGGCTTGTGCCTCCTCTGCCGCACGGGCGCGAACGGCGTGTGCACGCAGAGAGACACGAACCCGTCTTCGGAGATTTTCGCCGCCGTGAAGGTTCCCGGCAAGTCTTTGAGCAAGTTCCACACTTGGGGGGACGCGAGCACCTGCCCGGGCACGGCGTGATGCTCGGCATGGAACGCCTGAATGAGGGGGTCCCCCACCGCCAAATACTCCATGCGCTTGTGCGTGCCGCCAATGTGAATCACCGACACCATCCCGACTCCAATGCCAATTTTCACCGAAAGTTGCACGCTGTCTTCGATGGTGGCCTGGTCCAGCTTCTGTTGGATGTACACAGCACACTGAGCCGCGCGCTGTAGCCGGTCGACGATCCCGTCTGCGCTGTCGTCTGGCCAAAGCACAATCATGGCGTCGCCCGCAAACTTCAGCACATCGCCACCGCCTGAGGAGATGATTTTTACCTGCACAAACACGAGCGTATACGAGTAGGAAGTTGTGTGCGTGTAGGCAGGCGCGGTTAGCATGCGATGGGCACCCAACCGCGAGAGACATTCCAGTGTATTTTGAGTCTACTGAAGGTGAGAGCGGCTAAAGAAAGTAGGTACGAAGCGCATGCATAGTGTGTGCCACAGCACAATAGAAGCAGTCCAAGGAGAGGAAAGGAGACAACTAAAAAACAGTTCCAAAAAGAACAGATGAGTTGGGTGATGCCACTCGATAAATAGGGCGCTCGGAGTTGATGAATAGGCACGGCTGCAAAAACACTTCCTGATCTCAAATATTTGAACTAGCGAATAAACTATTTGGCCCGGAAAGCACCATTCTCTCTCTCAAATACACGCACCATCATCTGAAAGTATTTGTTCAGGTTTCGGCTCACGCCTTCGGCGCCCTTTCCCGAGCGGGCCATGTGCTCCGAGAGCTTCGTGAACCCGCTGATGTCGCAGAAAACCACCACCGTCTCATAGGCCTTCCGAAAGGGCACTTCTTGCTCCTGCTGCGACTGCAGCTGCTCCACAATAATGCCCGGCACATACGATGCCAGGGTATTGAGGAACTTCATGGTTCAGCCCAGTATGAGCCCCAACACCTCTTGGATCGCGGACCACAGCCAGCATGCACCAACCCGAAAGTCAAGAGAGTTCAGAATTTTTGAGTATATCTACAGACCCTATGTAAGAGGGGGGGGGGGAGATCCGTTGTGGTTGGGAAGATGGAGGACGGTGAGGACGGAGGTGTGTGGTGTGTGCGCGTGCCCGAATAGCGCCGTAGTTTATAGTTTGAGCTGCTTTGCTTTTTAACTCCACCTGTTAGCCTTCTTATTCCGGGCCCTCGGGGCCTGTGTCAGAATTACCGCTTTTGCGGAAAGTGGCCCTGCTTTGCTGCTTCAGCTGCCGGCTGCCGGTTAGTCGGCGATGAAAGTGCCGCTTCGGCGCTGCTATCAAACGACCAACGTCCAACATAGAACATAGAAATAAGTGGAACTCTACTTAGAACCCGTCAGCAGGCCTGTCGGAGAATCCCTGGATTTAGGCCAGCTTTAGCCGACGCACAACGCACAACGCATGGAACTTGGCCACTTCTTTCTTCTTTATCTTTAATCTCCATCTCATCTTCATCTTTGTGCCGCCTTTATATTTTATATGTTTCCTGCCCCCCCCTTCCAAGAATGGACGACTGGATTTGTTATTGTTATCAGAGCAAAACGCCTTGTGTTTCGGCCTGTTGGCCTTCTGATTCCGGCCCCTCGGGGGCTGTCTCAAATAGCACCCATTCAACGCGTCTATGCGTAACGGATTGATAGCTTAAAGCCTTTTTTGTCTCGTTTTCTTCATTTCCTTTCTTTCAGTGCTTCCTCGTCATCACGGGCAAGTGTATCATGCAAATCCGACTACCTCTTCGAAACTATCGTGAACCTAAAGTCATCGCTGCCATCCCGAACGCTGCTACTGTTGTCGACACCAAGGTTGAGAACAATTTCAAGTGGACTGAGAGTAGCTCGTAGAGCAGCAATCGAAAGCGACGCCGTTCCCGCTGGCTGCAATGAATGTGGCGCAGTTGATGAGGACGACGAAGTCGATGCTGCCATGTTGAACTCTCGTTGCTGCCGTTTTTTCTTTTTCTTCTTCGTAACAAGCTCTTTGTCGACTGGACTGAGAGTAGCAGGACCACCGACAGGGCCGGGCGGGCGCCCACCCGGCCTATTTGCGACACACGCCCAATGGGCGGGTGGGCGTCCTTTTCGTTTTTCTGCTCGGGCCGGGCGGGC
>Ga0307982_1000970_pt1 | contig 22947 bp, 18 predicted proteins | sample OrgLakmetagen989_FD_201847 | JGI IMG/M metagenome (GOLD analysis project Ga0307982, IMG submission 201847) | Saline water microbial communities from Organic Lake, Antarctica - #989 | ecosystem: Environmental > Aquatic > Non-marine Saline and Alkaline > Saline | place: Antarctica: Organic Lake...
ATTTTGAACTCACAACATTAGAAAGAATTCTCAAGGACTCTGGAGAATCATCGGTTGATATCCTTACGGTGTTTGTGGTGGACTCAGCCGGGAGAATGATGGCGTGCTCGGTGACAAACATGTTTCTTACCTGTTTGTTGCCCTTTTTAACGCGTGTATTGGGCTTGATATGTTCTGAGCATTCATTTCACGTGACAAACGAGAACAGAAACAAATGTATCAGTCGTGAGTGTGGTCATTTTTATCTAATTGCATTATTTGCTGGCACATTGATAGGTGGATGGCACTGTGGTGTCAGCAGACGGCACTTCTCTGATGTTAGCAGCGAACAGTTCTCACCGCGTGATTAAGGCCGTAGCGCAAGAGGTAAACGCTCGCGGAGGATGGGCTACGACTGCTGGTCAAGTTTACACTGTCGATGTACCATCGCTCGGACTTCACTGGTTTCAACAACTAAACCTAACAGATCGATATGGCCTCCGATGGCATGTTGCTGTAGCGCAAGTTGTAAGTCTCCGTGTAAAACTTAAGTTTTATTGACGTGATGATCTTGGTCTTGGATTTACGTGTGTGTACGTATCTGTGGGATAGGTGCAATGCGGCCGTGGATATTTCGTGTCACTAACTTTGCCTCAAGATGATACAGGCAAAGTATGCTTGCCCTGTCCTGAGGGCGCAATCTGTAGCGGTGGCACTGCTATGCCTTTTCCCAAAAAGGGGTGGTGGATTGACCGGTCGTCGTACACGGCAGGTAGCGTGGCGTTTCGATGCTTACGGGCGACTTGCGAAGGCTTTCAGGCACGTGCTAATGAGTGGGCTCAGCGAGCTAATCCTTCGATTAATGACTTTGATTTCGGTGGATTTTCCACCCTTGACGGTGACTCATACGACGTCGATGACGATCAAACCATCACCGACGATGATTATGTCGGGCTTAGTGGCGTCTCTTTAGCCCCCCTTGCTTGCTGGCATCGTTCAGCATTCATAAATGCATCGGAAGCGGCTTATACTCGACATTTGCAGTCCTCGGAATATTCTTTACAGCTCGACTTACCGCAGTGCACCGAGCATCGACTCATGTGCACCCAAGGTAGTGTGGGCCCACTATGTGGCTCGTGTGACAACGGATTTGTCTTTTCAACTTCGTCTCGGCTTTGTATAAATTGCCAGAGACCGATAACATTCGTCCCTTTGCTAATGCTTGGGATCTTTCTCGTCGTCGTGATGGTATTGTGGTGCATTCTGCTCGAAGCTCGAAAGAACGGTCTGAATGAAGCCCATTTCCAGAAGCTCCATCATATTTGTCGAGCATTTTTTCTTGATTTCGTGTATAATAGTAGAACCAAAACGAAGACCAAGAATTTATTTCGGCACCTCGATCGAGGCATGCTTAAAGTGGCGTGGGTAACCTTTCAAATTTTGAGCTCAATTTCGTGGAATTTGGCCGTGCAGTACCCGGAGCCTTTTGCTACCGCGCTCGAGGCGCTGAGATTCGTGTCATTGGACTTATCAGTTGTGCTCAAATGCTCCTCCCAGATGAACTTCATGCATCGCACACTCTTTGCCACCCTCGTACCGCTTCTTCTCTTTATCCTCGATCTTGCGCTTTATTTAGCCCGGAGAGCTCGTCGTCGGACCGAATCACGAGAAGCTTTTAAAATTTCCCAAAAAGAGCGCGACTTCCGCCTTGAGCATACGTTCACTGACGTTTCCGTGGATAATACAGGTACTTCGCAGCTCCATGGACGTATTTCTTACTCCAATCCTGGGATGGACAATGTTTCAAACTTCAGAGGTTGTGACAGCAGCATTGATCATGGTCTCGAAGCTGCGTTAGAGCTGATGCAATATCAACATGTTTACTTCGCGCTCGTCCTTTCGTACTTGGTGATATATTGAATACCTTTTTCTTATTGCACCCCCATGCTCTCGTCTTTCTTGTTTTTTTTTGAAATTTCCAGATGGGTTTGTCCATGTAATACGTCGCGTGTGATGCATTTACATTCCTCCAATCATACCTAACTAAATTTTTAATCATTTTGTTTGGAATGTTAAATGCGCTGTACATTATATCGTGATGAATTTTACCAGGTACTGCCTCCTATCTCGTCGTTGCAGTTCCACGCGCTTGAATGTGTTGATCTTTCCAATCCGGCGGACTCTCACATCGAGCAAAATTACGTATTAAGAGTCGACACAGTGGTGGACTGCGACTCGAATGCATACAAACACTTTGTTCTCGCCAACAGTTTACTCATTGTGGTCTACCAGTCGGTGCCGCTGATTTGGTTTTGCTCGCTATGGCGCGTGCGCCACCAGCTGAATCCGGCGTATTATACTAATTCAATGAATGGGCATGAAACGTGTGTAGAGAGCTCCAGCTGTCGAAATAGTGACGATGACTCGGTCAAAGATGGCCGCAAAAGTATTCGCAAATTTGTGGAGCGAATATCACATGGGCTTCGACACTCTGCTGGGCAATTGCGAAGCAGCCATAAAGTACAAAGTGCTTCGTCCAATCGCAGAGCAAAAAATATAGCAGATGAAGCTCTTGTCGCCAAGGTGCAGAATATTAGTCACGTCAAAGATCTATTGGCTTTAGCAATAGCATTTGAGCGAAAATATAAGAAAAGTCTTGGAATGAGTATGTAGGTGACGAAAATATGTAGTGGCGTATTTGTGTATATATGGCACATTTATTCCTCGCGATTTACTTCTCTGCGATTATTGTAATGTTCTTACCAATCCAGGACGCATTTGCTGAGGCCGCTCGTGAGAAAAATAGTGCCTTGTGTTATCTTAATTTCCTTTGGGAAGACTATAAGCCGTCTGCATGGTGAGTTCAGCCAGTACGCTGCGATATCCCGTTCTCTCATATTGCGCTCTTCCCTCGTATTTTTGTTCTCAGGTCGAATAACATTCTTTCTGTTCCGATGTTATGTTTGAATTTGTCTTTGCCCTCTTTCTCGGTCGTATCCTCTTTATAAGGTACTACGAAGTGGTGGAGATCTATCGCCGCATGCTGTTCATTGCTGCACTACCTGTCCTCGCGCCTCAGGGCCTCCAGAGAGCTGCGCTTGGCTGTGTCTTATCCATTTTTGCGGTATTCAAAGTTGTAGGCATATTATTCGTATACGTATGTTTGGTGCGGAGTACATTGCTTACTAATCATTTACTATAATTATCTTTGGTTTGGCATTTATCAGGTCGCCGTCGCTCGAGAATCTAGCCCTTACAATAGCGAGGCCACCAATGTTTTGCTGGTTTTGTCGCATTACCAAATTCTTTTGACCTTCTTATCAGCATTCGTTGTGGCGTCAAATACATTGGCAACATTAGAAGAAGATAACGAACTCCTTCTAGGCTTCATTCTATGTGCAATCAATGCAAGCATCATCGTCGCTGCCGGGCTCATACTCTTGGCGCGGTAATTTACCCTTTTAAGTCTCAGCTCCTGGATGTAAAAAAGAGCGACCTTTCTGTAAATTTTTCTCTCTTCAGTATTCTTGTAGTATGGAGTGTACAGTAGAAGTAGAAGTGTATGCAACGAGTGGTTTATGGATTTTACAAGTGCATGTGCTGATTCTTTGGTTTATCTTTTGCTTTGAACACACATCTTTGTGCGCCTAATACTTGACTCATTTCATGAAATTGACTTAAGCTACCGCGCCGAACGAGACCAACACAAGTGGCGGCGATTGCATACACCAAGCGAAGTTGCGTTACTTGAACAGCTCCTCGGCAACGCTAATGTTGACGAGAGTACATTGGGTCAAAATTTGCTACGGCAAGCGTTCAATGACAGTTTTACAAGCACGAAGAGAATAAAGTCTAGCAGCACTACCTCAGAAAGACAGACGGAAATCGAATTAACTTCGGTGTTACCCCATGTCAAGGGTGATGAAATCAAGGCACGCGAAAACGCAACGATAGCTGTCCTGGCACGCCATTTGCTAAAAGCAGACAATGTGGAACTCATTGATCGTATCGGAGCAGGGGCGTTTGGAGAGGTGAGATACTATTAATCTGGATCTAGGTATTTCCTAAAATTTGCTGATCGTGCGTATTCATTGATGTTATTTGCTTTTCCTATCTGGGGGTCTGGCTACCTTTATTTGTTCCAGGTATTCTATGGGATGTGCCTTGGCCAACCAGTGGCAGTGAAGACAATGTTTGAAGTGACTGAAGACAATGTGAAAGATTTCCGCGCGGAAATTCTCCTCACTGCAACGCTCCGGCACCCGGTTAGAACAGAAATACTGCGTGATTTTATTTCCAATTTTCAGAATAATTACGTGCGTTACTAATTTTTGTTTGCAATATTTATGTGGTAAGAATATCGTGAACTTTGTCGGAGCCTGCTGGGGCGAAGATCTCACTTGCCTCGTGCTTGAATGGGCCCCGAATGGATCTCTGCAACAGTTATTGAGCGTCAAGGTACAGTATTTGGTCTTATCAATTTGCACTGGCACTGTTACCTGCGACAACTTTCGTGATCTACAATTGAAACCAATCGTCGGCACTTCTGTGTAATTTTGACTTGTTCTTCGTGTTCTTTTATTTCCAATTCGTCAGAACGATTTGCGATGGGGCGAACCTTTGCTTCATTTAGCATCCGATGTGGCCCGCGGCATGGCATATTTGCACAGTCGCGAATACATAGATGAGGCTGACCAAAACAAAATGAAACGCTGCATTTTACACCGTGACCTCAAGGTTGCACTGAATAGATTAACGTCAAATCTATTTCATGAGGACATTTTGATAAATCTCAGACCTTTTGTTTTCCTTACTCAGTTGTTTTCACTTTCTCCTGTGTATCTCAATTATCGTGCTAGCCGGACAATGTTTTGGTGACCGAGTTTTTGCGCGCTAAAGTATCGGACTTTGGGACGTCTCGTGCTCAAGGCGTGGATAGTGATGAAGTTGCTATGACTGCTGTAGGAACTCCACTCTTTTGCGCACCTGAAATTTTGCGGGGTGAAGCTTACGGCGCGTCTGCAGACGTTTACAGCTTCGGACTCTTACTGCTCGCCATGGTAAGTAATCACGCAACATTCTTTGAGAGCTTGATCTTCATTTTTGTACACAGACCTCATAGATTTTGTTTCAATGTTCAATTCTACTGTAGGCTGTGAAGGAAGAATTGATCGATTTTGTGGGCGAGTCTTGGCGGCTGTATCATAGCAAGAAGCAAAGGCCTATGAACTCGATGAGAATCATTCGAACGATTGCGCAAGATGGCTGGCGACCAGTGTCAGCACCACCGCTATCAATGGACCCAGAAACATTGGCAGCAGAAAAGGCGCAATTGGTATTTTTTAGCTACTTAATTCCTTCACTGATCGTGTTTCGAGGTCAACAGTGAAGAATAAGTCGAATAATTGGACAAAGAGTAGTCTTCATGAGCTTCTCAAGTTACGAATCCAAACGAGGGAACCTCAGCAAGTTGTATTTTGAATGTATGCGTGTTGATTGCGTTTTGTTTTCCAGGCACTCCGGACAGATTCTCTCACCTTGATGGAGCAACGTCGGCTTGATGCTGTGAACCTCGCCCTAACTCAAGCTTGCACAGAGCAGTCATCACCCACTCCAAGTAATAGTGACGCCAAGTCAGCACCGCTTGTGCTATCAGATGCGCCACCAGCCATTGTGCGGCTGCTCGTCGAATGCATGGTACTTGTTCTAAGTACTAGTAGATAGTGCTCAACTTTGTTTAACACATGCAAAGCTATCTGCTCGTAACTTTCCACGGTCATCTTGTGATGCTTTCGCCTCTTTAAGCTGTGACCTATGTGACACCAGGTAAGCGCTCTCTGCATGTATATGTTCATCTTCCCTCCTTCACTAGATCTCTCGCATTACATTCACAAAGACTTATTGATCTTATTGTCAGTTTGTAATTCATCTTTTGCCGATGCGTATAAACCTTTCAATTTCCCCCCCCTTTCTTTTATTCGGAATTTCCACTCTTTTTGTGTTTTGCTTGCTGTCAGCTAGAGGACACCTCTCAGCGGCCTACTCTTGAAGACTGCTTGCGTGAACTCGAAGGGCCTGCGCAACGCGAAATTATTGCCATGGACTTCGGCCGCACAAACATCGCTGCTTGCGCTACCTCTGTATCAGCAATTGGTACGCAAGGGGTCCAGATTTCACAAAGAAGCGCTCCAGCAGGTGGCTGTGATCCCTCCAATAGCACTGTTCAGATGAACCCACCAAGTGCGTCGAGGAGCCATACCGAGAAGTTGAGAACAATGAATCAAATGGCCCAAGAAGTCGACGAGATATCTGATGGAAGACAAATGGCCTTGCGCGATCAGCACCTGCTTCGGAACTCAATGACGTACCGCGCGAACAATCTCCCGCTGCAATCGCGCAATAAGTAAGATGCTTATGTTTTTCGGTATCCCATCTCCGCAGTGATCCAGCAGATACAGCAGCAGCTGAGCAGAACCATCTGAAGCTTTAACATTTACCGAGTCCGCATCCAAAGCATGTGCAACGTTCTCGCACGTGACGATACTTCTTGGAACACTCCACAGTCAGGGAGTGGCTCTAGTGATATGCGAAGAGCGCATGCCTTACAGTACTGAGTTAGATGAAGTGGAGACAATCAAATCCGGATTATTTTCAGTCAGGGATTATGCGCCCTTATTGAGGGCTCCCAAGAAGCGCCTCAAATAATTCAAGCGAATCATACGGAACTTTGGACGGCCGTATATGGACCGTATCGCTGTTACCAGCGCTTAAAAGTAGCTCAAAATTCTCCTCTACTTCACTATTTACAGCAACTGCGAAAAAAACCAAAGGGATTAATATATTTATCTCCTAGAGGGGGCTTTAGCCCCGTAGGACACTGCATGATTTATATATCCTTTAGGGGCTTTAGCTCCGTAGGAGGAATATATAAGATTTAAACGTACGTCCGTCCGTCAACAAACAAACAATTAATTGGCCGGTGGTCGGCGGTGTATAGCTACACCATACGGCGGCGTGATCCATAATTGGCCCTATGCAGCAAGAAAGAGGACAGGCGATCCGCCTGACAAGAACATTGAGCCAGTGCCACACTGGAGCAAAAAATAGCCCAGAGAATGGCGTCATGTACCTGGGACGTGAAACACAATGGGCACTCAGACCCCGCCGACTTGATAGGAGGGAAGACGCCAGATAGAGCCTCCTGGAACGCGCAGATGCATGCTGCATGTGCAAATACAAATCACCTCTGAGGGTGTGCTCTTTGTGCCCTTGTCATTCTTTGCACTAGGGGAGTATAATCTAATCCAATCTAATCTAATGTAGTACTAACAACCAACAAACTTGTTCGCGGCACATGCAGTAGTCGCCGAGATTTTCAGTGCGATGATTTTAGACGAGATGTTGTTGTGGCGGCTATAACTGTTGCTGCTGCTCTTCCTGCTGCTGACACTGCTTCTGTGGCACTTCACGACATCATTTAGAAAGCCACAGCAATTCTCACCACCCATAATTCTGTATCTACTTATTGGTGACACTTCTTGGCTCCTTCTAATACCTGCTGTGCCACAACTTAAGTCCCATAATCCTATATATATATTTCAGATATTCCTCTGTCGCATACCCACTTACTTCTAGGGGTCTAGCGTACAGCGGAATCGAACTCGAACTCGAACTAATACAAACCCAAATGACACAGAAGCCAATGCTGCGGGCAGGAGTGTACGCGCGCGCGTTGCGCGCAAGTCAAAATCGTAATGAGGATGGTGCGTAGAGGGCAGGAAGCATTATACTTCCAACCCCCTCTAAAGTGGAAGCTGTTCATGAAATAATTATGAAACCGGACTTTAGTCGTTTCTGCGTCTGTTTCTGCATTGAAGAGAGCACGCCGTTGTAATCTCTCGCATTTGTAATGTGTATACTTTGGCTAAACCAATAAACCAAGTAGCCATACTAATCCGCAATCCAGGAAGATATGCGTTTTATTACCATAACGTTCCATTTGAGCTCACGTCACCGTAAACTGACTTTGGATAAGCTAAATTTATTAGATTTCAATGAAATTTTCAGTTTTTTTCGATACCTACTCAAAAAAGAAAAACATGCAATAAAAAAATAATTTCTTGTTCACGTTTTGACAATTTTTTCGACCTCCGATATTTTTCTGGCCGAGGCCCCAGAGGCCCAAAATACCCCTAGAGGAGTACAGCTTTATTGGTCTGTCCGTACGTCAACAATTCTGATCTTCAGAATTTGGATTCGTTGAAACTTTTTTCTCAAGTATTCGAACCGGTGCTGCACTTGGGATGAACTATCACTAAGCACACTAAATTAGGCAAGTATTGGTATTTGGGGGAAATGTATGCATGTTGGAAGCTCGTTCCCTGCGTTGAGACTCGGGGCTGTGGCGTGAACCCCCTCCCGATAGGTAAACAAATTTAATTTTTGAAGGGATGTGAACCAGCCAGAGCATCCGAAGTACCGCACCTTATGAGCTTCAATACTTCCGAAACGAGTTGTGAGGTCGCTCGGTGGCTTTGATAGAGTTCCCTCCGATTTCTGGCAGTCTCAATTCCGGAAATTCCCTCCCATTGCAGTGCGGAATGGAAGTCGTAAGAGTTCTCTCACTTTCCATCCTTCTCGCATTGTCTCGTCTTGGCTCGGCGCCTAACTCAGTTCCCGATGCCTCGCTGGCACAGCTGCCTTACGCGGCCCGCACCGCTTTTCAGCTGTGCGGCTGGGATTGTCGCTCGTCACCTCACTACTTGCTGGTATAGTGCACTTCGGCGCAATCAGCAACAGGATCATACCCGACGCCACTTGCGTTTTCTTCCTCGCTGCCACTTCTTCCGTATACCTCACGAAAAGAAAACCGATTGCGTGCTAGCTCCAACTTTTTTGGGTTTGTCTTCAGGGTCCACCAGCACCGACGACGAGCCGCTTACTGACCCGTGTTCCGGCCCCTCGGGGCCTGTGTCAAAATCGCATTTCCACCAATCATTCGAAAATCACCTTACCGACCCGATATATTACTATCGTCCCTTGAAATGGGCATTCTGATTTCTCTGCGGCCATTCGGGACTGAGCGCGAGACCCGGGACCAACAACAGTCTTGACACCTCAAGGCGCTGTTGAATCCTTCCGCTCTCTCGCTCAGATGAGCCGATCAAAGACGTCGACAGAAAGCGCAGACGTGATTACCTGTGAAGAAGGAAGTAATTTTTAAAGCACCGGTAGGGTAGAGAGGCCGCGAAAAGATTTTGTCATCATGTTTTTCGGTAGTGCTCACCTCCACCGCAAGGGCCGGGCAGGCTACGGGGGAGAAGCAGGATATTCGGTGTCCTTTACAGGGATATTGTATTCCCGGACTGTTCAACGAGGCTCCTGTCTTTGCTCTGTCCGAAATGAACGAGGTTGGCATCAGCAAATTTGACTAAGGGCCAGAAGTCGGGCCCACGACGAGCGCGTTCTTAAATACCGGCAGCTAAAGGGGGATCAATTATCGCCAAAGTGGAAATCTGAGCGTTGTCGTCTCTTTCTTTTTGCTCGGCCAGATTATGTGACATCCTAGGGCGTACGTAAAACATCCATGCGCCACGCATGGCGTGATCCTGTTATGTAATCCACAAAATTTATCCGGTGGATATAGAGACCCTATAAATCTAGCTAGGCCCCGAATGTAATGGAATATCGTGGCTCTCGGTAGCGGGAGCCACCTCGATGCGGTCAAAATTTCGGGGTCCGTCCAGAAGGCAGAGGGCAACAATTAGCACTGGGTGTTATGAGTACTCTAAGTGCTACAGAGGATCATCTTCATGGCTGTTCTAAGAGTCTCTCCTGCTCCTGCTGCGCGCTCTCAAAAATAAAGTTACGAAATCCAGTCCCCCCTCGCCCCTCGGGGGATCAAAAATTTGATTAGATTCGATTATACTCCCCAATTGCAAAAGAACATCAGCAAATAGCAAAAAGCAAATCAAGGCTAGGGGAGGTACATACATAATCCTATCTGGAGCCTTCACTGAAAGGGGAAAATATTTTATCTCTTCCTCTTAGCCTTCTAATTCCGGCTCCTCGGGGCCTGTCTCGAAATATGGAAAGTGAGAGATAAACCCGCACTAATATACAGGCCCCCTATTTCAGAATTGGCCGTGTGCGCTCGAAAGTTAAATGGCGGCCACTGGGTAGCTGGCTAAAAGGTTAATATCAAACAGTAATTAAACATCTCGGTGATCTGGGCATACAGTACAGAACTCCGTGAACTTTAAACATAAAATATTACAATGAATTAGCATCATGCCAGATCTAAGAAGTGAACTTCCACACGGCGGTTGCGTTGCGCCTGGGGCTCTGTCAGCTTGGCTGATTTCGCTCGTGCTTTGAGCCGTTGGCCACCGACGCCAATTGGAAACAAAAACGAGGCCAAGTCTACCGAAGCCTCCTCATTGTTCTTGCGGCTCTTTTGGTTGTGTTCAGAGTGACCTGGTTCGTGTGAAGAGGGCAACGGCCGAGAAGGTGAAAGCGGCACGTGATCTTTAGAAGCTACCTCATCTTGGCTATTGGCGTCAAGGTATACGTCTGCGGCACGGAGAAGATCGCGGCAGACAGCATCCGCCCGCAGCTGGGAAAGGTGGTATGGTGTCGTGGCAATCATATCTCTGCTTGCGACGTCCCCATTGGCGTCGATGACGTCGTTGTCGAAATCTTCGTCGTCCTCAACGTCCTTACAATCTTCTCCAAAACTAGAGTCGCCGCTTGTACCAATACTTTTGCAGCTGGTGCTGCTCGTGCTAGTACTGGTGCTGCGCTTTGCTTTCGCAACTGGTTTTTGACCTTGTTGAGCTGCTTTGAGAAAAGGCACGTGGTCGAGCGATGCATCATTGTTAGTGTGGCCTTCAACTTGAATTGGGAGCGGGTTGTCAGTGAGCATACGCGCGAGAAGGGCTAAAGTAGGGCTTGAAGACGAGTGCACAACAGCCGAACGCCCGCCGAACTTGATGGCCCTGTTGAAGGTCAAAGTGCGCTTCGCAGCCGACGCGAGCACTCCATGCCCAACGCGCGCGCAACTGTGGCATAACCCAAGTGCTACACCTACTGGTGCTGCGCCTGCTGCTGTTGATTGCAACTCTACTGTTCTTGCTTCTGTTGCTAATTCTGCTCCTCCTGCTACAGCTGCTGCTGCTGCCGATATACCACTTCCTGCTACAGCTACTGCTGCTGCTGCTGTCGATTTACCACTTCCTGCTACAGCTACTGCTGCTGCTGTCGATGTACCACTTCCTGCTCCTCCTTCACTGACCATACATAAAGCTGAATCAGCCCCGGTGTTACCTAACCCAGGCTTTTTGCTTCCAGCAGACACCTCAGCGCGTTCGGTTGACACCTTCGACGATTTTTTACTAGCACTGCTGCCTTCACTACTCCTTGACCCCTTGTTGAAGGACCCACTGCTGCTCTTAGAACCACTAGGTTCTAATTGAGAGCTCCTCGACCGTCGACTCTTCTCCAAGCGGCTGCGATGAGGGCGCGCGCAACGAACATGTTGCCACAACCCATAGGGTGCGACAAAGGCGGCAGTGGTGTTCGCGCAGCGAGCGCAAGGCACGTCATTCAGTTTCACCTCTGCTGATGGTGGTGGTGCTGATGACACTAGGTTGCTTCGGCTACTTGAGCGACTTCCGCTCAGCCCGCGCCTTTTGTTTGACCCATCACTTTTTGTCTCGCTGCCAATAACTCCGGCAGGCTGTACACTTGCTGGCGCAGCTGCTGCTGGTTTCACTGAGGGTTCTTCTGCTGCTGTAGTTGCTGGTGTTGGCGCTACAGCTGCTGCTGCTGCAGCAGCTGAGAACTTTAGAGCTGCAGCGTCGAGTATCACCTGCCACGGTACCAAGGGCATCCCTTGCAGCGCTGGGCACTCGTGGTAGAGCAACTCACTACTCAAGAGCACATCCGGGGCCACGCCACGCCAAGGAGGCACTCGAAACGCGCGCACGCAAGCCACTTCTAGCCGATCCCGTGGGCTCAAAGCCTCGTCGCGGACGATTCGGCCAATTGCGAGGGCTTGCGCGCGCGCTTCTTGTTCGCTGAGGCCTCGGCCTGCTCGCTCACGAAAGCGCTCGGAGACCAGCAAAGCTTCTTCTTTGGACCGTGCCACTTCCAGCTGCTTCATTTCTCGCACCAGCCGTGCGGCCTCTTCGGCCTCCGCGACACGGCGCGCGGTGGCTAAACGTCGACGAGAAAGCCACATGCGTGCACAGCACTGCAACTGCACCGCGGCGGCGAGCTGTGCCCTCTCAACAGCGAAGCGACGGCGCACGCGCCTGCCGCGCACTAATGGCTGAACTAATAACGCTACGACGGTGCGGCGGTGCCTGGCCCTCCGTGCTGCAAGCAAGTGGCGTGCGAGTCTTAGACGCACCATACCCTGTAAGGCCACGGCAGCATCGAACTCAACTTTTGCTCGGCGCGCTTCCTTCTGAGCCGCGATAGTGCGCTGGATGAGCCTCAGCGCATTGGCCCGACGACGCGCCGCTCGGCCACGTTCGGCTGCAGCTAGCGTCGTGGCCGCCGCGCGCAACGGCAAGATTCGCACGTCCAGATACCGCACTTCAGGAGGGTAGCGCTTCAGATAGCGGTCCATGCCAAGGAGGGTGTGGCTGACCGGGTCGCGTGCTTTGATTTGGAATCCTCCGCCCACGCGCTCCCGAATGGCCTCGGGTAGTGGGGCCTTCAGCGCAAACATGGGCAAGGCTAAGAAACCTGGCAACTGACTGATCACGACGCGATTGGAGAGCGCTTCGCTGGAAGTGCTGTAGTAGCACGCTGCTCCAGTGCCTCCTCCTGAGGCAGGCGCGGGAGTCTTCGGCGGCCCGGAAACGGACTGCGACTTGCGCTTACCAAAAGTGCTTCCAAAAAATTCCTCGCCACCTCCCTCCGCGGCCGCTGCCTCTGCTACGGCTGTCGCCGCTCCTGCTCCTGCTGCAGCTCCAGCAGAGTCGCCATGGCCAACGCAGCGGTACAACTTGAACCCGGTCACAGTCCATTTCAAGCGGGTCAGCTCCGACCCATAGAGCCGTTGAATCTCTGCTTTGGCCTCCGCCACCGTGTCCAAAGGATCCAAACTCAAACTTCCAGGAAAAAACACCGCCCGTGGCTCGGTTGCCTGCGCTGCTAGCTCCAACGCCGACGATGATGACGATGATGATGGCGTAGGCGACGAGAAGAGCAAACGGCTTTCAGAAGCACTTCGACGGAGCGCAGACGAAGGACAAGGTCGAGGCTCTTTGGAGCTGTTTCTGCTGCTGCTCGCATTCCTACTACCGCTTGCACCTCTTCTGCTTGTGTTACCGCCCTCTCTTTGATTACTGCTTCGATCATTACCATGACCCACCGGCGACATGAAGCTATCAGGTGGTAGGTGCGGAGTGAGTGGAGCGTCGAGCGCTTGGATGAGGGACGAAGTTGGCAGGGGAGGAGGAGGGGGCACCAGTTGAGGGCTATGGGAACGCTGTGGCTGTGATACGGGTGTAGATGGCGTTTCTAGGCGGCGCAAGGGAGGCTCCGACTCCGACGGTGTCATTGGCATCGGCACTGCAGTTGTTGGTGGCAAGGGCTGCGAATCTTCATCTCTCTTTCCGTCCATAGAAGTCTTCGGAGAAGTCATGCCCAGTTTCCGAGCAGCCACTTTATCGGCAACTGCCAGCGTGCCTGGATGCATTTGTAGAGCACTATTATTCAAATGCTGGGTTTCACTGCCGTCGCTTAATAACTGGATCTGTCCTCCTTCTCCTTCTTCCGACGAGCCCGCGGCCGAAGGAAAAGTGTTCGTTGTAGAACCTAGCCCGGCAATTGTAGTGGGAGACTCATGCCCAAGGTCGCTTACAGTAGCATGTTCTGCGTCGTCCTCTGAAACTTTGACAGCACTAAGGGACTTCATTCTCGGAGGTGGGACGGCTGGTGATGAGAAGTTGAGGCCGGCAGCATCGGAGGAAACAGCTTTCAACGGTGTGTCGCCAGTCCGCGGTCGCCGGCGGCTAGGCGTCGGGCGTGGGTTCGTCTGGCGAAGGTATACTAGTTCTGCTGTTTTCGCACGTGCTTTGTCAGACTTGAGGCGCTCTTCTGACTTGTATCGGTCGCTTGACGGAGTCCGCAGCCGTGAACTGCTGCTCTGGCGGCGCAAAATAGCACTTTCGCTTGTGGCAGCACGCATCCGGCGGACGCTGTCACTGTTGGATGGCTGAGAGACTCGGGCTCGTGTTCCATTGCTCTGGACGCTAGGATTACGCTGAGTGCTCGAGCTGCGGGGCTGGAAGTTCGTAAGGCGCTCTGAAGGTGATTTCCTATTCCGGCCTCGAGGTTCTGAGGTGTCTCGTACTCCTCTCTGTGGGGCCGACTGCGCCCTAGCAGACATACTTGGAGAGCGATGATAATGCAGCTATCAATCAATACTGCACTGCATTCAATTGCTCGAAACACGCCATCGTGGCGCCTCAAGGGCACGCTAAAACCCTTGTTCGAAAGTTCACTAGGCGCATTGTCAAAACGAACATTTTGTGCATTTTTCACATTTTCGTTACGTTCCCGAGTATAATATTTCAATAAAATACGTGGCGCGCTCTCATTATATTAGTGTGAGTGGAGTGAGGAAGTCGGTCGAGAACCGAGAACTCAATCTCGGGAGTCCGGAGCGCAGAGCGCAGACACACAGCCCGACTTCATCTTTCTGTAATGACGACATCCGCCGAGGCAGCGAAGGCCTCGGCCGCACGCCATGCGGTCCTGAGCCTTACTCCCGAGCAAGAGCGTCAGTTTTCGTCCGATAAAACGAAGACTTCGAGCGAGGACTTAGCCTTTATGGAAGGTGAGACGCTTTCGTCATATCTGCGTTATTTACGCATGATGCATAAGCGGCCTCGTGCGCGCATCTTGGACCATACTGATTGCCTGCCGAAGCATTTGGCTTGATGCTTCTCTAGTTTACTAGTATGCTACACAGTATGCGTGCGCGTGTATGCTTAAGACTTGCATTTTCTTTCCTTGCCTTGAGTTGGCATCCCCACGCATTTCATGCCACTTTCAGCACAATTATGACGCGATCTTCCCATATTATTCATTTTGCCTGCACATTCTTTCATCTCATGCTTCATGTAATCATTTTTCTTGTTCTTGTTGTTGGATTGCCGTGTATGCGGCTGTATGGTATCGTAGGGCTGGACAAAGGAGACATTGATGAGATTACCGAGGTGCTGCGAGCGCGACTGGAGGGCAGCGGCGAGATGTACACCTCCATCGGAGACAACGTGCTGGTGGCCCTGAACCCTTATTCGTCCCTGGCGAAAAGTGGTTGCCCTCTGTACGACGACAAAGTGGCGCTGCATTATTGGCGCCGGAGCCCGCACCTTACGGCGCCCCACGTTTACAAACACGTACGTGTTCACAACAACCAATAACATAAAAACAGCTCGGGTGGGAAGGGTGGGGTATATACTGACATGCTTCCTGCGGTAGCCTCATTGATTCACCTTCTAGTCGCTACAGTGTCATATTGCACATTCTTTGCTTTCAGTCCGTCTAAGCACCTCTTGCATTGTAATTCTACCACTTGCACAACTTTTGTAACAACAATCCCAACCCCAACGCCGAAATTTACAGGCGGCCGCAGGGCTGCAGCACCTGATTCAATTCCAGCAAGACCAAACCATGATCATTACTGGCGAATCTGGGGCGGGCAAAACGGAGACAGCGAAGCACATTGTGACCTTCGTGGCCGCGATCGCGAATTTGAGCAACCCTCAAGTGAAAACCGCTGCTCGAGAGCTGGCCGACGCCGTGACCGGAGCGCTGCTGGACACCTCACCGCTGCTGGAAGCTTTTGGGAATGCGGTCACCACCAACAACTTGAACTCGAGCCGATTTGGCAAATTGCTCGAGCTCAAATTTAACGGCGCCTACGGTGCGTGTTTGCTAATGATTCGCTCGTGTTGCGAATGTAGGCACTTGCCTAGTGACAGCACAAAGATATCATTATCTTTTTGTGCTAGCTTGCCTTGTGTTTCCTTCTCGTAAACTTTTCGACTTATCTTGCTACTTCTTTTCATTGTTGTGATTGTTCCTTGTGTCGTCGCAGTGGCGTCGGGCTTGGTGCAAACTTACATGTTGGAGAAGTCGCGCGTGACGTCGCAGCAGAGCGGCGAGCGGAACTTTCACGTGTTGCACACCCTGCTGGACGGTGCTCCTGACGAGATTGCAGCTAGGCTCTTCCTAGAGGAGGACCCAGCGCCGGCCTCGCGCTTAGGCTATCGCCCGACAAGCGAGGAAGAAAAAGGTGGAGGCCGTCGGGATGACAACGAAGACGACGGCGACATTTTTTCGTGGCGGCTCTTGACGGCCGGGCAAACAAGCCAAGACGAGATGTACGACGCTTCGAAGCACGATTCTCTGATTCAGGGCGCCCCCGACGCCTACCGTAGCACGATCAGCGCTCTCAAGGGGTTGAGCGTCTCGCCCCCTCTTCTCAAGGGCCTGTGGGCCACGCTGGCGGCTATCTTGCACCTCGGGCAAGTGACGTACGTCGACAAAGCCTCGGGCGGGGACGGCTACAGCGGCGGGAACATGGGATGCGATCCGGAGGACAGCATGAGTGTAGGAGGCGAAGACGGAGGAAGCGTTTATGGTGACGTCAGCATCACCAAAGGCCATTTGGCCCATGCGGCCACCCTTCTTGGGGTAGACGGCTTAAGCCTGCACAAGGCCCTCTCGGAGCATGTCCTTGGCACCATGGGCCGCCGCACGTCGATTCAAGTGATGCATTTGGACAAGCAAAAGACGGCCAGCAACCGTGATGCGCTGATTCGCATGCTCTACGCGAAGATCTTTGCCTGGGTGGTGCGGGTCTCCAACCGAGCGATTGCGGGTCAAGAAATGGCGTTATCTTCCTCCTCGAACAGTGGCACACAAGCGGTGCTCAGCCCAGGCGCGCAACGAGCGGCCAAGAAAGCTGCGGATGCGCTGCGCAAAGCACAGAGGTCGCTTTCGGTCCTCGATATTTACGGTTTCGAAATCCTGGACGTATGTTTTTTTCATTTTTCAAACGTGCTTTATTCTCCTCATTCCTTCCACTTTTTTTACTTTCTCTCGGAATCTCTATGCGACGTAAAGCTTTCGAATCATGCACCCAATATCCTTGAGCAAGGCGAAAAGCCTCGCGTAACTTAACGCACCATATTTGTGTATGAATGAGATTTTTCGTTTGCACATCATATTAGGTCAACGGGTTTGAGCAGTTGCTCATCAATTACGCCAACGAAAAGCTGCAGTTCTTTTTCATCGAGTCGTCGCTGCGGCGCGAGCAAGAAGAGTACGCGCGCGAAGGGATTGGGTTTGTGCCTTTGAACATCGAAGACAACGCCCACGTGTGCACCTTGCTAGGCTCTCCTTTGTCGCAACAAGCAGGCCTCTTTGCGGTTCTAGACGAAAGAGCTCAGCTGGCAGATCGCTCGGGAGGGACATTGCAGCGCCAGAACTCTTCGTCGTCGTCGTTCAACGCGAAGGGAGCTGCGGCGTCCTTGTCTCAGACCGAAGCGGCCGCGCTCGCGTCCGCTCAAGTGCTTCTGGATGTCTTGGATGACAAAATGAACCACTCTGCGTTCCACAAAAAGGCGTTTTCAAACCAGGCCCAAGAAGACAGTAAAGAGCAAGAAGGAGACGGCGCTGCGGACAGCAGTAGTGGCTACACCACTTTGCAGCCTTTGGTAGGGTATGAAGACGACGACGACGGCAATCAGCTGGGTGAGAACGCGCCTGGTGGGGTACTGAAGCAAGGTGGATCCTCGATCTCGTCGGACTCCAGCACCTACGGCATTGTGTTCAACGAGGCCGAAATGCGGTTTGTGAAGATGGACGAGACGCCACCAGGCACCTTTTATGACGAGATGAAAATGCAGTTCGTGGCGCATCCCAAGTCCGCGCGGATGTCGGTCTCGCCGCAATTGTCGCCCCAAGGCAGCCAACTAGGAGGACTAGGAGACCGGCCTTCATCCCCGGGAAGCGGCTGCGGCAGTGGCAGCAACAGCGGCCGGTCGTCGCGGTCGCAGTCGTCGTCGCCTGCGCGGTCTGCTTACCGAGGCAGCGTGCATTACCGCAGCCGCAAAGACAACGGTGATTTGGCGGGGCAGCTGTTTGGAGTGCGGCACTACGCGGGCGAGGTTAGTTTTATAGGACTGGGTGGTTATCATGGAAGGAGAAAATAGACGAGAGGGGAAGCTTAGGGAAGGCTTTCACTGATTCCTTTGAAGTAGTTAGTCAACTGTGCTCGATATTGAATAAAGGGGAGAACGAAAAAAACAGCACTTTTGAAAGCACGGGCTGGAATCGAAGTATAATCCTCTCATTCCTACCATGCCTGCTCGTATGTCCATGTGATTTCTATTCTACAGGTAGTGTACCACGCAGCCCATCTGGTGGAGCGCAACCGCGATGCGCTCTTTGAAGACGCCAGCCACTTGCTTGCTGCAGCGTCCTCGCCCTTCGTGGCTGGGCTCTTCGACCCAAGCGTCGCCGACAAACAAGACGCAGAAGCGCTCGAAGCCCGCGCGAACAAACTCCGACAACAGTCAGCACATGGAGAAGGTGGTGCCAGTAAAGCAGGCGGAAAAGACAACGACGATGACGATGAAGAAGAAGGCGCAGCGCCTACAGCAGTCCACGGTGGGCCTCTCTTCGGTGACGAGGACGGCATGAATGACTTTGACGACGACGACGGTGATTTGACCGAGGAGCAAATGGCAGCCAAGCAGGAAGCGTACCGCGCTGCCGCTCTGAACAAACGCAAGGGCGGCGCTAGCAGCGGTGGTGATGGCGCAGGGGCTGCATCGTCGTCGACGCAAGTTGCCAAGAGTGGTGCCAGCAGCAGCAGCGGTGGTGGGAACAAGGCCTCCAAGGGCTCGACTTTGTGCATGCAAATGCGCAGCGGAATGGAGGAGCTCCTAGGGCTGCTGGAGCGCGGGAACCCTCACTACGTGCGGTGCGTCAAGTCCAACACTCTGAAACAGGCCAAAACCGTGGACGTTGCTCTGGTCCGCGACCAAGTGCGGTACTTGGGTTTACGCGAAAACGTGCTGGTGCGCCGTGTGGGGTTCTGTGCCGCCACCCTGTACGAAGACTTCATCCACCGCTACCGGGTGGTGAGCACTGCCACCTGGCCGTCCAACGGATCACAAGAAGCCAAGGGCCCGCCATTGGACGGCAGCGGCTCCGTCCAGACGGCGAAATTCGGCAAGGGCGCAGCTGGCTGGCTCAAGTGGGCGACTCACAAGATTTTAACCACGCTTGAAGTGCCGCCATCGGAACAGCAGCAGCAATCTTCTTCTTCACTTCAGGACGGGGAAGCGTTCCGGCTCGGTCGCAGCAAAGTGTTCCTGAAGGACCCGTCTACGCTAGTGCTTCTTGAGGACGCTCGGCAGAAGGCGCTGGCGCCACTGGTGTTGAAGGCCCAAGCCGCGGCCCGACAGATCGTGCACCGGAAGTACTATTTGAAAGTGCGCGGTGCGGCGCAGTTGCTGCAGAGCCGAGCGAGGGGCTGGCGCATGAAGGGCGAGTATGCGGCCACCAAAAAGAAATTACTGACGCTCCAAACGCACTGCCGAGCCAAGACTGCCAGGCAGACAGTGGCCGCCAAAAAACGACAATTCAAGAACGTGCCCCCGCGAATCTGGGCGCTGAAAGTGCAGGCGCAGTGGCGCGCGTGCCGAGAAAGGAAACTGGTGCCTCCTGAAGTGCTGGCGAAATGCTTAGTTCACGGCCAGCGGGTGCTTTTCTTTTCCAAGCCCCGCATGCAAGCAGCTCTCAAGCTCCAGAAAGCTCTGGTTCGGCCCCGAGCTGGTCGTCGAATCGTGCAAGCGATGCGCCTGCAGTACAAGAACAAGCCCCCTCGGGTGTGGGCGCTGCGAGTCCAGGCCAAGTACCGGGGCTACGCAAGCCGCCGCACTATGGACCCGAGCACACGGGACAAATGCGCGCAGCACGCCAAACAGGTCGCTTTTTATGCCATAGACCGCAAGCGCGCGCAGGTGAAGCTCGCTACATGTGCGCGCACCCGCCAGGCGCAGCTTGCGTTCAACGCCAGCCTGAGGGCCGTGCAGCTGGTGCTGCGGATGGTGCGGGGTTTGCTCGCGAGGAGAGCTCGCGCGGCTCTCCTGGAAGGCGAATTCCGGGGCACTCTCTCGGCGCTGAGCTCGTCTTCTGGCATGAATTTGATCAAGCTCGCTCAACACGCGGCCAAGCAGCAAGGCATGAGCTTCGGACACATGAGCAAGCAAGGGGCGCGGCGGTTCCGTGTCAAGGCCGCAGACGGCGGTGATTACCCTATCCCCCCCGCGCGACCACCCAACACGCCTCCACCCGCTGATGCCCCAGTTTATCAACTGGTGTGGAATTCCAAGGCCTTGTTCGGGCGCGGCAGCAGTGGCGTGCCGCTGACTCCTGCGGTGTCCGTTGTGCGTTGCACCCCCGGAGGTCTGGAGCAGCTAGGCGTGGCCGAACCACCTCCGAGCCCCGCCTCTTACGCGGGAGGCCCTCAGTCGCCCCAAGACGTCCGCGGCGCGAGCCTGAACCGGTTCAGCCTCTCGATGCCGCAAGTTCCGCGGAGGTCGGTGGCCGAAGGCAACAAACCCGCGCAGTATTCCTTGGCCGACATCGAGGCGGCGCGCGCTCGCGCGGCACAGTCGAAGACCAACGACAACAACAACGAAGGGGGCGATTCGTTCGCGGCTCGGCACGGTGAAACAGCGCCTGATGACGTGCGTGAGTCGATTTTGGGGGAGGCACCAGGCAACCTGGACAATGACACTGCAGGAGGAGCAGCGGAGTCGACTCCTGCATCGCCCACTCCAATGTCCCCGAGTGGCGCGAACAATTCCGATTCCGACGTGACTCTATTGTCGCCTGCCGTGGCCGCTTCCATCGCGGAACGCGTGATGTCGGACAGCAGTGGTGCCGTGACTCGCCTCGCGCTCGTGCCCTTCCGAGATCCTGCTTCCTCCAGTAGCAGTGGCGCGGTCTCGTCTCCTTCTTCGGAAGGTCAAGGCCCAGTGGACGCCCTTTTGCTCTTGGACTGCGGGGACGAGCAGACCTGCTTGCGGCTGTACCGCTGCCTGGTTCGGCTCGGAGCGCGGGCGACGCCAGCCCCCACTGTCGACTTGTCTCGCGTGCGCCGCAAGGGTGATCCAGCCATGTCGCCGGTCCAATCTCCTCTGTCGCCCTCCGCTACCACTGCCTCGGTGCGCGGTAGCGCCCGTGGCAGTATGCTTGCGCCCACGCCAGAGCAATCCGCGACCACTGCACCGCCGCCGCCACCACCGGTGCCAGCAGCGACAGCACCAGCACCGCCTCCGCAGGCAGTGGTGCCAATTAAAGCAGCAGCAGCAGCTTCCGACGATGTTCGACGCTTGTCCTCGAAGTCCCGGCTCTTTGGGATGGTGGCGGATGGAGAAGCCGATCTCGAAGATCTCATCAACGAAGGCTCCTCGAATGCCAACAATGGAAAGTCGCCAAAGCTCATTTCGACCTTGTTTGCTCCCGTGGCTGGCGCCACCGCACCCGCTGCTGCACCTCCACCGCCGCCTCCTGTATCGGTCGCTGCTGCACCTCCCCCACCGCCTCCTGTGTCGGTCGCTGCTGCGCCGCCGCCACCTCCTGTATCGGTCGCTGCTGCACCTCCCCCACCGCCTCCTGTGTCGGCAGCTGCTGCGCCGTCGCCACCTCCTGTATCGGTCGCTGCTGCACCTCCCCCATCGCCTCCAGTGTCGGTCGCGCCCGCTGCTGCACCGCCGCCGCCACCTCCTGTATCGGTCGCTGCTGCGCCGCCCCCGGTGAGCGCACCGTCACCTCCGCCCGCGCCGCCGCCAGCCGCAGCAGCTCCAGGGCCTGCTCTGACGCCAGCGCAAAAGCTGCTAGCCGGAGGGCGAGGTGGACGAGGTGGCCGAGGCCGCGGCCGTGGCCGTTAGAAATGTTAAAGTTGTTAAAAGAAAAAGGAGCTGGGTAACTGGATTGCTGTGTGTGATAGGAAATTTTACTGCGGTAGAGACGCCTGAGTTGTGCTTGAAGACAGAGAAATGAAACCTTCTTTCTGGCTTCTGCTTCTGCCGATATACTCAGATTTCAATTTTAAAACCATAAGCAAGCTATTCGAGGTTAGAGTTATGAGATATAACAATTGAAAATTTACGACTGCAGTTGCGGCTTATTGCGATTAGCGGTTAGGGATGTTCGTTTTAACTTTCCGTTGTATGCAACTCCGCTCATCATTCACATTCATGATTCATGGTTCATGGTCAAGCAGCGAGCCCGGAGCCCTCCGAGCTCCGAGCCCGAAGTGCGACGTGTATAAATAGGAATTAGTGACAATTGTTTCGCTTTAAGGTGGAACCGTTAATGAAAATAGATGGCACTTTTTTTTCTTTACATATATGTTTTCGGAAGGTACCATGTTAGCATGTGACACTGCAATAAGTGAGAGAAGCAAAGCAGTCGCGCGGGGCTTACGTTCTTTTTTGCAATTGGCAGCCCGTAGTACCGAACAGATGGCGGATGGCTGATGACGCAGCCGTCGCCGAGAAAAACTCGGCTATCAAAATAGCGGATATCCAGCTGGATGATCTGGGGCTCCTACGCTCCGGGCTTTTGGATTTCTTTCGCCAGACAAGAAAGAACGAGTTTTTTGTTAGGCTTGGAGGATTTGGAGTTCAATAATTTGAATCATTTTATTACTGTATCCCCCTGTAAGAAGGGTTAGTGAGTTCGCGGGCATAAAGCAGAAAACCCCTAGCAAAAATTCCTTGGTCAGAAAACCCCTCAAATTCTCAGAATTATATTATAGCAACTCAGGTCGCAGCCCCTCCCTGTAGTGAAAATACATTCAATTTGGCGCGAGATGATCTATTCGAAATGCAATGTTGCGAGTTGCGAGTGATTCGTAGC
>Ga0307982_1000971_pt1 | contig 22942 bp, 23 predicted proteins | sample OrgLakmetagen989_FD_201847 | JGI IMG/M metagenome (GOLD analysis project Ga0307982, IMG submission 201847) | Saline water microbial communities from Organic Lake, Antarctica - #989 | ecosystem: Environmental > Aquatic > Non-marine Saline and Alkaline > Saline | place: Antarctica: Organic Lake...
TATTACCTGCGAGGTCGCGGGGTGTCTGTGAAGCTACGAAGTCGATAATTCTTCTTTCTTTTAGTTCGGTTTCTTTTAGTCGCGAGTGTAATGTACATGCCTTACAAAAATACGTCAGAAATTTGACACAAATACGTCAATCAAGATGTCAATACCATAAATACGTCATATTAGGGCGCAATTCCAGCAAAATGCATGGCAAACGCCGTATATAAGCGTATATTTGATGACGTGTTTACGATGACGTCAGCAGAAAAGCGAATACGCAGCAGCGTATTTGCCCTATATTTTGGTTCGGGCCCCGAGGGGCCGGAATTAGAAGGCTTACAAGCAGACAGAAAATTATATGAACCCCGAGCCAGGCTCCCAGTCCGGTCCGGGGGACTCAGTAGACGCCGATTAGATGGTACCCTGTCTGTTAGTTACTAAATCCAGTCCCCCCTCGGGGGGGGGGCTCAGAAAATTCAATGCAACCAATATTTTGGAGAAAATACGTCAGACGTTTCTGAGAAGCGAAGCTGCTGATGAAATGAACAAAAAATGAATGATTACTGATACGATACCTTCCTGCAAGCACGAGACATTGTTCGATAACTATAAACTGGAGCTCAGCATGGGATTAGCATAAGAGCAAGTTTTCATTACTAGAATCATGTTTATGAAGAGCCGAAACGTCCTTTCGGCACTCTGTGTGTCTAGGCTATCTGCAGCATTCATACTAGCACCAGTAGGTCGCCGTGTGAACGCCGCGCCGATGTCGACTACACGCGGGGATATAGAGTGAGTTTGACTAATCCTAAAAATTACTTTCGATAATCTCTTCTGGTAGAAATGCGTCTCAGGTAAGCTCTAGTACCATTGTTGTATCACTAAGGCTAACGTTCGTGATGATGTCTTCAATGTATACTCTATTGATGAGAGCAGGGCGATACGAGGCGACGGCATTGGTGGAGAAGGCGTCATACTACAGCCAACCGGCGGTTCTCAGCCCGAGGCTGTGGTCATTTGGCTGCATGGACTTGGTGACACTGCTATGGGGTAAGCCCAACTTATTCGTTCACTATTTTTCCCGCTCTAGAGCTCTCATTGAAGTTCCGTATCGTATGGTAGGTCTGCTGAATTAATTGATGGTGCCTGTCGGTTCATTCTTATCTCGAATTCATCGCTTACGGATGCGTCATAAAAAATATTTTGCTGCGACGCAACGAACCTGTGAAGGTGGGCTCCTGCAATGCCACAACTGGCACTCAAAGGCATCAAATTCGTCTTGCCCACTGCCGAAGAAAGGAGCATCAGCATTAACGGTGGTCCCATTTCAACTGTATTCGATGCTTGCATTGTTTTTCGTGAATTCTAAATGATCTTCTCAATTGTAAACTAAAGAAACTAGCTTGAGTTCTAGTTTTATTTCTTCTCGTTGCTTGGTTGGGCTTCTAGTAGTCTTGGCCTCCTTAACATCACCTCTCTGAACACTGTTTCTTCACGCTTTCCCTCTTGATGCATCTGTGTATATCGCCATCGAATTCATGTGCGATCATCCTGTGTGCGGTGGCGGTGGGTGCATGTAGGAGGCATGCCTATGCCGGGTTGGTTCGACATTTTTGGACTTGATCCGTCTAGCCCGGAAGATTCGGCTGGGTTTGCTGAGAGCGCTGATCGCGTACATGCGCTCATTCATAAAGAGGTGGGAGTCTGTCCATCCGTATTTGGGAAAAGTTTCACTTATGTTTTCACTCAACGTGAGCCCTTAATAGCTGCATAAATTCATTATCTTCTCCACTTAAATTTCGACGTGAATCCTTCTTAAGTTGCCTCAAGTGCAACAATGCTGCTAATGATGCTTGCAACTTCAGGTATTGAATGGCACACCGCTGTCCAAGATTGCAGTGTGCGGCTTCAGCCAGGGGGGTGCTTTGGCCATGCACGTAGCACTTCGTTACGAGAACAAAAAGGAAGCAAAGATAGGAGATTCTGTAGGTGCAAGCTCCGCTTCCTGCGCTGACGGGGCTGACACTGAGCAGTTGGCTGGTTGCGTTGCCTTGAGTGGGTGGTAAGCTTTTGGAAGTTTGACTCCTCTAGATTTCTCTCGTGCTTAAAACGTTAAGCCCATAACTCCCTACGAATGAGTACCTACGGTACATTTCTCGTGCATTATTTCGAATGGCGCGTTTCCTTTTCGCTCTCAAGGCTGCCGCTCCGGGGCGACTACCCCGCGGCGCTCGCGGCCAACGCTCAGCAATTGCCTGTGTTCATGGGCCACGGAGACAGCGACCCGGTGGTACCTCTGCAATGGGCGGAAGTGTCGCACCAGGCGATGATCAAAGAGGGAGGTGGGCAGAAGAAGGAAGAGGTCAAAAACTCACCGTGGTCGGGCGCTCTCGGCCTCAAAAAGGTGCGCTTTGCAACGACGCTGATGCGAATACAATTACCAATGCATGAAAAACATGCTTCAAGCAGATCCGCCAAAATCAATGCATGAGAGACATGCCAAAATCAGCGAACATTCAATTTCTTTTCTGTTCCATCTTTCTCCGTGTGTTAGGTGTCTTTTAAGAAGTATCCGGGAATGGGGCACAGTGCATGCGACGAGGAACTCGCCGATGTTGGAGCTTTTCTAACCAAGATCCTCAAGTGAGAATCAAGGGCTTCTGGAAGGAAAATGGGAAATTCGGCGTTTCGACGTTGGAACAAAACGAGTTAAGGACCGTGTTTTCACTTCGGTATGCGCCATTCAACAAGAAGCATGAGCTCTGCAGAAAAGCTTTACAATGGCCCGCACTCAAAACCATTCAAAGGGGAATCGGGCTTTCTCCTTTACCTTTCGACTTTCGGCGCTGTAGGAAGTGTGGTACCAATAGAAATTTTTAGATGGGATTGAAGCGATTTGTGAGATGAAAATGGGCCCGCTTAGTCTTTCCTTCTAGTATTGGTTGCCTTGAAATTTATGTTTGCTTGTTAGCCTTCTAATTCCGGCCCCTCGGGACCCGAGTCAAAATGAAGCGTTATGCATTATGCATTAAGCTAGAACTAAGGGAAATCCAGGCATGCATATGTTTGGCGTTGGTTGATTGTAAGGTCTTTTGCTTTTACTTTTAACCACCTAACCCATTAGAATTATCTTTCGATATGGGACTTGATCGTTTTATTTTGATTGGGATTGGGGATTGCAGTGCAGTACTTTAGTATACAAATATTACTACCCGCGTGGAAATAGCCAAAACCAACCAGTTCGAGCTCCTAGCATCTCCCTACTGCGCACTTCTTGTTCAAGGGTTCTCAGACCGGCGCCGGATCTCGCTCATGAGCCCCGCTTTCGGGTCAATGTCCGCTTTTTGGTCACTCGCTGGAGGAGCCGGCTTCTTTTTCAGCGTTTTCGCGCCGCCGTTGGCCAAAGCTTTCGCTTCCGCATCGGCAATTCTTTGCTTGCGCTGCTGCTCGGCCATTTTCGCTTCGGCTTTCGATTTGGCTTCCCGGGTCATCGCACTGAACTTGCGCAGGCAGTCGAAGATGTGGCCTGGGTCTTGCCCGCGCTCCCCGAAGAACAGCGCCATCCCGTCGGCGTCTGTTTTGGTGGACGCGGCTTCTTCCTCTAGCGATGCCACTAAAGATTCGGCGCCGTTGAGAAACTCACCTAAAGCTTTCGCAGCCTTACCTGCGGCGCACACTTTGTTCGCCAATTCCACTACTTTAACTGATGATGATTTATCAGATACTAGAGCAGGAGCTGCTGCTGCTGCTGCTGCTGTCAATGGTGGCTCAGGCTTAGTTGAAGGCGCCTTCGCAGTACTTTCTTCCTCGTCATTATCGTCCTGAGCACGGCGCGCCTTCAGAGCTGCCATGAGGCCAGCGCGCGGGTCAGCAGCTAAGAAAGACGTGGTTCTTAAACCGGCCGCGTCTGCAGCAGCCTTAGTAGCTACGACAGCAGTGGCTTCGTCGTCGTCAGCAGAAGCACGCTCAGAAGGCACTTCGCGTGTGGTAGCAGCAGCAGCAGCGCCAACTTCTTTGCTTGCACCCGAAGCAGGAGCAGCAGAAGTAGACGAGGCGCTTTCGGCACGCTGTTCTTGGTCCGCAGCGGCTCCGCGAGCTTTCAGCATCGCCATCAGACCTGCGCGCGGGTCTGCAGACGCACTGCTGCCACCGTCCGCGGCTTGAGGCAACTTCAACTTCCCCACTTTTCGCGCTAGAACTTGCCCCGTTGCCGCAGTTGCTTCCTGTGCAGCTGCTGCTGGGGCTGGGGCTAATTGAGTTTGAGAGTGCGCTTCTGCTTCCTTCTTCGCGTCGTCCTCTAATTTAGCGTGTTCGCGGCTGGCGGTGCCGAGGGCCGCCCTCAAGCTCACGACTTGGGCACTCAATTCGGCGATGGGTAAGCGGGACGCCGCTTCCAAGTCAGGCAGTTCGCGCCAAAAGTCTAAAGGCGCGGCTTCGACCAGGCCGTCTCCATCTGCGTCTTCGTCTTCGGCAACCGCTGCCTGAGTTGCGTCGCAGCGCCTGGTGACGTCCCTCGTAGCGTTGGTGGATGCATCGCAGTCGCCAGCCTCGTCATTGTCGTCATCGCCATCATCATCAGCGTTTTGCCCTGAAGGGCTAAGGAGGGCATCGAGCATCGCTGCGCGCCGCACTTCGTCGCCTTCGGTTTGCTTCTTCAGCAAAGTTTCGGCGATGTAGTCGAGCACGGTGAGCGACTCGCGGCTTGTGCCCACGGACCTGGTTTGGGTGAGCTTCAGCAAGGACTCCACCGTGACCCCCTGGGCCCCACCTTTCGCAGTGCCGGCGTTCATCGCGTTGCCCACGCGGAGCACTTCCCCTAAGATGCTCGCGAGGCGGTCGGACGCCACCACCTGCGCCAAAGCGCGGCGAACGATCGCGAAATTGGTTGCGTGCTCGCGCGCAGTGGGCTCGAGGGTGACCATGAGGTTTAGTACCGCTAGCTTAGGCTTCGGCCGCAAGACGCCGCTGAAACCGAGGACAAACTCTTCTGCTGGCTCTAAGGTCACGACCGGTGCTACTATTGAGCTGCTGCTACTGCCGGTGCTGTCAGAGGCCTCCTGAGCATCCTTAACCAAGTCTTGCTTCAATTTCTTGACCGCCGATACTTCCGCGTCTATAGGAAGCATTTCCACTAAACGGGCACATTGTTCGGCCGAAAACGATCCTGCGTCAAGGGTGGATAAAGCTTCCCCCACGCTCGCAGGCCGCATGTCCTTAAAAGAGCGCAAGCCGATCGCCAAGTTTTGCATCCGCGCGCGCTCCAGCGGCTTGGGGCGCTGTTTTTTCTTCTTCTTTTGCGCGTTTTCGCCGGTGCCGTCGCCGTCGTCATCCCCAGCCGCTTTGGGGGCAGCCGCGGGCTTTTTGCTGAAGAGCAACTCCAGGCGTTTGAGCTCGGGGCTGTCGCAGCCGCCGCCCCCGCTATTGTTGCCGAGCCCGCCTGTGCTGGCGCGCCGGCTGCACGTGCCGCGCGCCCACACCGACTTCTTGTGGTCTTCTTCGGAAAAGTCCAGCGGCGTCCAGTGCAGCGTGAGCATGCTGGACTGTTTCCCCCCTTTCCCGCTTTTGCCGCCTTTGCCACCACGACTACTACTTCCCTTGCCGCCGGTGCCACTTCGGCCAACCCACGACTCGGTGCCCCCAGTCTCCACGTGTTCCGGTCCACACACCGAGTTGATGAGCTTGGCGGCTAGGTTTTCGGCGGCCATTTTGTTGCGCACCGCCTGAGGTGGCACGCCGGCCTTGAGCATCGATCTAAATTTGCCGCAGGATTTCTCTTCTTCTTCGCTAAGCACGACGTCTTTTTGGCTATTGTCATCGCTTTTAGGTGTTGCTCCCTCTAGTGGGCCGCACACAGCGTCAATCAAGCGAGAGGCTAAACTTTCTGACGCCATTTTATTACGCACTGCTTGCGGTGGCACACCAGCCTTCATCATGCCTCGGTACTTCTTGACTGACGCCTCTTCTTCAGCAGAAAGCTCCGTATCTGCTGCTGGTGCTGCCTCAACCTTGGGAGCAGCTGATTTTATTCCCAAGACGTTATCAATCAGCTTCCGGGCTATGTCATCTTGAGTCATTTTGTTGTCAACTGCCTGCGGTGGCACTCCAGCCTTAATCATGCCTCGGTACTTCTTGACCGATGCTTCCTCCTCGGCGGAAAGCTCCGTATCTGCTGCTGGTGCTGCCTCAACCTTGGGAGCAGCTGATTTTATTCCCAAGACATTATCAATCAGCTTCCGGGCTATGCCATCTTGAGTCATTTTGTTGTCAACTGCCTGTGGTGGCACTCCAGCCTTAATCATGCCTCGGTACTTCTTGACCGATGCTTCCTCCTCGGCGGAAAGCTCCGTATTTGTTGTAGCTGCTGCTGCTGCTGTAGGAGCTCGAGGCACCGATGCAGGTGCTGGCGTCTCCCCGCTGGTGGATTTCCCTTCCGATTTGCTCGACGATGACGACGACGAATCAGAAGTCAGCATTTGGCACAACTGTTCTTCGGTGAGGTGCGGCAACTCACTGCGCAATTTGTGCTTCACCGCATCCGGCGGGACGCCAACCGACAGCATGCCGACAAATTTTGCAGGGAGCAACACAGGAACATGGCTCGAAGGCTCGCTCAAGCCTGCGTCTTTCCCCATCAAGCAAACGTTACCGTCGTCAGTAGTGACCGAGGACACTTGCAGGTGCAAGTTTCGCCCTTTCCCGGAAGGGCTCAGCACAATCCGCAGCGGCGACGACGAGTGGCCTTGTGACCCTGCTGCTGTTGTTGACTTTGCAGGCGGGCTAGTGGCAGCAGCTGCCGACGACTCCAGAGCTGCTTCTAGTTTCAAACCGAAACCACTGCTGCTGCTGCTGCCCCTGCTGCTGCTGCCGCCATGGCTGCGGCAGTCGCCTTCATGAGGTGCGGCAGGCTCCTGAGCATGCGCAGAGCCAGACTCGGGCGATGAGGGCAGACCCGCGCCGCATCCTCGGAGCACGGTGGGGCTCACACTCCCTCCAAGAGGAGAGGACGGCGCGGCACTTCCAGCGACACTGCTGCTGCTGCTGCTGCTGCCGCGGTGGCCGCTGCCTTCTTCTTCGCCCAGGCGAGGGCCTTTGCGGTGGCTCCGCTTCTTGCGGTGGCTGCTTTGCCGCTCGCTCCGCCGAGCTCCACCGCCGGAGTGGTGCTTGTGCCGCGACGACCACCCGCTCTGGCCGCCGTTGCCCTTCGATCCAGGGGGCGTTTTGGGGTCTTCGGCACTCGTGGTGCGATGGGCGCTGCTGCTAGCGCTACTACTGCCATCGGCATCGGCACCGGTGGTGACGGATTTGGGTGCACCACGCGGCTGCTTTTGCGCACTGATGGGCGGCGGCTCTTCGCCGTGCAGGCGCGCGTAAATGGACGCCACCACCACGCCCGCTTCTTTGTAGCCCAGCTTGAAGACGTAAGCCTCGCCTTCCTTCACGTCCACCTTCAAACTCACCGACACGTCGGTGGCGTTCAGGGTGCCCGGCTTGATTTCCATCTCCACTTTCGCCACGTTTTCCAGCGAGGAGATCCACAACACCACCCCCTGGTGGGGTTCTAGCTTGGTGGGGCGGTGCTCGATCACGACGAGCCGCTTCTGTCCCACCACCATGACCGCTGCTCCGTGGCCTTTGAAGACCTGCACCTTCTTGGCTTTCGCCAGCTTTCGCAAGTCAATAGAGGAGCCCACTTCGGCTTTCGTGGTTTCTCCCTTGCTGCTGCGGTCCCCGCCTGGCCGGCTGCTGCTCCGGCTCCGGCTCCGGCTGCTGCTGCTGCCACCCTCAGCGCTGTCCTTGCTGCCTTCTTTGCCCTTGGGGGTTTTGGCGAGCTTGCGTGCGCCCATTTCGCCCGACTTTCGGCGCCGCCCCGCCAGAGCACCGGCACGGCTGCTGCTGCCACCGCGGTCGCTGTTACCTTCGTCGTGCTCGTCGCTGTCGTTTTCTCCGGCTTCCGAGTGCGGCGGCAGCAGCGAGCCACCTCCTCCAGGGGGGGGCACCGAGGCGCCTCGCTCGCCGCGTTTCGAAAAAAAGGCCGACGGAAGCCGAGACGCGTTGGCGGCCCGGAGCTGCTGGGCGTCCCGCTGCTGCTTCTGCTGCTCGATGGCGCGCAGACGCGCGCGCTCGGCTGGCGGCAGCTTCCGCGACCCCCACCAGTCGCTGCCCTCGGCTTCGGAGTCGGTGGCGTTGCCATACGCGGACGAGGGCTGTTGTTGCAGGAGCGCGGTTTCGGCCGACTTGAGAGGCTCGATCACGAGGCGGTGCACGACTTGGGACAGGGCGCTCACGCCTCGCATCGCGTTGGCCGACGACAACGCTGAGGCGGCGCTGCTGCTGAGCTGGCCAATGTCGTCCTGATGCCACGAATAGAAACCAACTCAAGGTGAAGTGATTAAGCACAGAGGAGAACGGAGAAAGGCAGATCCAAGGACAAAGAAATTTATACGCACAAAATCCAATGCTTTCGCCAAATCAAACGGTGAATACAGGGGTCTCTGAATACACCATATACTGAGGAAGAGGAAGGAAAATGTGCTCACCCGCACTCCAACTGCAAACTGGCTTGTTTTGAGGTCGCGCGAAATCTGTGAGGAGGCATACAGCAAACAACGATATGACATTTAGTAAAAGCCGTGTTCAACACTAGATGCGGTGCTTCAAATGGTCAGTATATTTACTTACAAAAGTCAAGCCTTCAACCAGGCCATTCAGGAAGCCTTGCGGGTCTTGCGGGTAGTCCTCAAGGTTTCCTCCATCAGGGCCCTCTGCAAAACCTGGCTCGCGCTCCTCAGCTCCGGCATAAACCTCAGCAACCGCAGGCTGTTCCTGCACCGGTGCTGCCTTAGTAGTCACCGCGCTAGAAGTTGAATCTGTATCCATCAAATCAAAAGGAGTTTGCTTGCTTTGGTACAGCTGGCCTTTTTCACGGTCAGCGATACCATTGCTGGCACTGAAGCCGAGCGTGGGCACAGGAGCACACGACACAGGTAGTGGCGGCAGCGGATTCTCTGTCGACTCCAAAGCCGAGGGGTGGTTGTATGATAACTTTGGCTGACGCATAATGGTTTGGTCGACATTGTGCTGGACCTCACTGAGTGGGGCTCGGTGCTTCGAAGCAGAATCCGGGCTGCAATGCACGAAGAGCTCGAAATGAGGACGGGATCAACGTTTCAATTGGAAGCAATTAGATGACAAACAACGACAAAATAAATGAAACGAGCTATGAGGTAGTTCGACCACTATCTCTTACAGCATGCTCGTCGTGGGCGCGCTTCCAATCTCTCCTCGGCGCCGCATGGCCTCAAAGAGTTGCCGTGTTGCTTTGCCAACTGTTCGACAAGCAACCAAACGTCTTGATATTTTGCAACGGTTGAATATTTTTTGTCACAGCGTGTTGTCAAAATATATATTAGAGTTTTTTTGAAATCATCGATTCTTGACGAATTCGCTGCGACAGCAGAAAGTACGAGGGGCTAGACAATTTGACGGTAGCCTTACTTACAGCCCTCGAGCTGCGCGAGCAAGAGAAAATGCTATAGATTCTGTCTAGCCATTGATTTGTTTGCTGCAGCATGATCTTTGAATGAGAAACGCTAGCTGTGGATGAGATAGCTTTCGGCGTTTCGTAAATTCATTTCCACGAACGCACACTCCGCGGGAGACAATATTATGCTAAAGTCTAAAGCCCCTTCGACCGCCAAAAGAAGAACCTACGGGAAACAAAGAGAAATCAAGATCAGTGAGTTCTCCGGCGTAGCCACTGGGTTTCGGAAGTTTCGGGCACCTTCGAACCGTGTTGTCGAAGTCCCTAGAGAGAAAGTTCTGCTCAACCCTACAATAGCTGAGGTTTCAGTACCTGACCAAGCAATTTACGAAGATCAGTGCCGCACTACAAGCGAAAGCAGCACTTCCAAAATACCCAATCAACCAGACTGTTCACAAGTTAAACAGTCTAGTCGTGAAAATTATGACAGAAACTGGTCCAACAATGTGTCACCATCAATATCAAAGTCTTTCTCAGTAGATGTGCCGGCAGAGGGCGCGGTATCTCAAGCAGAGGTAAAGTCAGCTCATATGGCAAGTAAGTTTCAATCCAATTCTTCTGAGCACGTGCATGCTTCGTCGAAGACGAATCGTCACAAGCTTAGGCTTAAACAAAATCCGCAGCAGAACCTTGGCCGTCAGCCATTGAGTCCTCTTTCTGCATACGAGCCGCCGAAGAATTCGCTTGAACCTGAAATAACTTCACTTTTGCATAACAACCAAGTGAATATGCACTACGGACCTCCAACTCTTTATCCCCCGAAAAAATCGCAGCGGCTTCGGCCTGAGGAGCCTATATCGTTGCCCAAGTCACCAACGCAGAGTGCCCGTGATATTTGCCCTAATGCTCGACTGCTCTCGTCACATCAGCTTGAAATAATCACTGCGACAGATGCCATAGTTAACCGAATGAAATCGTCAGAACACTTGAATGATTCGATAGAAGATGAAGATAATCTAATCAACACTCCAGATGAGGACTCACGCGATCATGTAGAGCAAAACAATCGACGACTGTGTAAAAAGCGAGCATTGGCCTCTGCATCCCCTGGGGATCGCAATACGAACGAAATTATGCCGCACGCTTCCGTGGCGTCTGCTTCTGCAATTGAAACTGCTTCAAGTGTAGAGCGCCCGCTCGACCTCTGCAATCCCATCTGTTGGACGGCACCACTTTCAGAGCCGTCAAAAGTTGATGCAGCCAAGATAGTCGGAGAGCCGCGAGACGAAGGAAAGAAAGAGCCACTCAAGACGACCAAAAAGAAGGCTCAACCTCTCTCCGGAGTTGCCCGACAGGCTAACACGAAGAAGAGATCTTCAGCAAAGCAGGGTCAAAGCAGTGGCAATGTGTGTAAACCTTTTTCGGACTCCAAGACCAATACTGAGGTTGTTACCAAGGCCGTACGCGGCGATTGTGAGAACTGCAATGTATCGCGTAATGGCACCTTCATAAATGGATGTTCGTGCAGCAAAAGTCATAGCGTCAAGATTTTAAAACGCGCCCTTCTTTGCCCAAAAAGCAAGAAGAGAACCAATTCTGGCGATTCTGAGTCGAAACTATGGACTCAGCCCTCAAATGGCAATGCCGAAAGACTCGCTCCAGTGCAAGAAGATGACACCTTCAAAACGTCGAACAAGACGCCTGGAAGCGTCATTAATGCTGCTGAGCTGCTCGTTTTACCTGAGCCAACGGAATTGTGCGAACTACAAAGTGGAAGCGAAAAGAAGCGTCCAGATAAGACGAAGCAGAGCCGTAAGACTGTGAAGAAGAACAAGAGACCTCGTGCAACATCATCATCACCTCCAAAAGTAGTCAGCGTCGCTCACGGCATGGAAAATGCAGCGGTTCAGGGCCCAACGAACGGGGAATCAGGGCATGTGCACACTGTGGAGTCCAACGCGTCGGATGGGCATCCATCATTGGTTATGCCAACAACCGACTTGACTTCCGCTACATGGTTTTGTGCTGGGTGCAGCGAGGTCCACAAGGAAGATTTGTGTAATGCGGTGTGGCCGTTCAAGAAAAAGTGCGGCTGGGTTACACACGGTCTGTGAAACATAAGAATTTTAGTTTAAAATGGGATTACGATGTCATTGGGCTTTTTGCTTGATTTAATTTTTTTTTGTCATAGCAAGCGTGTATGATGTCATCGCGGCACTCTCGTTTTTTCTTCAGCTAAGCCCCCTTACCCTATATGCTGTGCATCTTTCTCATGAATCGTTATTTCAAAGGTGACTTTTGTGCTCATTATCAGCATCAATCATTTGCTTGCAGGTGTACCCAAAGATGGCGACTGCTTCTACTCGTCGATCTGCAAGGCAGTGGCCATGAGCACACCGCCAATATCACCACCGCCAGCCTCTGAAGTATCGGATCCTCTGGAGGCAGCTGGCAACACTAAGGGCAGCACAAGTAGTGGTTCTGACAATGCCAATAGGGGCAGCAACTACGACATATCTAAGCGGACTTTGCAAAATTCTTCACACGCGTCAACGCCGCCGCTCGGAGGACAAGGGCTTTCGCTCTTTATATCGGGGCTCATGCACGCACATCTACCGCTGACGGTGGCTGAATTGCGAAAGTGTGTAGCAGCAGCAGTTACGGAAGAGCAGCTACGCTTCTACCAAATCTTCGCAACTGCCAAGTGAGCTCGAGTGGGGAAGGTTTTGGAAGGGGAGAGAAATAGGTGCAAGTTAGCACAGGTATAATGTTAGATGATCATAATTGAGATATTGCGATTCTAACAGCTATCGTGAACCTCCCTGACTCAGTTCCTGTTCCTGCCGGATTTCATCATTAAATATGCATCGTCAGCCCGCAAGCAGAGTGGCTCGACTTCGTGCGCGCAAAGCCAGTGGCAACACGGTTAGATTACGGGGCTCGGCGGTCTCTCCGACACTTGGCAGAGGAAATCCACTGTGAGAACATTGCTAATGACGACAGCCGTGATGGGAATAGTTGCAAAAGTGCCCTTGAAGAAACTCAAAAGTCTTGCGGCCCTTCTAGTGGCTTCGACAGTAATGCCAATGGCAGTAGTCCCAATAACAGTGGAAAAGAAAGATTGCACTCCACCACAACAGAGTGTAACGATCAGAGAGCAGGTACTGCTGCCTGTCTTAGCACTTCTGCTGATAAAGATGCCTCTGAAGTCGAAGGTGCCGCTGGCGAGAATGGCAAAAATGGTGGTCGTCGGCGAGGGCATTGGCGAGGGGCGCGTGCATTTGGATATGCAGATTTTGAAAACTCTGAGAACGACAGAGGTCTTTCTGGCAGCAGACTTTGCACCGTAGAAGCAGAGGCACCAAGCGCGCATTCAAGAGGTGGTGATGAATTAAGCTCTGCAAAAGCTTCATCCGCAGCCATTGAGCCATCAACGGCTGGGAAGCGACCGCTTCGACGAGCGGTTCGAACTGTGAACTACGTTGCTGAGAAGAATCGCCGTGATTCGCATGAGGAGTGGGAAGAATGGCCGTGGGAGGCGCTCTGCCCTGAAGCTGCTGACATGAAAGCTCCTTCTGCTTCGGATGATCCTGCCAAGAGTACATGTACCACAGCACCATCGCCCACTGCGCCCCCCTCCAATCCCGCCACGCCCCAAATGAATGGCGCCAGCGGCAGTGGCACAAGTAGCATGAATAGCAGGGCCAGCACCTATAGCAGCAGCAGCAGCTGCAACAGTTTGGCAAAGCAGCGACCGCGAAGGGCGGCCGCAAAGGCGCTGGTGTCAACGGTGTCCCAATTGCAAGCATTCGTTCGACTTTCTGGCGCCGAGGTGAATCGTGCTGCGTAATACACCTGACTGAGGAGTGCGACGTGATTCATTTGTGAAAGTGATTCACTTTATGTTCATTGCTTCTTTTGGTCTTGGGCTGCACCCATACAATGAATCAGACTTTATGCTTATTGTTGTCTATATGATGGCCTATACTACCCAACATTTTGCTTTAGGTGGGTGAGTCGTGTTGTTTGTGGGCCGACGACTTCGCACACCATGTCGTCGCCAAAGCGCACAACTTGTTGCTCCTCTTCGTTGACATGGAGCGAGCAGGAGGTGCCAACCCGTATCGGGTGCTCGCGTCGGCAGATAAACCCAATCATGCCATCATTCTCAAGCGACAAGGGTGCGCTCTACTGTGCATGAGTAGCTGTTGCCTAGATCTTCTTGTGCGCCCCAAGCTCATTGTTTTTCTTTCGTCGCCCCAATCATCACGACGAGCCGTCTTGAAGTGCATACGTGCCATTCGCGAAGTACTCAATTTATTCATAAATTACTTATTTCTGCTGTTTTCGTATTATGTGTGCCCTAGACCGGTGGGTCACTTCGTGTTTCTGTCCTTCAATGGAGTCGGACTCTTTAGCAGTTACTCAGTGCTCCCTCCTGCTGCCAAGGTGTCGTTTGATTGCCACCGCTTGATTTACATAATGAACACATGTAGCTCTGATAGTCGCCTCCGCTCTCTTGCATCTAAATTTATCCGAGCTGATTCTGATTTTAATCCCACTTTGAGGGCGTCTTAAGCACCCTTATGGCCTTGTCCGTCATAAATCCTTATCGTAACCTCCTCTTGGCGCATCGTCTCATGAAATGCTTTTAGGTGCTCTGGCGAGCTTGCCCCGAGCTTGCATTGTTACCGGATTTTAACAAGACCCCCGCCTCAGATTCCAATGCGGCCGTTGGGATTGGTGCCACGAGGTTGTCAACTGCACCTCAGACCGTGATGACTGATGCCAGCTGTGTGATTTTGTCATAAAGAGCAGGGCTCAATGCAGAAAGGACTCTCGAATGGTTTACGTCAAAAGGCGTGGACTTAGATAATCGATGAAGCAGAGATGCTTCTTAATTATATTGTGGCGCGTATATGTATACGCGCATATATGCGGCGTGCCTCCGAATCGATTACAACCAGGTTATTGGGCTTACCAGTAGGCACTCAAGGGTACGTCAATAATAGGGCGGCAAAAGGTGTTATAGATGCGCGTATACTTCTGACCGCAGCATTGGGTTCTGTGCCATTTGGGTTTGTATTAGTTCGAGTTCGAGATGATAAAAACTGGAACTGGTATTTTTTTAGCAATTATTATTATGGCGATTGGTATTGTCTTGGCGAAATGAGAAGTGATCAGAGGGCAGGGAGTGATTTTTAAGGGGATTCGAAAGCGCGTACAGCAGAGGGCAGAGGAGATTGGAGAAGTGGTTCATTGACGATTGGCGGAGTTCATAAACATATAATGGGCTCAACGCATACCCAATTTTACTTAAAATTAAAGCAGGCAATTGCAACTAAAGTTCGTAGCCAGTTCCAGAATTTACACCCGGCCTATCTATGAGGCCGTTTCTGGCGCCTTCTCCATCCTGTCTAAACCATTGGTACGTCACTACTACAGGGTAGTGGTCGGACGCGAAAGGCTGGCCGTAGCGCGAATTCCGGCGCCGCTTGTCGTCCGTAACCAGTTTGGCCTTGAGAATCGTGCCGTGGGGCGAATCGTCTGGATCTCCATCTCGCCTGCTTTCTCTGGCATCTTCTTGCTCTTCAGCCCCCGTTGCGTCGGTGGAGGTTGGCGCATCAGAGGAAACTTCTCTACTCTTCTCAGCCTTTACCACGGCGCTCTGCGTCACAAACACGCCGTCAATGTGCCTTGCACCGGACGCAGCTATTTCTAAGCTTCTGTGGCCAAAGTAAGGCGCCAGCCAATTGGGGGAAGGCTCGCTGCTGCCGCGCCACGCGTGGAAAGTGCTCTGGAAGCAGGTCAGACAAAGTAGGCGAAAGAGGAGGTGCGAAAGGATAAAATAAATCATCAGTGTGAAGAGAATTGCTCCAGAAATCAAAACGCTACTCGAGCAACCAGACTGAAAATGCAAAGCAACCGAATAGGAAAAAGTCAATTCGACGCGAGCTTGTCTTAGTACCTGACTGCATGCGCCACAATTCCGCTCGCTGGCTTGCGCCCACGCATCAATTAACGGTGGCGTTGAATCACTGTCGCTGTTCTTTGATGCATCAGCTGTAAGTTGAGCGTACCAGCCTCGCTTGCCACCTTCGTCTTTGACAGCGTTGAAGTCGCCCATCACAAACACCACTGAAGTCGAGCAACTGCTACTGCTATCGCTACTGTCGCTACTATCGCTGCTGCGGCCGTGCTTTGAATCCTCGCTGCCTAGGCCAGTTTCCTTGTTGCATTGCGACTTTTGGCTAAGCTCGTGTGCTTTAGTCCGAAGCAACCGAGCGCTTTCCACTCGGGCTGTCTCAGATGCATGATCCAAATGGGCATTCAACACTACAAATTCATGTTGCTTCAGTGGCATACCGTTCAAAACAGTCGTAAAGCGCGCCCAGGTCGCAACTCGAGGCAAAGAAGCACCCCATGCTTTACTGCTGTGTGCAGGGGAGTCGCTGAGCCAAAAGTCGCCAGCATCGCCCACGGCGACGCGTGACTTGTCAAACCTGACAACACAACGCCGTTCGTTTTTACGTGTGAGGACAAAATGAACACCAAAACTGTCCCTCGAGTCTACTAGATCTTAAAGCTTGAGTAAACTTTGATGGCTTCTGGCAACCAGTGCATCTCACAAGCACAAAACGAGCTTAGAAAATAGATGTAAAGCAAAAACTTGCAGCTTCTTGAACGCACAGGATGGCTGCAAGCTCATCTTCATCGCCACCGGCATCTCTAGTGCCGTTGTACCGGCCAACCCCCACTCGATGCCAAGTTGGCCCTAGTAGTGACAACAAGTCGTCTAACTGCCATGCAAGGCCCTCCTGTTTTGATGCATGCAAAAACAGCAAGCGATATCAATGCCCTCAGCTATGGGCACGCTCTGACATTAAAGTAAGGCCCTGAGTGGACGATCAGATCATTCAAGATCATTCACCTGAGTGCCCACAACGGCAGCGCCCGATATTTGAATCGTTTTTGAGACAGCATTGCGCCGAGCAGGCCAAGTGCGTCCATTGTATCCGTCGCCGCCATCGCGAACTGCCCATTGCGACGCGGTGCGAATGTTGTAGGTTGCTATGGTAATTACATCGCTTAGGCTCTCGCCACGTGAAGCCTCCGCATGATGGATGATCGCATTTCGAGCATCAATTTGGCTTGACACCTTCTGTACTGAGGCTAAGAGTCCCAACAACGCTAACCAGCCCATGCGATGCTGACGGTTTGATGCGCGACAGTTACAACGTTGCGACGTTACGACGTTACGACAAACACCATTTAAATGGTGCCCCCTGGTGTCTCGGGCCCCGAGGGGCCGGAATTAGAAGGCTAACAGGCAGACAGGAAATTCAAGGCAACCCAAACTACAAGGAAAGGCTAATCAGGCATACAGGCCAGAGTGGCCATGGAAGTGGTGATAGCGGTCCAAAGTGGCTTGCTCGTCCACGCCCTGAGAATCATGCAAAGGAGAAGAGTTCCCACCCACAGAGGAGGTGGCCACGGCGAAATCCCTCAAGCGGTCTTAAAGAAGAGTCGCCCACCCTCTAGCGATCGCATGGCCCTATTTGCGAGCGAGCTTTTTCTTGAACATGGCTTTGGCTTCAGAAAAGCCAATGTTTTAGATGGCCGTGTGCTTGCGAGCTAGCTCCCGGGCAACAAGGTCCAATATGGGGCTGAGGTCTGAAGAAGCACCCCCGTAGCGTCCGATAACTGGGGCAAGGACACGGCCCTTGTGGCCGTACTCATTGAGTTCACTCTCAATTGGACCTCTTTAGTCTTTCTGCGTGCCATGCAGCTCTGAGTCGAGCTTCTTCGCACGATTGTGGTACTCTTGTTACTGCTTTGTTTTTATCTCCTCAACGCTTTTTTGTTTCTCGGTGACGAGATTTGAGGAGGCACGCACGACGGAGAACAACGAACGACGGAGATACTTTTTTCTGAGCCCCCCCCGAGGGGGGACTGGATTTAGTAACTAACAGGCAGGGTGCCATCTTTCTTCAGCTCATCTCTCTGCTTGTGTTGCTGAGTGCACCAGAGTGTACTATGCTAGCAAGCAGTGAGGTGCGGAGCGACAACCCATACGGCGTAGCTGGATCTGCGGCGCGAGCCGCGTGACACAGCTGAGCAAGCGACACGCCGGGAACCACAGTTAGGCGCAGAGCTGAGACGAGACGAGAAGACGAAGACGAGAAACGAGAACAACAGTTACGATTTACATTCCCAGCTGAAGAGGAATTATTCCGGAAGTTGTGGACCTGGTATTCGCCAAAGCTGCCACGCAAAACAAAATTGTGCTAAAGCTCGCACATTGCGCGCTGCTGTGGCTTCTGCTTACCCAGGTCCTTCTCCCTCAAAATTTTTGCTGCTCATCTGCTGATCAGCTCATCTGACACCGCACCTCGCACCTTGCACACCTTCTAGCACTTCGCGCATCACGCCTCTTGCTTCGTTTTTCCTGTTTTCACTTTTCACATATCCCGTCCCTCCACTCCTTCTTGGAGGTTTTAGGGTTGGTACCTACGCTTATCTAGCCAGAGCGACAACTAGTAGGTGCAACATTATTCTTAGCTAGTGTATGCAAGCAGCCATAGGTTACACAATTAAAGCATCTAGGAGAAGCCATCGAATACTCAGTAGTTATTAAGCTGCTGCTTGATTGACAAATCCACCATGAAATTGCTAGCAATCGTGGCTTGCTTCGGATTAGCATTAGTTTCAGGTACCGAGCAGCAATCACTGCCGCCGCCAAGACTCATCCGCACACTCTGGGGGGTGAGTCAATTTGACGACGTTCGCGAATGGCCAGCGCTCTTCGCCGAGCTCAAGGCTGCCAATTACTCTGGCGTGGAAGCGCCCACCTGGCTGGTTTGTGGTGTAGGCCCAACCTTTGATGTAGTGCACACGTGCGATGAGGACCGCGCAAACTCTTTTCGTAGCGCCTTGGCATCGTCGGGTTTGTTCTACATTGCTCAGGTACTGCTAGCGGAAATAGGTAAGTGTGCTCATGTATTCTGATTGTTAATTTCAACCGCTTTGGACCTTTCTTTTAACAGAATCTGCGCTAAGTTTTGAATTGCGAGTATTTTTCTGTTAACTTCTACCTGTAGGTGCACACGGCAGGCTATCCGATAGCACGTGGTGACGTGTCAGCGCACGTTACATCGCTCCGTCAAGTAGCACAGCTCGCGATTACTAAATTAGGTACTGCCTATGAGCGTTTAATGGAGATATCGTGATATGAAATTCGTCTTGCTTATGCGGCCCTGCCTGATGCCTGGTGCATTTGTCCACGGTTTACTGAAGTACGTTGTTACTCTTGTTATCTTCGCTCTATCGTTCCATCTGCGGCTGCACTTTGCTTCTTTCTATGACTACGGTGATGTTGTATGTCCTAAATTAAGGTGCGCGATTGGCAAACGTGCACGGTGGCTGTGATTGGTGGGAACCGTTGCAAATGGTGGATTTTTTCGCGGCTGCCCGTGAGGTTGAAACTGCACTGCAAATTGAGCTCGAGCAACAATCCCAGCTTGCATCTCCACTGGACCTGCCTTCTGATGGTTACCACAAAGCCCCAAAGCTTGGGTCTCCATTTCTGACGCACGAAACGCACCGCATGCGAGCGCTGTCCACGCCGCGCGCCGCTCAGATCGTCCTCGAGGCTTTCCCTGCCACGCCGCTCACTGCGGATTTGAGCCACTGGGTAGTGGGAGCCGAGCGCACCTTTGACTTCCCATCGGATGATGCGTGGTGGCCGACCCTGCTTCAACAGGTGAGATCCTAATTATTTCACGAGAGTATTACCAGGGCAATTTATTGACAGTTGCATGTAGCGCTGACACAGATGTACCTCATAACACCTTCCACTCGCCACTCCCTCTCCCTCCTTTGCGTGCAGGTCGCCAATGCCACGGTGCTGACGCATGCGCGCGTGGGAGCTCCCCGGGAAATCCAAGTCGGAGACCCCTCAGCGCCAGAGCACGCCTCCCTGCTGGCAACCTACGAGCAGTGGTGGGCTTTGCTGTGGGCCAATCAGCAAGCGCGAAACGTGCCAGTGCTGATCGAAGCCGAATACGGCCCTTCTCCGTACATGCCGAGCTTGCCGCACACAGGAATGCCCGTCAGCGATTTAGCGCATGTAGTGGAGTTCGTGGGGCGCCGGCAAGTAAGTCGTTTCAAAGATGGCGTGTGCAAAGCACCTTAAAACAAGCCAAAAGGGAACTCGTCTTCTGGAACGCCCGGCACACGTTTCTGTTTTTAACAGCGAGGAACAATTCGTCGTGAGTGTCCCAAATGAAGAATGAAGCACACTGTATTAAAAACCCAACGCAAGTACGGAAAGCGGCGTACTTAGTACTAATAGTCGGCCACATTAACTTTATGACTGGGTGTCGGTTATCATCATATTATTCAGGGGCCGTATCGGATTTCTAGGTCATAGGTCCTTTAAATTACTTATGGAGAGCCCAGAGCCAAGCGAGATCCAGTGGCTGCTGTCTAACAATGGCATTGACATTAGAATTAGAATGGGGTTATCAACGGGGCAATGATTATAAATCGGATGATATGAGTGCCCTTGTGTGCCTCATTTGTTTCCCTAAAAACATATATGGTTCAAATACTTGGAAGCCCCCTTATTCCAGTCCTTTGGGACCCAACTCAAAAAACCATTAGGACGAGGACGAAATTTCCTATCAATCGCTTCAATTTCTGAGAAACGTTCTTCCAGATAACATCTATATCTGGTGCATCTTCTAAATTTGGTCGTCTTCCTCATCGTCTTCGTCACCAACTTCAGTGTAGAAAGATGAATCGTAGACGCCTTGCATGAAGGTGTCGCACTTTTCAGCAAGAGCTAAGACGATATTGTTCCGACCTTTGTTGATTCCCTGAATAAAGCACGAACCGAAGGACGTAGTGAACAAGTACTTGCATAAGATTTAAGGTGAAAGTGTAAGGAGCTTGAGAAGAAAGGATGGATGCTAACGACGAAATTGTAGATGGTAGAGTAAATTAAAGTACCTGCGATTTCAGGTAAGTGTACATTGCATCTTGATGCTCCTTCATCGTCCCATTCTTGAACGACAAGTACTTCCCAATCAGCTGGAAAGTGTTCTCGATGCCGGCTAAGGAATCAATAAAACAAACGGGGTGATAGTGAAGACAAGAAAGATTAAAGCAATAATTAAAATTTACCGAAGGCTCTGAATGATCCATGCACCTGCAGTAAGACGAGCTTTGTACACTGTGCCAATACCGGGCACTTCTTCGATGTCTCCCGAGATCTTTTCTCGAAGCCAATCTGCGAGCTTTGCATTGAGAAAAAAATGAGGGATGTATGAATTTAAATCATAGAAGTAATAATGTAAGCTTTTGGATGGCACCAAGGAGTACACTATTCCTGATGTTACACATATTATTTGTGAGTCTACGCATCTACGTTGAAAAGATGACTGACCTTGTCGCCATCAATGTTGGTCCTCGAGGGATCATATTCAGCCTGAAATCAAGCGCAAAGCAATGAAGTTAAAGCATACATCAATAAACTAATCGATATGAACATATGCTTACCGCTGCCATGAGAACTTTAATGAGTAGCTGCTGTGCTATAGATGTTCTATAATTTATAGCAGACGAAATATTGCTGTACAGATTATACTGTAGTAGCACACAGAAAAGCAACGTGGTGGCGGAAGACGTGAAGAACAAGCGACGAACATTCTTTTTGGGTTGTGTCATCATGCATATTAGCTACGGTATATATGATGATAGCTTAACAGTACGTACTACGTCGTCTAGAGTGTAGACTACTTTGCACTTTGCCTAGGACATCAGACCTGAACTTTTAAATCGTAGGTCAATCTCATGAATTCTATGAATGGCGACACCCTTGGAGTTCTTGTGAGCATGTTGACGAGGCGAGAACTGCTCAAGTTGGCTCAAGTCTCCACTGAAATATTCGTAAGCTTGTTGCTGTGTGTGAACGACTTGCACATTCGCAACGTCTTTAAAGTGCCCAATGAGTCCCTATTCCGTGCTCTTCGCCCGGTTGCGGCGTTTCACGACCCTTGGCGTGGTATCAATGCTTTCAAGAGCTACCTCGCAAATCTTCCTGGAGTTGGCACCCCGATCATTTTTGCCTCTCATGGAACACGCTCCCGTAAACTTCTGAGTGAAGTTGCCGCGCGGTTCAAGTCACTAACGCTCGTCAGAGCAGTGAAATCGCCAGCAGCGGTCGCTGAGCCCGGTACTCTATCAACAGCGACAGGAAGTGCATTTGTAGATACATTGAACTTGAACGACCTAATGCCGATTGTTCCGCATCTCCAAGATCTCGTTCTTGAAGGTATTGCTGTGGAGGGGGGCCTCAGCATGCTCGCGAACCCCACGAGCAGCCTTCGTCGAGTCGTCATGCGGCGATGCAATGGCGTTTCAGGTACTATAACTGGTGAAATTATTCGTCTAATCAGCAATATTCATCGCGAGCATGGCGAAGACGCCATTGAAATAAAAGGCTGTGGGCGCTTTGAACTCGCTGACGATCTCAGTGACATTGCGGACATTACCTACATCGACCTATCGGGCATTAACTCCCTCGAAGGTGACATTGCTGTCCTGGCCAATTTCACGTCGCTGTCGGTATTCGCTGCAAAGAAGACTAAGTTTGCGGGTAGCATCGATGTGTTCAAGCACACGCCAGGAATAACATGTATTGATATCACCGATACCAATTGTATTGGTGACATTTCTGTCCTGGCCAGTTGCACGTCGCTTTCGTTTTTCGGCGCATGTGGGTGCCCAGGAATCACCGGTGACATTGCTGTATTCGCCAACTTCATGTGGCTCACTAAGTTTTACGCGAGCGAGACTGAAATCATTGGTGACATTTCGTTTCTTGCTAATTGCACATCCCTGGAGACGTTTTACGTTGTTGGGTGCCGAGGACTCACTGGTGACGTTCTTGCCTTGGTCAATTGCACGTCGCTGTCGATTTTTCTTGCTCGGGGGACGAGTATCAATGGAAACGCAGAAGCCTTCAGGCAAGCTCTGCCGAGTTGCACTCTAATGTTATCTTGATTTCAATGCTTTCATTCTGTTACAGCTTCCTCAAAAGCGAAACTCCTGGGACGTGAATGCGCTTTTCATGTTTAACGTTTAACTTTTCTTAGGAATATGAGTGGCGACTTGTTTAACTAAGATACCGATAAATCTCCAGTGGCCGAGTATAGATAGCACATAACCCAGGCACTCTCTTTATCATATCGGAGTACGTGCCAGCACGGAGACACGGGGGGCTGGGGTCTGGGGTTGGGCTCTTGGACCTTGGGGGATTTGGCGACTTGGGCTGCTGACGAACTCGAACTCGAACTAACTCGGACTAATACAAACCCAAATGACACAGGAGCCAATGCTGCGGGCAGAAGTGGGAATGCGCGTGCGTTGCGCAAACAAAGCAAGTGCGGAGTGTATCATGAGGGGGGG
>Ga0307982_1000973_pt1 | contig 22916 bp, 25 predicted proteins | sample OrgLakmetagen989_FD_201847 | JGI IMG/M metagenome (GOLD analysis project Ga0307982, IMG submission 201847) | Saline water microbial communities from Organic Lake, Antarctica - #989 | ecosystem: Environmental > Aquatic > Non-marine Saline and Alkaline > Saline | place: Antarctica: Organic Lake...
AGAAACGAAACATTTATGTCGTGCTTTTTCCCCGGTTTCTCGTCCACTTCGGTGCACCCGGGAAACAATCCCTGAAAAGTCCATGTTTCGTTTCTTCCTATTTTCCGTGTTTCAACTTCTTCCCTATACACAGCTACACAGTCGTCGTCTTCTCTTTTCACCTTTTGATCGATGTCACAGATATAGTACAGTGAAAATAACTACAAGTGGCGAATTCACGAACGAAGTGTTCGTGCTTTTTTCTTTCTTCTTGCTTCTTGCTTGCAGACGACTTGGGGAGTGCCGACCGTGGAGCGCAAAGAGGCGAGAAGACCATAGGCATAGGTCTAGCACCACCACAGCCTTTTAACAAACGCAGGGCTCTCTTTTGCTATTCTCAAAATGCGGTCTGCTGCAGAGGGCCAACCAAAGCCTAAGGTCTCGGTGAAAAGTAGCGGCGAAACACAGCTGCGCGCACAGCTCGAGTTGACAACCCAGCAGTTGGCGGAAGCTCGGGCGGCCAACGCTGAGCTCGAGCGCGAGTCTGCCGAGCTGAGAGAGACCGTCTTCGAGCTCTCGTTACGGTTGTCCGAAACGAGCGCGTCTCAGGGCGACGCGACGGTGTTTTCCATCGACGACGGTGGCTTCTTCACCCCTGGGCTCGAGTACGAGCAACCTAACCGGCAGGGCGACGGAGGAAGGCAGCCGCGCGCGCACCGCCCGCGCATGCTCGACACTGCCGACGGCATGGTATCGTCCTCAACCTCTGAGGGCACTCCTGGTGGTGGCGTCACAGGGTCAGGCTACCCAGCCAACAGCCCTCCTGGACAGAGCGATAGCGGAGACGGTAGCAACGAGGGCGACCCTACAAATTACAACCCCAGCGACAGCAGCAGCGATGCCAGCGGGCGAGGGGTTGCTAGTCGATTGTCTCCTGGTAAGGCAGGCCCGTCATCCTTAGGGGCTGGACCAGAGGGGCATTCCGAGGGAGGACGGCGGTCAGCAGAGGCTGCAGTAGCCCCTAACCCACAGTACGAAGCTGGCCGTGACTCCTCAGCAAGGCCTGGCAGTGCGACCTTGCCAGAAATGCGGGCGCCTACGCCCCCTAGCAGCAGCAGCAGCTTTCTGTCCGGAAGCAGCGAAGCAGGGGTTACAGGACTGGACTCTTCCGTGAAGCCTCTGTCAGCTTTGCATGTGCCGAGTAGCCGCCTGGACGTCAGCGGTGATTCAGGCTTACGAGGTGGGGCCAACTCCCCCATGGGGGGAGCAACCACCAGCGCTGCTGCCGCCACCACGACAGGGGCAGGCATGCACCACTTCAGCAGTGGGCGCCCAGGTTTAGGACTGGGGGCGGAGTTGCGGGGCCACGTAGGCGCTGTGTACGCGTTGAAGTTCAGCGGCGACGGCGACTGGCTCTGCTCCGGCGGCTTGGATACAAAGGTAAAAGCAGCAATAAGGAGCGCTTGTTGCTTGCCTGCTTCTTTTTCTTGCAATGCAAATGTGGAATGAAGAGTCAGAGGTTGATTTGAGTATTTAAAGGGCACAGCTGGGCATGTCCCTTATTATTTGGAGTATTTCAATTTGTATTCTCATTTCCTCAAATGTACTTTTGACTGTGTCTGTTTTTCCAACATTTTGTTGGACTGGCTATAGGTGCGGCTCTGGGACTTGAAGTCTCAGACCGAAGCTACCGCGTTCTTGGGGCACACGCAAGTGGTGTCGTGCCTTGGGGTGTCAGAGGACGACCGTTGCGTTTACAGTGGGAGCTACGACAAAACCGTGCGCTGCTGGGACGTTGAGGTACGTACTGGTATAAGCGTTTACTACGCAATTTAAGCTTGTTTGAAAAAGACAATGATGAACACAGGATAAGAAGGCAGCACAGGATTTCCTTATTCTCGAATGATCTGGCCCATAATCTTGTCCTTGCTTTTGTGCTCTCCGTAGTTTTACCATACCCTTTCCGTCCTTTGAATTGATTCGCTCAGGCGGGCCGTGAGTCCGGGCGCGTGGCCGTGGAAGGCATGGTGCAGTGCTTGAGCCTTGCGCCGCGCGATTGCGCTATGGATGGCCACACCGATGGGTTGATCTTGGTCGGCTCCACCGCGGCCTGCGTGAGCGTGGTCGATCCTCGAGTTGGCTCTGTCGTCGCCAAATGGCGCGCGCCGGCGCCCATCACGGCCGTGCACGCCTACGCCCACGTGACTACTCGCAAGAGCCTCTTGCCACCGCCGCTGCCCTCGTCGTCACCGCCCTCCTCGCTGGACCACCCCGAGAGCGGTCCTTTGGCGGTGGCGAGCACGAGTCAAGAGCGCAGCGTGCGGCTGCTGACGGCCGACGCCGCTGGCAACACCATTGTGTGGGACGCCAATGCCGGGAAGCCCATTAGTTTGACGCCACTGGCTCCGGGCGCCCTAGCCTCGGACCATCTTGGCGGCAGTAACGGCAGCAGCAGTGGCAGTGGAAACACCAGCCCACCGCGCCGGAGTGGGCCCGCAGGCAGTTTAGGCCCTTTGGAGCGCAGTGGTTTACATGTGTCGTGCCTGGCGGTCGCGCCCCCACGAGAGGAGGGCTACGAGGGTGAGGTCGCGGAAGGAGCTTTTGCGGCGGCCGTGTGCGGCGACAATTCGTTGCGGATTTTGGAGCGCTGCGCTTTCCAGCGGGGGTCAACTAGCAAAGGTGGTTTGTTTGCCAGGAACAGCAGCGGTGGCGGTGGCAGTGGCGCTAGCAGTGGTAGCAGCAGCAGCAGCAGTAGTAGTGCATGCGATGGTGTTTTGTTGCGAGCGAGGCACACGCTCCGCGGGCCGAAACTCCGGTCGTGGCCCGTTGGGGCGGCCTGGTGGCGCGGGCAGTACCACCGCACTCCGAAAGCAGTAGGGGGGCACTTGCGGAGCCAAGCCACCAATGCACCACAGGGAGTGGTGCTGGGCTCGGGGCATGGGCTCGCGACAGCCGAATGGAGCGAGCACGGCTTGGGCCGAGTAGACGTGGTCCCCGGCTCGTTTGACAATGGGAGCGGCAGCGGTGGTGGCAGCGGTGGAAGTGGCGGCACCGGGGTGGGTGGAAGTGGTGGTGGCGTTGGGGGAGTACCGGGAGGACTGGGACGCGCGGTCCCTTGGAACCATGCCCAAGTGCTGGCGTGCGGCTCGGCCGACGGCAAAGTCTACCTCTTTGACGCCACCGCCACCCCTCGCTTGCCCCCCGTAGATCCAAACCAAGTGCGCACGGTGGGCGACACCCGTAGCGCCGCTGCTGCTGCCAATGGCAACAGTGATAGCCGAAATGGCAGCAGTAGTGACGGCAGCAGCAGTCCGAAAGAAGCAGCAGCGGTGGAAGCACCTTTACAGTGGGATGAGTTCAGCGAATGCCCCGTGAGCGATGGCGCAATGGCCCAGCAGCCCAACAGTGGCAACGAGAGGCAAGGCAGCGCACCAGTGCCAGTACAGGTGCTCACTGCACGAGGAGGGGTCGCCAGCGGGCCACAGCGCGTTTACGCAGTAGAGTGGCACCCGCACGAGCCAAGGCTAGCCTCGGGGGGTGCAGATGGGGTAGTGAGGCTGTGGGCCCCCATGAAGGCTAACCCGTCAAGGGGGAGTGCGGCAGCAGCGCGCGGTGCAGCCCTGCGGAGGTGACATCGAGGGGGAAGAGGGATTAGGGAAGAAATAGACGTCGTCGGAATGCTCACAAATCTTTCTTCTACGTATTCGGTTTTAGGTGCTGTGTTGTGATTGTAATATCTTCTTTTAACCATGCATTTTTAGCCGGCGATAAAGATAAAGAAACCACGCATGCCACTCATGGATCCAATATAAATATAAATAAAATACAAGCAAGGTAGATAGTGACAGAAGGCGAGTGTTCCATGTGAATGCAAGAATTGCTCTGTTACTTGCGCAAGTGCAAGGGTGGTTCCCTGATGAAATAAAATAATCAGTAATAACTGTTCAAACAAAAAGAAACGAAAGTCCTTCAGAATCCAGAACCACGTTATTCGTTATTCGGGCAGTGGGTACGATACATCAGTAGCAAGAAAGTAGATCTGCCTCCATCCACATCAACATCCATCAAAGGCCAAACACCCGGCGAGTGTTGAAGTGCGCGTGCCTCGCCACCGCTGCCGGATCCACCCCCTTCACGGCCGCCACCGCCTCACACACTTGCGCCACCATCCACGGCTCGCAGCGCCCTTTCACCCCGGTGCCCCACACGAACTTGTCGGGCTTCTTGGCCATGGGCTTCTGCGTTTGCACGTGCTTCGCTGAGGCATGGGTGGGTCGAATCTCGCACCATGGAGCATCGGTTTCCAGCATGAGCCTTTCCAAAGGAATCGCTTTCACGACGTCCAAGTTTTCTTCGGTTCTCAAACTGCACCCGTTGATGCCGATGAACAAGTTCAAGCTCAAGAGGCCCTCGAGGTCCGACGCCGTGCCGTCAAACGAATGAACGACGCCGTCCTTGAACCGGTGGCGGTTAGCTTCGAGCATCGTGTACATGTCAGCGCCAGAGGCACGGCTGTGCAAGAACAGCGGTAAATTCGACCTTTCTGCAAGAACCAACTGTGCCTCGAAGCCGATTTTCTGCTCTTTCATCGGGCAATACGACAAGCGATCATAATCGAGGCCAAGCTCGCCTACTGCTACAACGGCACCTGCTTTTGTACCTGCCTGCAGTGTTTCTTGTAAAGCCGCTACATGGTCACTTACATCCTTGCTTGGCTCCTGGAAAAAAGCTAGGGCGTTGGTCGGGTGCACTCCAACTGTTGTGAAGAGCTTCACGGGTGAAGTACTTTTACGGCCTGACACAAATGTTTGCGCTGCTTTGGCATCCTCGAGGCTGCCTGCAGTGATGATGATAGCCTCGACATCCTGAATCGTAGCAAGAGAGCCAATAATGTTCCGTTTAAGGTGTACTGTTGACGCTAGCAAAGCTAGAGGGCATCTAGCTCAACGAAATTTTACAATAAGATGTAAGCAAATTCTTAAATTAAGTAGGCACCTGCTCAGCAGCCCGTTCTAGCAAAGCATCCAGGTCGCATTCGTGCTTTTGCTTGCCGTTGTACTGGCCCAAAAACATAGGGTCAAGGAGGTTGGCTCCTATGTCGATGAATGAGCACGGTTCGTCGTCTGGAGGTGAAAGAAACGGCGTTGGTGCTCTAGAGCTAGCCTTCACGTCAACAGTAGTAGTGCTCGAAGACACCGATGCTAAAGGAGGAGCCCGGGGTGTGGACTGAACACTACTAGAAGCAAAGGATTTAGTGTGTGCTAGCGAGCGCCACGACAGAGCTAGGCAGCCTTCGTCAAAGGATAACATCGTAATGAAGCCAACTTGGCGCCAGAGCATACCCCGTAGGCAACGCAAAGGGAAAACGTGTTTATTACGGCTTGCTAAGCTATGATCGCACGCTTCTTAGCCTGAGCGCCTGAGCTGCCTATAATATTATGTGCCTAAGTCACAAGCAAAGCTGCCGAGCCACCACCAGCCAGCCACCAGCTAAGAAAAAATAAATAAGTCAGTCAAATGACCCAGTTACGTTAAAAACACGAACTCGAAATGTATGCTCGATGCTGTATTTGCTCCCCTCCCTCGCTTCTTTTAAAACCGCAGTAATTCCATTTGGAATTGATTGTGGGTACAACGGAGTCTTATGCGTGTGTTGTGTCTTCAGTTTCCAGTTTCCTCTTTTCTCCTGGAATTTATAATGCCCTCGGACTAGATTTCCATTCTTTCGCTTTCGCTTTCGTTGGCTTGTTGCTGCCGCTGCTGCTGTATGCTCCTTCTTCGTGCTGTAACGATGTCCTGGATTTGCCATTTCGCTGTCTGTAGAGCTGCGGTGGTCGGTTGGTCGCAGAGCACCAGCAAGTCGCCGCCGACCGCTGCAAACGACGTGCGCAAGCGCTTGACCTGTTTTGAGGGGGGGTAGAAGCGGCGGGTGGGTGGGTGGTTGAGTGTGAGGGGTTAAAAGATGGAGAAATGGACATGCATCACGTGTCTCACGCGGTATCATATCGCCGTAGTCGCTATATCAAGAAGTAAAGTTGACATGATCATGCGGCGCACTCACCACCGCCGCCACTACGCCGTCGCCTCCCACCACGCGCGTCACCAAATTCACCAACTGGCAAATGCCTGCCTTTGTGGAGTGAGCCAGATTCGACGCGAGCTTCACGTCCGCGCCTAGCCCTGCGGCGCGCGCGGCAGTGGCCATGGCCTCGCCGCCCGAGGCCAAGTCCTCTTGCCGCTGCTGGTCCAAGGCCCGGGCGTGGAGTTCTTGTCGGGTGGCTTCGGAGAGCACCTTCATGGCGGCTTGCAGCACCCACGTGCCCGGCGGGTCAGCGTCGTCGGCATTGGCACCGGCGGAAGACACCGAGCCGAGCAAGGCGTCGGAGCAGACCAGGGCGCGGCCGGGCCCTCGGCGGTCGAAGTCTGCGTCCAAGCAGCTCACGATGACTTGCAGACCCTGGTTGGCGAAGAAGCGGTCCCCCTCGTAGTGGGGGTCCGCGAGCACGCTGAGGGCCCCGTGCAGTGGGGAAGGGTCGGCGTCGAGCCAGCAAGTCTGAGTGCTTTCTTTCGTTAAGAGGGCGGCCACCTGCGTGAAAGGATTTTAAAGTTGGGACAGAGAAAGGATTTTAAAGCAGAGTAACAAGAGAGTAGGTATGGCATGAAACAAATCAATGCTCAATGAAGAAATACAAGGAAGGGAAAGGGAAGCGAAGCAAGGGGAGAAGGAGGATGCGGAGAATGAAGATTGTGATAGACACGAAAGACGGAAGAAACATCGAAAGTGGGCCTAAGCACACACTATCTCTACCTTGAGAGCTTGCATGCGGTGGGCGTTGCGGGCTTTGGCGCTGAGCATGCTTTCCCGCCGGAGCTCCATGCCGGACAGCGCAAAGGGCGAGTGCGCCCTGCCGGCTCCTCGCAGCAGCACCGCTTCGAGCGCGCTTCGCAGCACCGTCGCATCGTCGTTCGCTTCCACCAAATCCTCGTCGTCATCGTCGTTGTCACTGGCGGCGTCGTCGTCGTTATCATTGCCATTCCCGCCGTTAGTCTTGCCGCGCTTGCCTTGTTGTGGCCCTTTTGCAGGCGAGCGCTGGGGGCTTCTTGGTGGTGCTGGTAGCTCCGTTGAATGCGTGAGGAGGCGGCGCACGAACTCCGTGGACAAGCCCGCCTCCAGCAGAGGTTGAGCCAAACGATGTTCAGGCAATGCACCATCGGCAGGAGCCTTCCGTGACGAGGTGGAAGAAGAAGAAGAAGAGGCCTTCCCTTTTCCCTTTCCTTTCCCAGCTGCTGCTGCGTCCGCTGACCCAGCGCGGGCTTTGGCCAAAGTGGCTCGAGACGCCGCCACTGTCTTGGAAGCTTTCGCTAGCGATGCGTTAATGGAGCCGTGCACTGCTTCACCACCATTTGCAGCGGCAGCAGCGACAGCGACAGCAGCTCGCTTGGCCGCTGCGGCTGAATGGTTGGCTTGGCGTTTGGTGGGTGCAGCGCCGGTGGAACTCGACGAGCTGGAACTAGAGCTGGAACTAGAGCTCGACGAGCTGGAGCTAGAGCTGGAACTAGAGCTCGACGAGCTGGAGCTAGAGCTGGAGGATCTGGAAGTTGCTTGCTCCACAGCGCCTTCCCCGCCACCGTCACCGTCGTAGGCGTCCTCTGCTGCAACCACCACGTTAAGACCGGGGTCAGGCTTGTTGCCACGCCCGGTAAATCGGCTCCGGCAGCCGGGGCTGCAGAAGTGCCCCGACCCGTACGCTCCATCGTGAGCCTGCGCGCAATTGGTGCAGATGCCCGGCACCGCGGGTGCTCGAGGCGACTTCCGGGTGGGCGAGCTAAACTTGGTTTTCGTCGGAGACTTGGGCGATTTCCAGTCTTGAGGAGCAGGCGTAAGCGACCCGTCTGCTGCGACGGTCACGCCGGCATCAGGCTTGTTGCCGCGGCCATGGAAACGGCTCCGGCAGCTGGCGCCGCAAAAGTGGCCCACCCCGTAGGTGCCGTCGTGCGGCAGGGCGCAGTTGTGGCATATGCCAGGGGCAACCCGCTTGGCCGGTGACTTCTTCGGCGTGCCTGTTTTCGAAGGTGTCTTGACCGAGTTCGAGCCTTTGGCGGTCGGCGACACGGGATCTGCTGCTGCGGCGGCGGCTACTGCTGCTGCGTCTGCTGCAGCTGCGGCTGATCCGCTAGCTGGACCGGCCACGAAGAACTGCAAAACAGCGCAAAGGAATGGTGTAAGGAGTGCAGTAGTGGTAGAAAGCAAATTACTTCAGAAGACGTTATACAGGACAGTTGATATTGTCCCATTCGATGCTCACCGCTGTAGGTTTCACCGCGCGCTGGCTTCGGCCTCTGGAGGGGGCAGCCGCGGAAGCTTGATCCGCGAGGCTCATGTCGCCGTACGACCGTTTGACTTCAAGCGACGACGACGATGAAGACGATGAAGATGACGACGACGAAGAAGATGACGATGCCGCCACTGCACGCTTGCCGCGTTTATTGGGCTGAGTTGTATCGTTATTGGATCCCCCGGTTACGTTGGGTTCGCTCGCCGCGGCACCGCGCGTCCGCTTTTCGGGTGCTGCTCCTTTGGGAGGCGGCGTCGGCGCAGCCGTTGCTTCCCCTTTGTGGGGGCGAACGACCAAATGAGCGCGGCTCTCGGGGACAGCGCTCACGCTTTCGTCCAACGCGTACCGCACCTGCGAGAAGCAAGTTTAGAACCTTAAGGACGCATTCTCGAGTTCAAGCGAGAGGTGTTCAGAAATTGCCAAAAGGGTGGCAGGAGCAGAGACAAGGTAGTACTGAAGAGGTCTACCGTGAGGTTTGGCAACGGGGTCTCCACTCTTGCAAGCCACCAAGCATCCACAATCTTGATTTCGACCAGATCTCCGGGTTTCAACTCTAAGACGGAGAAGACTGAACGAGTAGTGCGCGCCATCTGGTCGGGCTCTGCTGCATTCGTTGTTTTGGGCTCTGCGCCGAGTTTGGCGTCGTCTGGAGCTACGTTTTTCGCCCGGGCGGTAGTTTTTTTAGGCCCCGCTACTTTCTTGGTGGAACGCCCAGCCGCACGCGTCCTGTTATCCCCACCCCCCATAGGTTTTTCTCGTGTCCAGCAAGTAGAGCACGAAGGGCACCACCATCAACCATCAACGAATACACGAATACACGCTGCTGCAAGCAAGATTTCGCACCCCCATAACGGGGGTAAATTAGATCTCTAATTTTAGAGGCAGGCAGGCTAGGCCGGGCCATGATCACATGATCTGAGCTAATTTTAGCTCTGGGAGCACTGCGACTTCGGACTTCTGCCACGTCTGCGACGCGTGAGAACACTGTGAGCTGCGAGCACTAAGCTTAAAGTTGCCAGCAGTAGTCTGTCCGCACTACAGACTTTTGGAATAGCATATTCGTTGTAAATAGGATAAGTCGGGTAGACTAGATAGAAGACCAAGGTACAAGTTAGAGAGGCAACAGTAACTGTTGTCTGGACTGGCTACTGTACCTGTAGTACTTGCAGAGAAAGTATCGAAACAGCAAGATCCGGCGAAGCTGTCTACTTCTATCAATCTATCAAGCATCAATCCTGTGGCCTCTTACATGCGCTCGCGCGCCTTCTTGACTTGGTTCTCGTTCCTTAAGCTAGCTCTTACCGTGGTAATGGCAACTACACAACATGGCCGCGTTTGTGTCGTGACAGGTGCAAATAAAGGCATCGGTTACCACATCGCGGAGCAGCTTAAAGAAAGTGGCGAATTCGGTAGTATAATTCTGGGTTGTCGTGATGAGGCACTTGGGCGTGAGACCGCTGAAACACTAGGGTCGCCTTGTGAATTCATTGCTCCTTTGGATTTGTCGAATCCGTCGTCGATAACGTCTTTTGCAGCCGCTGTAGAGAAATCTAAGGGCAGACTTGATGGCCTCGTGAACAACGCTGGCTTTGCTTTCAAAAGCTCTGATCCAACGCCTTTTGCTGAGCAAACTGGCCCCACTTTGGCTACAAATTACTGGGGCACCGTGGCATTGACAGAGGCTCTTTTGCCCCTGTTGCGCAAGCCCACAACCGCAGACCCTTTCGTTGTTAACGTTGCGTCTATGGCAGGTGCTCTCCGCCAAATTCAAGGCGCAACCCTGCAAGAAAGATTTACGGGTCCGAACTTGGACCTGTCTACCTTGAATGGGCTGGTGAACAAATTTGAGCGAGATGTGAAGGAGGGCAAGCATAAGTCCGAAGGTTGGGGCAACTCAAATTATGGGTTCAGCAAACTAGCCTTGATTGCTTACACCAAGGTGCTGGCACGTGAGGAAACCAGCCGGGGCGCAGGTGAACCACGAGTGCTGGTGAACTGCTGCTGCCCGGGCTACTGCGACACAGATATGTCAAGCCACCGAGGGACACGCTCAGCAGCAGATGGTGCGCGCAATGCAGTCATGCTTGCTTTGCAACGCAACAAAGAAGGCAGTGGTGCAGGTCCTGACGGGGCACCACTGCATGGAGAGTTCTTCCAAAACTACAAAGTTTCAGAGTGGTAAGAGCAGTAAGGTGTGAAACGATTAAGTATTTGCGAGTTCTGGAGACCTTTTTCTTTGTCTGTTTGTTTATTCTGCTTTTATTCAAAATAAGTATTTCATATTGCCGTATGTACGAAATACCTCGACGACCCACGGTATCGGTGAAACTTTAAACTCCGAAGGATTCCTCACAAGAGAAGGAGAACGGGGGAGTAATGTTATTCATAGGGCCCTTCCCTCTATATCTACCACGGCAGTTGTAGTGGTAGTGGTAGTGGTAGGTAACTTAAAGAAGGGGGCTTTGGTGAAGAAGAGCGGTGGGCGGCATTATGAGCATCAGGCAACTCGAAAGGTATAAAACATTATTATAAGGATCTACACAGCTCCATCTCAATCAAGACCTCCAGTTGTAGGTGGATAATACAGGGCGGTAAAACCGCCCGATAATATTTACGCACGTCAGATCATAGGTTTTAGGTTTTGATGGCACGAACATGGATGTAACGTATGATTTCAAATTTCAAAGTTAAGAGATGTGTGTATTTTGTTATTTTGTTGTTGTTAAACGGGGTTTCCCTACTTTTTATGAGCCGTGCGAGTTTTCACACACGGCAATCAAGGTGAATTAGTGAGAAATCCTGTGCGGCTGATCAACTTTCATCGATATAACTGCAGTACACACTGCGAAAACAGGTTGATGCACATTCCTATTCCTAGCAGCACATTCCTATTCCGTTGTATGATGTATGTGCCATGGTTATTCGCAGCCAGTTTTTCATTGCCCTAGCGAATCAATAATTGAATATAAGCTTATGAAGTTCCGATAGGCCCATCATCTGGTCTGGCTCAACGGTCTTGATGGATTTTGGCTCGGTGACGAGTTTAATGCTTCGTGTTTTGTCAGGCATGCGGTCTCTATCGAGCGCCTCGTCTTTCTTGATGGCAGCTGCTGCAGCATTAAATTCATGACCTGTTACTTTCCGTATGCATTTTGACGCTCTTACAAGAAAATTCAGAGCAAGGGCACCAACAGGTAGCCGGAATGCACCACAGCACCAAAAGAACGAAATATAATCAATGAATGAGGATAAATTTGGTTATTAGTCTCTTAGGTGCTAACTTCTCTGGCTCGCATAAAGAGGATACACCAGGCATTATGAAATACAAAATTGCTGCGTCGAGAAGCGTCGACTCCATGCACTTGAGCCATAAAGAATTTAAAGACATTGTGCATACTAAGTTGAGCATCTCTCGTCCATTTATCCCGTTTTATGTCAATCAATGAATGCGTCACAGTTGCACTGCTGCACTCACTGCAGAAGTGCTGCTGAATCGAGATATCACAGATGCATCTAACTTCTGAAGCTGTAGGACTAATGGTTAGGAGGGCAGGGGCGTAGTATTGCAGGCAATCATTTCCAATAATCGACAGGTAACTGGCAACTGAGCAACCTGGGAAGGCCAGAGGTAGGCTGCGAATATCGAAGATCTAAGTCTTCTGTCCTCAGAAGCCACAAAAAGGATCAAAATAGGGGGAAAAAGAGTGCAAAGATAACATGGACTGGTAAAGCTGTCTACTAATTTCAAGCGTCATTTCTATCACTGAGATATTATGTTGTCAGAGGTGCCAAAGTATTCCATCAAGTGCGCTTGCGCACCTTCTTGACATGGTTCTCGTTGCATCCGCCAGCCATCTTTTTAGTTATGGCCACTGTTCAAAATGGCCGCGTTTGTGTCGTGACAGGTGCAAATAAAGGCATCGGTTACCACATCGCGGAGCAGCTTAAAGAAAGCGGCGAATTCGGTAGTATAATTCTGGGTTGTCGTGATGAGACTCAAGGGCGCGAAGCCGCTCTGGAATTAGGATTGCCATGTGAATTCATTGCTCCTTTGGATTTGTCGAATCCGTCGTCGATAACGTCTTTTGCGGCCGCTGTAGAGAAATCTAAGGGCAGACTTGATGGCCTCGTGAACAACGCTGGCTTTGCTTTCAAAAGCTCTGATCCAAAGCCTTTTGCTGAGCAAACTGGACCAACCTTGGCTATCAATTACTGGGGCACCGTGGCGTTGACGTAGGCTCTTTTGCCCCTGTTGCGAAAGCCCACAACCGCAGACCCTTGCGTTGTCAATGTAGCTTCGAAATCGGGCGCTCTGCACCAGATTCAAAGCACCTCACTTCTTCGCGAAAAGTTCACAGATCCGAACTTGGACCTGTCGACCTTGAATGGGCTGGTGAGCAAATTTGAGCGAGATGTGAAGGAGGGCAAGCATAAGTCCGAAGGTTGGGGTGATTCGAACTACGGGTTCAGCAAACTAGCCTTGATTGCTTACACCAAAGTGCTAGCACGTGAGGAAACCAGCCGGGGCGCAGGTGAACCACGAGTGCTGGTGAACTGCTGCTGCCCGGGCTACTGTGACACGGACATGAATAGCCACAAAGGAACGCGCTCGGCAGCGGATGGCGCGCGCAATGCAGTCATGCTAGCGTTGCAACATAACAAGGAAGATGGTGGCCCAAGCCCTGAGACAGGCCCCTATAAAATTCCGCTGCATGGGGAGTTTGTAAGTGACTACAAGGTTTCAGAGTGGCGAGATACTTCGATACTTCTTCATGCTTAAAGTAGTTTGGTTATCACCTGCATTTTACTTCTACATATTATTTCTATCACCTAGCTAGGGTTAATATAAATATGACTCGTACTCAATCTCAAAGATAAGCAAAACCGCTCGAGAAAAGAGATACTGTTGGATCCATTTTGATATTGATATTATGGCATCTGAGATAGATTACTCTCAAATAGCAAAGGAACATCACAAAATCACCAAAGATATATCTTCAAGCGGCGCTCAGCTACTTAATATCGAGAGGTCTTTCAGAACAGGTGACAGGTTTGACTGGCCTTAGTGTCCTTCTCTGAACAATGAACAACTGCATTCTTCATAAACACTTGTTTATAAAGGCTATGATAGCTGCTGTGTGTCTATCCAGGGTGGGGCACTACACCGCACACCAAGAGAATCTAGAAGCAGCAGTCACAGATCTTACGTTAAGAGCCGTTCACTACTCAGGTGCCAATGGCGTTGAGTGTGCCTTAGACGGTGTGGATCAGATAGTGGACAATAAGACATCTCAAGAAGAAGCCTCTCGCACAACATTAACACCTTAATTATTTAGTCGTATCATGAGGCCGTCTACTAGTTTGTCTTTCATCAATAGTTTGCCGCGGCCAGCAATAAAGTCGTACGTGGCTTCTTCGTCGCATTCGACCACTGGTGTACTGGTGCGTTTCGCGATCGTGCTGGCTGCCTCCTTCAGTATTAGCCTGCTCTGCGTGAAGACTTGTGGCAGTGGCTTTGGGTAATAGCACCCAGCAATTTGGACAGTATGCATAAAGTTTTGATCATATCATATCGAGATCAGCTTCTCGTCGGTCGTCTATCAATCACAATTTTCTCAAGAATCAAAAATAGATGCACCGCAGATGTACTGACGCATTCTTACAAAAGTGCCGCTAAATAGAGATGACGGAGACAAAAAAACTTATCGTATACTAAATTGCAGGCTGCTACAAAGGAAGAAAAGTCAGGAGGGTGGGAGGTTACTACAGGTAACGCGTAACAATCTGCAGGCAAACGGAATGAAGAAAAAAACTCGATCGCTGGAGCTGCTGTCTAATGTTGTCAATTGTATCATTTGTATCTTCAAACTCTCAGAAACACTCGACTTTTCATTCGTGCATATGCGCTCACACCTCTTTTTGATTTTGGTGTGGTGTCTAAGGCCAGCTCTGACCTCGGCTATGGCCATTATGCAAAGTGGTCGCGTTTGTGTGGTAAAGGGTGCAAATAGGGGCATTGGTTATCACATCGCGGAGCAACTCAAAGAAAGTGGCGAATTCGATAGCATCATTCTGGGTTGTCGCAATGAAAGACGTGGGCTTGAGGCAGCTAAAAAGACTAGGCTCGCCTTGTGAATTCATTACTCCTGTAGATATATCGAATCCTAAATCGGTATCGTCCTTCACAGCCACTGTGGAAACCACTAAGGGTAAACTTGACGGCCTTGTAAACAACGCTGGTACCGCTTTCAAAAGCTCTGATCCAACGCCTTTTGCTGAGCAAACTGGACCAACCCTGGCTACAAACTACTGGGGCACCGTGGCGTTGACGGAGGCTCTTTTGCCCCTGCTGCACAATCCAAGAACCGAAGACCCTTTCGTTGTTAACGTTGCGTCTATGGCAGGTGCTCTCCACCAAATTCAAAGCACCCCACTTCGCGAAAAGTTCACAGATCCGAACTTGGACCTGTCTACCTTGAATGGGCTAGTAAAGAAATTTGAGCGAGATGTTAAAGAAGGAACCAACAAGATTGAAGGATGGGGCAACTCAAATTATGGTTTCAGCAAACTAGCTTTGATTGCGTACACCAAGGTGCTGGCACGTGAGGAAACCAACCGGGGAGGGGGTAAGCCACAAGTGAGAGTGAATTGCTGTTGCCCGGGCTACTGCGACACGGACATGACAAGCCACCGAGGGACACGCTCGGCAGCAGATGGTGCGCGTAACGCTGTTATGCTTGCCATGCAACACAACAAGGAAGGAAGTGGTGCAGGTCCTGACGGATCACTGCTGCACGGAGAATTCTTCCAAAACTACAAAGTTTCAGAGTGGTGAGTGATGAGGGGCGCGAGGGGAAATATGTAAAAAAAAGAAAGAGACTTTTCCAGTTTGCTACACACACTGCATATGAATGTCCGAACCGCAACTTGATTGTTGGATTAGATCAGCTGATACTTCGCAATACGCAAGAGCAATGAAATGCCAACTGACAGCGCAAAGCGAAATGTTTAATGGATTAGACTAGATTCGATTCGATTCGATTAGGTTAGTATAGGTTAGATACGATTATATTGAATTAGAGTAGACTAGGTTATACACCCCAATCCCCAATTGAAAAGAAACATCAACAGACAGCAAAAAGCTGCGTGTTGCGTATTGATGAATTCTCCAGAATAAGTCTGACTGGGCTGAGTGTCCTTTTGTGTAACGGAATTCTCGCCTTTCTCCTATAAGCCCTTCTTAATGGAGCTCTGAAGCCTATCTGATCTTTGGAAACTTTTCTGGTCGGGGTATTGGCGATATGTGATATGTGATATGTGACGTTGAATATTTAAGTTGAATCCAGAGATCTAACTGAACGTTTAACGTTTAACACTAATAAATAGGCATTCCCAGCAGTAGTGAAAAGGAGATATCTATTCACCTGCATACAAAAGCTTATTGGTCCTTTGAGTATCCCCCAAATACATGGAAGGAATGCTCCTTTATCCCAGCCATTTCCTGGCGAATTTGCCAAGGCCTTCATACCATACATTTTCATGACAAGAGACAAGAGGCCAAAAATCCATCATTGAGGCCTTTTTGTCGCTCTTCTTCGTCGGAGTCCGATGAATTTCAAAAGAGGCGGCTAAGGAGCTTCGAAGATAGCGATTGGCGCTCTGGACGGCCAGCTGAGAGCGACTGCTGCTCGCTGATAGCCGAATGTAAGGCACCGCGCAACTCCATCATGGGTTCTGAGCGCGTGTTGGCAAATTTGACGCAAGTCTGATAGCAGAGGTACAACAAGCGCGCGCAATTCAGGCGATTGTCAGCGAATTTTATGAACATGAGGTGCACATCATGTAATATTCTTGTTTTGTTCATCAATTCGTTCGTTTGTCTCACCGTGGTTCCATACTCTCCGGAATGCTGCAGCGCAAAGGAGTTGATGGGCACCCCGAGAAATTCTTTCTTTGTCATGTGTTTGCAATGGTGATCTGCTGTCAATTCAACCTTAGCCTAGAAAAGTAAAAATTGAATGTTAAAAGCTTAATGAAACAGACGAGTGCAACCAAATGCGCGGTGAGTTGATTGCTCATAGGAGAAGCCACATACAGCAAAGAGAGACGACGTGAAGGAAACGAGCAGATCAAACCTTGAGCAGGTATGCTTTTGTTTCGTCATCCAAATACGTGTTTTCATGATAGGCACGGTATGCATCAGCGTCACGAAAGATGAGCAGCGTCGCATCATTTAGCACCCAAAAGCACGGCTTCCACTCTCGGAGCAAGATGGTGCGCGTAGACGTGCGGCTGAGGCAAATACCGTGCGACTGTCATATGTACATACGGCACAATAACACGATTCGGCCATTCGGTTTAAATCAAGAGTAAGTCAACGAGTTACACGATGAGCGAAGAACTTGAGAACTAACCTTCCCATTCGCGGTTTCTCCTGGATCTCCAACTATTGACTCGCGTTCCGCAGCAGCAACGCTCAGGCGTCGGTCCATTGGCACGACATTATCCGATGATCCTTTTTCTGCAGCGCTCTGAACTGCGCTGTTGCCAGAGTGTACACTTGTTGCAGGTGTTAGATTTGCAGCTGCTATAGACGAGGGTGCGCTGGAAGCTTGAGCTGTCGGTTGGTTCTCTTCCGCGGGTGCCCAGCTAGTTTCGCCGGTGGTTGGATCGTAGTAGTAAGTGCGGCCGGTGGCAGGGTCAACCGCTGCCAGCGATTCTCGGCGCTGCGAATCTGCTGGCTGAACCTCGCTTTCAGCCGTGTTTGCTGGTGGTGGAGCAACTGCTGCGTCAGCGGGGGCGACAGGAGTTGTGCTGTCTACAGCAACGGGTGGAGCAACGAGGGCAGCAGCCATGACGGGCGGCGGCGTGGGAGTCGCTGGCGGAGGCGCTTGCGAAGGTGGAGACGGTCGATCCCATGAGGTCACGTTTGTTTCAGGGTTATAATAATACGTCTTCCCTGAGCCTGCATCTTGGTGAGCAACCCACGGTGGAGGAATCGGCACTTCTGCCATTGTCCTATCAAGCTATCAAGCCTAGCTAGCCTACTGTACTGTACAGGTAGTTTCGGGTAATAAGATGGGCAAAATTTGCTCTCAACCCTCGCGCTCTTAGCTTGTCCCTTAAGATTTTGCGTGGAACCCTCAGGCTCTTATTTGCGAGGCGCGGTGTGTTCCTAGCTACGCTTACGCACGCGGATCGATGAAGTACTACGGACAAGGAGGCGACTTCGAGAACCCTCGCGCTCTTAGCAAAAAGACCAAATTTTGAGCCTCAGTCTCTTAACGTGGCAACCTCTTAACACCCGAAACTACCTGTACAGAAAAACTATCTTACAGAGTCTGTGATGAGTTGGCCTTGGCCTGTATTTCGCGAATTGTTTCGCGAAATTTGGGGGGTATTTCGAGGAAAATTTGTTTTACGAAATATACGAAACATAGTGCCTAATCGAGCGAAATTTATTTCGTTCTGGGCACCCGAAAGAAATTCACGCGAAATGTGGCTTCACCGCGCGAAATTTGCTTACGGGGGGGTCGAAATTTTCTTACGGGGGGTTGGTCACGTGCCACTGGCCGTTCCGGTTCTACTCCACAGCCACCCATTTAGCGCCCTAACTCATATAAATTCTCTATATGGAAGCCATTTTTCTATTTGCCATACACAGCTCTACGTGCACTGCTGTAAATACTGGTTTCTGGTTTCTAGATGCCGCAAAATTTACGAAATTTTGCGAAATGCGTTTTGAGCTATGCGAAATGCACGAAATTTTATTATATAAAACGAAATTAATAACAAAATTTGGGTCTTTTTGGAGCGAAATACGAAACGAAATTTGGTCCATTTCAAACGAAATACAGGCCAAGGCCAAGTGATGAGTGAGAGATCGTTACTGCCCTGGAACATTTTTCTCATCTTTTTGTGCGCCTTATTATTTAGTAGCATTTGGGGATTTGGGGAGTGGCATTTATACATCCTGCATGCCGCTTTTGGGGGTGGCAATTGAGCCAATATTTAAAATCCGGGTGTGCTACTCAAACAAATGCCAAGTGCGATGACGGGAATGCTGGGTACTAGACTTGTACCTCTTGCTGAAATGCTGACACATAACACATACTCCCGAGGGCCAGAATTCGAGGGCTAGCAGGCTGAAATACAGAACAATACCACCAATCTATAATAATATCGCCCTTTTTAATAGCCAGCTGTACCGAATAGCGGTGGTTCCTCGCTCAGCGCGCCCAAGATACGGAACAATGACGTGCTCTCCTCAACGCAGAGACAGACGCAGCGGTGACCTATGTCTACAATGAACTTTATCTCATGAGCAGTTTCCACTTCAGAGGGGGGTTTAATGTCATTCATGCTACACTTCCTGCCTTTAAAACGCCACACCTTTATGATTTTAACTTACGACTTGCGCGTATCGCATGCACGTACACGTACACGTACACTTCTGTAACTTCTGCTCGCAGCACTGGCGATTCTGTGTCATTTGGGTCGGTATTAGTCCGAGTTCGTGAAAACCTTTTACCTGGGTGTCTCTTTGGCGAATGACCTACCCTATCATCCGAATCACCTCGAATTGCTAACCTTCAACCATAGGCTCAGACATTAGACAGAGCGATGAAGACGCCGGATGGCGGATGGGCCAGGGAAACGGCTAAATGACATATGGCTAGTTACTAGATGATTTCAGGGGAACTAATGTACTTTAAACCACCAAGTCAAGAAATGATACGACCGAAAGGGCATCGGCCCCAGTTGATTTCAATTCTACGATAAGGGGCCGAGATGGGCTCCACCGGCACGAAGCACCAAAGTGCTGAGAGGCCCAAATTTCTGCTTAAGTGAGAAATCCTCTATTTCAAGTAAATTTCGGTCTGCTGTCAAGAAGGCTCTTTCTGTGTCCCAAACACAGCGCCCTTCAAGTTTTATATTGCTGAGGTGTCAACTTCCTCTTGCATGTGGCAGTAGCGGCTTCGTACACGAGAGCATGAGACGCCACGGTTTCGTTGCCCCTCGGCTACAAATGCCCACCGTTGGAGATGAGGCGGTAAATTAAAAAGGAGTCTATTGCGACAAGCAATGCTACGACAGACTTGAGCACCAGCCGTTCAGTGCGCAGCTTAGCTTTCAACTCGTAAATTTTCTTGTGTGCTTGTTGTGAAACTGCCTTCGTTTGCTGCACATTGTATTGGGCTGACTCAAGTTGTTCCCGCTGGTTTGTCATCTGGTCCATCGCCCCGTCCGCTGTTGAAGAGAAGAGAATATTATTGGATATTCAAATTATTGCTAAGGGTTGCTATAACGCTAGCCTAGACATTGAAAATTAATCCGTACCTACGATAGTCGTCTCATTGTTGATTCGAAGCGCGTCCCTTAAAAGTTCGCTCCCTCGGTCTTGCCTCACCGTGCCATACTGCTGTTAAGGTTACAACGTTGTTTGTTAGGATAGATGACAAGCCATACAATTGAATGATAGCGTGATTCATCTCTGCACATGCTCGCAGACGCTGGCGCGCCTTCCAGATTGAGGGGGGTGAGATTAGGTACAATTCTTTCTTACGACTTACGCTCATCTCCTGGACTTATGATCGGCTTGAGTGACGGCCAACAAGCCACCCTGAGCAGAGAAGTTCCCTAGATTCAAAAGTATTGATGAAATAATGCCTGAGGCAGCTCGTGTGCCCAACACTTTTTAGGCTAACAGATAACAAAAAGCACAGAAGGCTGCGAAGCGCGCGAAGATATCGGGAAGACACGGCTGCTGCGACGAAAAAGACGTAAAAAGTGAGAATGGAAGGCCAATGGAATACACTAATATCGTACAGAATAATGTGAATACAGCAGTCATCAGTGTGACCTCGTACCATGTGATCAGGTGCTCGTACCTCAGACTTATTATATACATCAGTCAGACCGACCTACCTCATATCTCAGACCTCTTCAGTACCTCGTCCGAAAATGGTGTGTCAGAGCGTCAGAGCATCCGAACATCCAGCGTAGACTGGGTGCTGCTGCGTATTGATTGATTGTGTGAAGAATCTATACAGCACTTCCATACTCGTGCCAGCCGCCTGTGGCATGGACTAGTTTCCATAACAGTATCTATCTCATATTGTTCGGCTTTCAGTTCTGCTCACTGTTTCTCTGTTCTTTCCTTGTAAACCAGGAGCTTGCACTCAAAATTAAGTTCGTTGCGGGTGGGCCCGACTATACGCTACCACCGCTGAGCTCAACGATCACCGTCTCTGATGTTAAAGTTGAGCTAGCTGCGGCTGGCAAGGGCGAGGCTTCGAAACAGCGGCTCATTTACAAGGGCAAGGTGTTGAAAGATGACGAAACGCTAGAATCTTACGGAGTCAAGACTGGCGAGACCCTCATTTTGCAAGTCCTCAAGGGCTCACCTGCCTCTCCTGCCGCAGCAGCACCGACAGCAACTCCCACGGCGGCGCCTCCTACCACGGCAGCTTCTGTGGCTCCTGCAGCAGCAGCAGCAGCAGCAGCGGACGACGACGAGGACATGTACGGCGACGGCCCGGCAACGGCCATCGCTGGCCCCGCTGAAATGCTTGCAGCCACGAATGCGCTCGTGGCCGGCAGCGACGTGGCCACGGCCCGGCTGGGCTTGGAGACGCTTATCAAAGTGATGGACAACATTGTGGGCAACCCCACCGAAGAAAAATACCGCAAAATCAAGGCTTCCAATCCGGTAACATGATAATTTGCAGGAATAAATGATATTGCTTCACGAACGACTAGAGTTTCTTTTCTGTCGTTGCCTTCTTTTTGCCTTCTTTTTGGTCGAGCTTGGATTAGTTGTAGAGTTTTGGTTGCGTTTATGAAGTCACGCCGTTTCTCATGTGGGTGGCAACGCAGGTGTTTAGCCGCAAGTTGGGCGGCCTTCCTGGTGGGCGGGCGTGCATTCTGGCAGCTGGGTTCACCGACAACGGCGAAGGCATTTTCACCCTCGAGGCATCTGCAGCCGCGTGGGAGCACCTCAACGCGTGCCGCACTGCCGTAGCAGCGCAGCTCCAGCGCCTCCCCAACCCTGCCGTCACCGCGGCTGCCCCACCGCCCCCAGCAGCAGCGACTGGAGCGCCGCCGTTCAACCCCAGCGCTTTCGAGGGCATGCCGTTTGGCGACATGGGGGGCATGGGCGGCTTGCCGGGCATGGACCCAGCGTCGATGATGCAGCAATTGGCCGCCAATCCACAAATGATGCAGCAGGTGGGCCCGCCGTTGTGCAGTTCGTGCCTGATATGCGGCTTTAGCACTTGCTAGATCTCTTTTTGAATAGCACGATTGTGTATTTTTCCTTCGTTCCTAATTGATCTCAGTATCGATTTGCTGCTGTTCTTTGCCATCTCCTGTAGATGTTGAACAACCCGATGATTCAGCAGATGGCGTCGTCCAACCCGCAAATGGCGAGCCAGCTCCAGATGCTCGCGCAAAACCCGCAGCTCATCCAGCAGGCCATGAGCAACCCCATGATGCAGCGCATGATGCGCGACCCACAGGTGCCTCGCCCTCTCTCGCACAAACACACCCCTGCGTTTTAGCCCTGTGTTCTACCTTGCGTTTTTCGTCACTTCGAACAAATGAAATGATGTTCACGATGAGGATTAGCGTCCCTGAGTTCCCTGAGTTGTGTCACCCATTTCTCGTGATGGTGCAATGATGAACCCTGCTGTACCTCACCCTCGTTCTGTTTTTTTTTTTTTCAATTCAACTTCAGGCGATGCAAATGGCGATGCAAATGTCGCAAGGCAACGGCGGCGGGATGGGGGGCATGATGGGCGGCATGGACCCGAACATGATGGCACAGCTTATGGGTGGCGCTGCACCCCCCGGAGGTGGGGGATTTGGGGCTCCCATGCCCCCACCTGGCGGTGGAAGTGCCCCTCCTCCGGCTTCGTCTAGTTTTGCACCAGCCCCACGGCCGACGCCCCCTGCGCCCGCGCCTTCGTCGAGCTCGCCGCCCGCTTCGGGGGAAGCCAAGACCGAAGACGAACTGATCGCAGAGGCCATTGCCCGATCAATGGAAGAAAAGTAGAGCCCAAAGCCCTTTGAATTGCGTTGCTTCTCAGTTCTACCTGGGCTATTGCCACCTCCTAATATTTTTTTTGGAAGTGCGGTTGAGATGAGATACAGATTTAGCAAAAAGGGCAGGTCACATCTAATTTTGGGAGCTGGGGGAATTCGCGGGCCTGAGCCTGGGCTTATTCACCTATGCCTATTCGTGCATCTGCACAACTAGAAAAAATCTGGACAACGTAGGAAGCACGCACAAAGTATACAGTTCCAGCTGTGAGAAAGTCCTAAGTCCTTTCTCTTTCTCTTTCTTGTTCTCGTGGGCTGATGGGGTTGATGGGGTGTATCCTAAATCCGAATCCGACAAAGGCCCCGGCGTCGAACCCGAAGTGCTGGAATTTGAAGTACTGCAGCGACAGCGACAGGCCGCAAATTGGCCCTGTACTGACCGTTTATTTCCAAAAATGGGCGAATGCCGGGAGGTGCTGGGCGGCGGACCAGCACCTCCTTCGAAGCTATCAACGCTTCGAGTGCAACCGGGATCTCAAACTTAGTGAGGTAAGGTGT
>Ga0307982_1000976_pt1 | contig 22893 bp, 22 predicted proteins | sample OrgLakmetagen989_FD_201847 | JGI IMG/M metagenome (GOLD analysis project Ga0307982, IMG submission 201847) | Saline water microbial communities from Organic Lake, Antarctica - #989 | ecosystem: Environmental > Aquatic > Non-marine Saline and Alkaline > Saline | place: Antarctica: Organic Lake...
TGACGACGACGAAGAAAAAGAAGAAGAAAAGGAAAATTCCACAGGAAACGAGAACGCGAACGCTGAGACGAACGATGCGACTGATGTGGACTTGAAGAAGAAGAAAGAAAAAGATGACGACGACACCGAAGACGATGAAGACGACGACGACGAAGAGGAAGAAGAATACGACTTTCGCATCAAAGTGTTTGAGCAAACGAGAGAAATCAAGGGCACCAAAAAGACCACTCTCAAGCAACAGGCCATGTTCAAGGACATGAAACTGCAGTTGAGCCCGGGCAGGCAGGCGCAAGAGGGAGAGTTCTATTGGAAATGCTTCCTTTTGGGCCCTTCCACTGCCGTCAAGGTTTCGCTTTCATTGTGATGACGAGAGATGCCATCATTCGACAAAAAAAATGCATGAGCGCACTTTATGCCTATTTCTGGCCTGAACGCCTCATTTTTGCTTGAGTGTATAGTTGTGCACGCATGCCCTCTTTTGCCCTTCTTTATCTCTCTCCATATCGCCTTTGTCTCATTTGCCTTCCCCGGACGCTGCTGTGGCAACAGGGCGCACAACCTGGCTTAGCTCCGGAGCCCTCACCCGCCGAGATGCGCGACTACCTGGCCTCCGCGGACGCAGCACTGGCTCAAGTTGAGGAAGAAGAGAGCGCTCCGCCTTCGGGAGATGGTGCTGGTGAGGAATCGCCGATCTCAAGCGGGTTTACGGAGAGTAACGAGGGAGCGGTCAGCAGCAGCAGTGGCGGTGGTGGTGGTGGCGAACAGAAAGAAGAAGCAGCAGCGCTCGAAGAAACGAAAGAGTCGAAAGAAGGCCCAACAGACGAGGAGAAGAAGGACGCAGCTGAGGAGCCGCCGTCAACCTTTGGGTTTGATTTCGTGGTCGATCAGCCGAGCATGTTTGACTTCAATGCCAACTTCTTTGAGGTGTGTGCTCTTCTGCGCTCTCCTCTTTTGAAGCCTCATTTTTTTTATTGCGATGCAATGTGCCCACGAATTTTTTCTCTCTCATCCATCACACCATATTGAACTTTCTACAATAAGCGCAATTTTTCTCGCTTTACCGAATGCATCTTTTGTGCGTGTGTTGCACGTGCCAGGTGTTGGTTCGACCCACTACGCCGGTGTCGGAACTGCGTCGCAGCATCTGGAAGCAACTGGTGGAGCGAGGCCTCTTGCCAGTTCCAACCACCGACATTGAAGGCGGCGACGAAAGCAGCCTGTCCCGAGTGCGGGTGCGAGAAAAAGTTCTCACCCGTGCGACCAAAGCGTTTCGAGACGGCAAAACCGTCGAGGACAGCGTCGGTTTCTTTGGCGACAACCGCGAGCTCGCGGTGCAGGTGGGAAAGGAGCTTTCAAAAAAATGAGCCGCACTTAAAAATCTTTCGAGTGTAAACGTTCGCTACCTGTCTAGATCAAACCTTACACACTAATTGTTAGGGCGTGCTTGCTATGTGCGTGTTGCCGTTCATTGAACACTTGTGTTGTCGAACTGTGCGTAATTTATTGGGTGTTACAGTGTTGCGGCCTACACTCTGTCATGCGTGATCATCCACAAAATGTCCTCCTTCGAGAGATCACTGTGCATTTTCACGCGCATCTTTCCCTTTTGTCTCTGAATTCTTGCTACATTTTGTCTCGCCCTCATCATTACGACCAGGTGCTCGACGCGCCCGAGCATTTAGCGCCCGAAGGGAGCCCCGAGCACGGCGTCTTGGCGTGGGTGCGCCGCTGGCACCGCTCAACCCAATCCTTGGGCGCGCCGCAGGAAGTGCTGGTGCGCGCGAGCGAGCGGTTGGAGGACTTCAACGCGCGCCTGGCGTTCAAGTGTGGGGTGTCGCACCCGAAACACGCCCGAGTGCTGCGGGCGCCGCCTTACATGGCCCTCAAGTTGCAGGATTTGAGCTCGAAGACGGTGAACGATGCCCTGGGACATACACAAGGAGTGTTTTACAACTACTACGCGACCGCTGCAAATGCTGCCGCTGCCGCCCCAGATTTGCCTCACACGGTCTCCAAGGCGATGCTCAACCTTCAAGTGAGTGCAGTTTTCAGTGCGCATTTTTCTTCAGAGCGTACAACACAGTCAGGTGCAGTTATTTGCACCAATTTTACGCCTTGTACCTCTTGTACGCCCTCTCGTATCTCTTACTCCAACAATATTCTTCCTTCTTTTTTTTTCAAAACCGCTTCATCCCATTGTTCTCTCAGGAGCTCAACACTGACATGCTCGTGGTGATGGACATTTCCGAGCCGTTGAATCCTCTGACTGCGTCCCAGCAGAGCTCGCTAGACCTCGCCAAGACCGCCACTTCTGCCCCGACCACCAACCCCCTGTACGAGTTCACCAACTCTTGGTCTTACCCTACCGCCAGCACTGGCACCTACCCCAGTGGCGGCACTGCGGCCAAGCCCAAGGAGTTTGGGGTGCGGATTAAGACGAGGCAAGAGCGCGAGGCCGACGCAGCTAACAACGATAAGAGCGAGCTGTCGATGAAAAAGCTGACGCTCTCTGGAGGTGCCACAGGAGGCAGTACGAATGCTGCAGGAGGAGACATCAGTGACGCAGATCTTTGGGGCGAACCTGCCATTGGCCCACAATTGCCACTGCCACTGAATGTCGATGCATCCCTTGAGCTCCAGAGAGACAATCTCATCAAGCAAGTTGATGCCGTCATGGAGCTCGACTGAGAGAACTAGGCGACAAGACATGCACAGCTTCGGGTTATGGGGTTATGGGTGCTTGTTTGTGTGTGTATGTCGGGAGAGTATTTGCCTTGAGCAGGGACCAGATAGAGAGAATTTCGGTCCTTCTCTTGTGTGCTGCTATTCCAAGGACCCTCTTGCGCTGCTTAAGTCAAATGCGAAGTCACTGCTATGGCTTATCAACATCATACCCCCTGTCCTCTATCCTAATCCCCTCCTAGATCTGAGATTTCAGATTCGCAGTTCGCAGGTTTCAGTGTTTCCGATGTGTCTCAGATGTAGATGAACGCCACGCGGATTCCCCTGCCCCTATTATTTATAATAGTCTAGATGAAGAGAACTGACCTCCGTATCCGGGTATCCATCTCCACCTCACAGAACACCACGCATCGAAATTAATTAAGTGAAGATCCCAGTAGCCAGCTGGGAATCCCAGATCCCAGTATCAACGAAGCATAATGCTTGAGCTCCAATAAGCAGGGCCACTGAACTGCGAGCTTTAGGCGATTAGCACGTACGTAAGAGACATTTCGTTTATTTCTGGCTGCAGCAAATGAACTCGGTTTAAATGGACAGGGACCGAACGAGGCTCCAAATTATGCACTAGTGCAATTTGGATCTTAAAACTAGTTGACTTGAGGGAAGACTCTACAGAAGAGGTCAAATTTTGAGACAGGCCCCGAAGGGCCGGAATTAGAAGGCTAGCAGGAAGAGAAGAAAAGCAAAGCATCGCAAACTAAAACTAAGAAGCTAATCAGGCACACATGCCCGAGTGGCCATGGAAGTGATGGTAGCGGTCCAAAGTGGCACGCTCCTCCATGCTCTGAGAGTGCAGCTCAAAAGAAGAGTTTCCGCCCGCAGAGGAAGGGACTACAACAAAAAACCCTCAGGCGATTTTTCGGGCTGAATTATGTGCGCTCCTTGCGCCTGGCTCGAAATTCAGCTTTGGCCTCTTCGTTACTCACCCAATTATTTGCTGCTGAACCCCTCCTGCAGAATTAGTTTAACAAATTAATGCACCAGCACAGCGTTATCTACTTAGCTTATTGCAGTAGAATGAGACTTGAAAAACAAAGAGGAAAGTAAATGTAAGAGAAAAGTAAAACATATATCGATTAAGGAGCAGAAAAGTTGGAAGAGGAGGACAAAGTTTAGGAAGAGTACTCGACGTACTTGATAAGATCCTCTTGGAAGGCGTAATTCACAACTAAAGGTTCGTGCAGGACTGCGAGAGGATAAGCCGCTACAGCATCCATTGCGCCGCGTGTGACCCGTGTAAATGCTCGGAAATCGGTCCCATGTCCAGCGTATTGGTGAATAGCTTCGGGCGAAGAAATCATCGCGCTCAGGCCGTCGTCTGCGGACGCTGTGGTAGCAAAGTTGACTGCGTCTCCTAAGAGTGCCCAGGCCTTCAACCGCCACGACTCTCGCCGCCCTCGCCCGCGAGCCAAAGTGGCCACTGCTGTCAAGTCATTTTTATCGTTCCAAAGCCATAGCGTCGAGACCGTGTCGTCGGCTTCGCGCTTGACCACGGTGGCCCACAATTCGGAATATTCTGGAATTGCAGAAGGTGACCCCGTTAAGCCTCGAAGCCTTGGTATTCGGCCAACTAGAGCAGGCACCCCTGGAACTATGAAGAAGAGAAGTACGAAGATTTGAATGTCCATGTTCTGTCCTTTAAAAGTGAAAGATGTCAAATCGAAGTCGACTGAAGTGACAGGTAGTGCCATAGTCGACCAATGCTCTGTGTTTCTGTCTTCCCTCTTTTCTCTCTCTGCTGGAAGAATATTCTTGACTTTTTCTGGACCCCGAAGGAGGAAGAACACGAACAACGACGAAGGATGGAGGTGGGTATGTTGTGTTGTCAAAAAAAAAAATGCGAATAGTTTTTGAGGAAGTGAACTCCAGCTCCAGCCTCGAGCCCCGCAGCCTGCTTGTGCTCACTTTTTAGAGCAGACGAGCAAATGGCTGCGTCAATGAAACAACTAGAAGAGATGAGCGAGATCGATAAAATGCTGGTTCGCAAATTTACTATGCCTCGTGTATTATTTCGAGGAATAGCTAGGTAGCAAAACTACTCTAAATTTCTGACTGTCTCTTTCGCGATACAGGACCCATGCTGCGCTCGTGAAGTCGTCGATCGACGAAAAGCGCTTAGCCTGAAGCAGCGCTTAGACAAGGTTGATAGATCAACAGCTCGGCTGCGGTTAAGGACGGAATTTTGGGGTATGCGTCAATCACTAGGATAGTTAGCGGCATAGGCTGTATCTTGGCGAGGACCTACTAGTAAATATATTTACGCTAGCCCTCTAGCAAGTAGAAATGCTTCGCTTATGGTATCACAATACACGTCTATCACACACTATGCCATGCGATACAATTTCGATCATTACTCTTACAATTTCGAGTCGTTAACCGTGGAATGCTTCTCTTGCTTTCCTCGCTCCATTTGGATCAGGCACCTCGACTCTGCAAGCTTGCCCGTGCGCCGACCCAACGTGCGGCCCTGCGTCTGACTATTCTTTGCTTGCTAAACTGCGCGATGAGAAGCGAGGCAATACCTGGTCAGGTGGTGATGGGGCTAGATCGACTGCGAGCGCCTACAACGCACCTACTTACGAGGCGAGAGAAGAAGGCGACGACGACGACGAAGAAGTTTCCCGTAGCTATCGTGAAGTGGGGTCTATTGAGAGGTTTCCAGGCGATGGTGGCTTTACTGACCCAGAAGAGCGGGGGCGCTCATGGCGTGCTCTGATACCAGACTACCTGGGCGCTTACGTGGCACCTGTCACTGGTGGTGGTGGTGGCGGCGGGGAAGATGAAGACGAGGACGAGGATGAAGACGACAGTGACGCTGAGCTTGATGCGATGATGAACGACTTAGGAGCTGACGGCGGCGCCATAGCTCGGTGAGTTCCAGTAGGAGCAGGTCGCACAATCAAAGTGGAACGCGGGTGTCTCATGAATGGTGCAAGCAAGGAAGACCTTGGCTCCCCAATTATTAGAACTTTTTCGACAATCCATTGATCTGTGTTTTAACGCTGGATTGCTCCTGTTCTTTTGGTGGAATATTTCCTGTCCGTGGTGGTGGTGTATCTAGGGTGGCCGAGGAGCGATTTGCAGAAGCAAAGCAGGCAGTAGCGATGGTCGAAGCAGCACGCGAGTCGGGATTTGGTGTGCATCGGTGAGTGACTATAGGCGTTGTACAGCTGCCTTTTCTCTCTTGCACACCCTCACTTCCACTTACTACTGCTTTGATCTTCGCATTGATTGGCTTTTTTTTCGTTTTATTTGCTTGAAGATATGTTGGTATACGTCGCTGTTTTACTCACATTTTGTCTTTTGCTCTCTGTGCCCTCTTGTGGTGCTTCGTTGCGAATGCATTTTGGTGGGCATGATACTCGAAATCATCAAAGAGCTCTGCCACACGACGATTCGTCTGCTGTGGCCTACCTTCAGAATTGCCCTCGCGCTGTGGTGCATCTCGTGGACCCGAGCGCCCTTCTCTGCGCTAGAGTTGATTTGCACCTTGAGGTATGCTCTCTGTCTAACTTTGAATGAGTGTGCGTACGTGCACTCCAGTTTATCTACTATGCCCTTCTCTGCACACCATTGTCTCACCACTCACTAGCAGTACTTAGCCAAGGAGAAGTGCTTGTGAATACACATGCGCGTGCAAACTCGATCTTTCTATTTTTTTCGCTTTATTCCATTGTGTGCGTCTTATGCCTGCGTCTTTGTCTACCTATGGGCTTCGTCATGATGTCTGCTAGGGCGTGGCGTCCGAGCACGCAGGCACCGCGTTTGTTCGCTTCGTCGCGCCGCGGCCTAGCTCCGACCTGCTCAACTTCCTGGGGCTGCACAGCGGCAGCATCGCGGGTGGTGCCCTCGCTGCGGTGAAGAGTGGCACGTCGGTAGCGTTCGCCAAGCTCACACAGTTTGGAAGCAACAGCAGCAGCAGTGGTAGCGGTGGTGGAAGCTTGGTGGAGAGCGCGCTCAACGAGTGGTTGCAGCACGCAGGGGTGCTCGAGCGACAGCCTCAACCTCACGAGTGGTTGGAAGGCGACGATGGAGCGCTCGGCCAATCGCGGCTGGGGCTTCTTGGCGGCGCCTCAAAAGATGACGACGACGAGTATTACGACTGCGGGAGACCAGGGTGCCGGAAGTCGTTTCGCCACGACCATGTCACAGCTGGGCTCCCTGCTGCTTTTGTAGCGCAGAGCGGCGAGGTTTAAGTAATTGGCTTTTTCTGAAATTTTAGAGTCGTTTGAAATGCAAAGCGCTCGGCATTTTGATGCTTAAAATTAGTGTAGAGTGCAGGACTTAGTTCTGGGCGAGTTATGGGTAGTCGGGTCTAGCTCGAGAATGGATATGGATATGTCGCTGCTGCTTTAGGTCCTTGCGACTCGCGGACTAAACTCCGTATTTCACATCCACTAGAACTCCAATTCGGAATTCTTTAAACCCACGTGTCAAGCCGGCGCATCGGGTGGTGTGCGGTGTGGTTTTACTTCTCACTTCCAAATTTAGAGGTTTGTACGGTGAATGCCCTTTTTGCTTTTTGCTTTTTGATTACTCCGGTTTAGATATATAGCAGGACGGAAGCAACGAAGCCATGGAATTTAGAGAGGGCCTGAGTAGGCTGAGTGCCTGGTTTCAGAAAACAACTCCATTCATTATCTCGCGAATTTCCCTTCAGCCCTCGGGGTTCAAGAGGGTTGAGATAAGATAGTTAGTCCGCTGTTTCCACTGCGACCTGCTTTTCGCAATGACATCTCGCTCCTTGGAATTGTCAAAAACGTTCGCGTTTTCATATTTCTTCTCCAAATCATCTGCGGGTACCGAAGATATGGAATGTCCAGGCGCCAACAAATAATGAAGTAAACAACAGTGGCGGTGTGGTACATAATCCTTTGGCGTTGGCTTGGAACTTTGCCCCGTCAGTGCCAACAAATTCCAATCTTCTTTAACTGCAACCACCGCCATAGCGCAATACAAACTTGGACGCACCTTATTCGGCACGTCAAGTCCTGGCAGTAAATACGTCTTGGCAGTAAGTACCTTCATGGCGTGCATTTAATTGAAGTCTAGTTGCAACACCAAGCAGAATATGGTGCAGAATGTGATAATCATGACGAAGTGAAACGGCGTCCATGACCCCACTTAGCTCGAGTTCGCAGTCGATTCAGCAGGACCTTCTGGACAGCTCTGATTCAGCTCATGAGGACTTCCTGAGGTGCATGAAGCCTCGTCGATATACGTCAACACTTTTCTGTAGGCGTCGACGAGTAAAGCTTGCGTTGGCTCCAAGTGGCGAAACGGCAGCACTAGTTTCTCCTGCTGCAACGAATGACGAAGAACTGAATTAGAAGTAAAGCAGCTTCTGTATGGAATGAAATGAAAGCAGAAGCCTATCGCATTGCGGTGTAATCCGTCTTGATACGCAAGTAAAGTCTAGAAGAAGTGGGATCCTACGGGATGCGCACCTCTCCTTTCACCACAATGGCCATGTACACCACTACGCGCTGCCGGGTGATTCCTTCGTTCAACACTACTTGCGCGCGCCCGAGCCCTATTAAAGGTGCCGTCTCCACGTACCCTGATGCATACGTCTTACTCAGCTGCAAACTGCTGTGGCGGCGATCAACGAGCAAAGATTCTGCTACTACTCTGCTGCGTTGCCATACCATGCGTACCAGTCCTGCTGCTACTAGGCAAAGAGCCATTGTGGTTCGCTCCTGCGCCCACGCTAATGATACTGCTCCTAAAAGCACTGCTAAATCCACTGCAAATCGGGCGTACCCATACACTCTGCGCGATGCATGCACTGTTAATTTGAGAGAGCTCTCGCTGCGATCGAAAGAGCAGTGCATAAGTTCTTGTCGTAGGTTCCGCTCTTGTTTTAGCCCACACTTGTATGCGACTATGGTGTTTAAATCAAGCTAGTCTAGTAGCGACTCCTCTAGTAGGTATCACCTGGTGGCAGCATCAAAATGGTTTTCATTGCTTCGTTCGCAGTGTATCACGTCACAGGATTCCAATTCATGCAATTCAAAGCAAACAAAAACCCAGGCCTATTGGCTGCTACAATGAGAGTAACTAAGCAACTAGACCAAACAATTTGTAAACGAGATAATGGGTGTCACTATAGCTGAAGCAGCAAACGAGCAGAACCCCTAAGCATAGTTCAGACTAATATTAGGAATATAAGTACTTACGTGCCGCTACCAAAGCTATCGACTGCAATACAACGTAAATGCCGAAGCAAACTAGTTGCTTGAAACTGTCTCTCGGAGCTTGGAGCTGTAGTTAGCGGGCAGTGTGTGCCGAGGGCGCTAACTAGGCAGAGAGCATGGTGCTATGAGCTAAGCTTACGTGGCTTATTGCTCTACTGAAGCCCATTGTACGAGCAAGGCTGCAAGCCGCAAGGCTACTGCAGCACTGCAGCCAGCCAGTATGTAACAAACACCATGGCTCGTTTGCCCCCTGTTAGGGGGTAGCTACTGTAGTGCGGCAAAAAAAATCAACCGTTCTTGGCTTCTAGACGGTTCTTTGCTCGTGAGGTAAGGTCGCGACTAAAAATAGTTTTGGAGAATGAGCGCTGTTACGACTTCCGTTACGCCAGAAGATGAGGCCGCGGCGGCTGCAGCTGCGGAGGCCAAGGCGGCAAAAGTAGCAGCTGTTCGTGCTCGCAAGGGTGAGGATTGATCATGTGTTCATCTGCAAGTTTTGCGTCGCTCCAGTAGTTGGATTGACCTCCCAGGCTACGATAGCATTAGCAGCATTTGAAACCGAGATTGAATGCGGGTTGAATACTAACTGTGTCTAACGATCAAAATATGCAGTATCTACGTATCTTCTTCGTTGCATGCCTAGGTTGTTGAATAGATTCCTTTTATGAGCTCACATGCATTGCATCCACTGTGTTCGCGTGTTACGTGCTGCGGCTTTTAATTTCTCCAGAGGCAGCGCTGCTACCGAACCCCTTGAAAGATTTGAAAGTTAAAATTAGCGTAGTCGTTCGCATGGACAAAGAAGTTGCTTTCTACCAGCAAGAAGCGGTAGAAAACGAGGCTATTGTGAAGAAACTTGAAGACGCTGGCAAGGATGCCTATGACATGAAGCAGGCCAAAGAGTGCCTTCAAGAATCGTACATGATGATTCCAGACTCGAAAAACCGGCATCAAAAAGCGTTAGAGGACTTGCATGGTTTTCTTGACGAGAATGCTAGTGATCCTAGCGTGGCGGGAACGCCTACAATGGGCGAGGCGATTGCGTTGCTCCAGGAGCACGGAATGCCCTTCGAAAGCGCACCCGAGGCAGAGGTCGCCGGAGGCGAAGAGTTCGCAGAGGGCGAGATATTCTAATTGAGCCTTTACTTTCCTTCGAATCTTCGAAAAGAAACTTCTCATGCTAATTTCCGACGGCCTTGAATCAAACGATTGCAAGTGAAATTTTGCCGCGGGGCCACATGGGCTTGTTATGCGTTTTGTTAGTTAAAAGTTAATAAGATAATTAATTTCAAAGACATCTACTCAAGAAAGCAGAGAGCACAAAACAAATACTCGCAGGAAGTCTTACCTGGCAGTATCTCCTATCCTTGTTATGAATACCAGTGCCGTTGCAGCCTCCTTCTCTTTCTCTTGTCCTTGCTGGTCCAGGTCGGAGGCGGAGGCGATTGATGCGACACAATTGTCCCAAAATCCCTTAGCTACTACAGATAGGTACAGATAGGTTCTACAGAAGGTTCTAGCTGGGCGGGTCCGGTTTTTAGAAGAAACAAAAAATGTTACACTTCACGATACGAGACGTCCTTTCTCAAGTACAGCAAAGCTACTTAGAGACGCAGCGGTAGTCGTAGGAACCACTTAATCGAAGTAGCATACGTGTTAGAGCCTACCCTGGGGATTTTTATGGCTTTGAAGTCGAGCTAGCTAGTCTATCCTCCTAAGTTAGCAGTGGGAGCAGAAGCTTTGGATCTCGCTCTGTTCTGGCCACTTGCCACACTCTGGTCGGACATCAACTTTTCGACGACTCACCCAAAAGTCTGTGATTTTTAAGACGCAAGGCTTTCAACCGGTTGAAACACCGTGGTCGAGCTTCTGATTGCAGCTGCGCTATCTCAGCGAGAGACAGCTGGCTTGGTGTGCACTCTAGTTAGCTAGCCTCTGCTCGATCTCAAGGTCACCCCAACGCTACGACCATTATAAGCACTCGAACGAAATTACGTGACAGGTTTAAGTTCATCATCAATCGTAACTTTCAAATATGGTGACGAGCTACTTTGCCGCGGCGGCGTCGTTGGTTGTGTTGGCCGTAATCAGCCCTGAACTTCTCAAGCTACTTACTACAGTTCGGCCTCACCCTATTCACTTTGCGCCACTGCGACCACTTGATCCGGAGGCACAAGTTTTGGAAAGCGTCGAACGACTCTTCGAAGACGACCCAAGTTTCAAAGTAATTATTGATATTGTAGAACTGAGTGTGAAAATTGCTGTTGATCGCGCGAATACAATCAATGTTTAATCATTCATGCATAATCGATATCGAAATACACTGTTGTATTATTTTACATCTACATAAGGGCCTACTTGGATTATTTTTCTTCTGGGAAGAAATGGCTGTCGTGTTACGAATTAGCGTCTTCATGTCTTGCTCTCATCTGTTTTTTTGTGCAGGGCCCGGAATCTTTCGTCTTCAATCCCGACGGCAGTTTCTACACAGGGCTCGCTGATGGACGCATCGTGCAAGTATGGGCACCGGAACCCAGTGCCACTTCGAGCCATTGTGCTACGGCGGCGGCGACAGCAGCAGCGGGCGCAACTGCAGCAAGTGAAGCTAGCAGTGATGCTTCTCCGTTGTCGTCGTCTGGCAGCACATGCTCGAATATAATAGTAGCGGAGCCGCGATACGAAGTAGTGGCGCGCACCGGTGTAGAGGTGGCGGGCTGCGGGACACTGGAGCTGGAGCCTACATGTGGGCGGCCGCTGGGCATGCGCCGGCTGCCACCGTCGAAGGAAAAGGTGCTACACGATGAAAAAGTGTCAACTTTTAGGCAGTGGTTGAAGGGGGTAAAAGTGTTTGGTGTTGAAGCAGTCGATTACTTCGCCTCCCTTTCTGTTTTGTTATTGTTATTATCCACGAGGTGGGAGGAGGCGTTGAGCTTTTAGTGGCCGACGCGTATTTGGGCATCTTGAGAGTCGACACGGCCACCGGCAACGTTACTACTGTAGTGGCTACAGGTGAAAACCACCCTGGCCTTGCCTTGCCGAATGACCTGGATGTCACGGCGGACGGCGCAACCGCCTTCTTTTCCAACACTGGTATGCTTTTCAGCTTCTTCATGAATTTTGAACTCTAAGTCTCCGTACTTGATCGCAGTTATTAGACCTGTCCTTTGTGGCCGATGTTTTCTCATCCTACTACGGTAGTGCTCCTGACTTAATTCACCTCCTCTGTTTTTTGTCATCAATACTTGGAAATGCTTATAGGCCGCTTTCCTCGCAACCAAATTCACCGCAACTTGATAGAAGCTTCGCCCACTGGTGCTGTGTGGGCCTTGGATGTAGCGTCAGGCCGAGCTTGGGTAGTGGCCAGCGGCCTGGTGATGCCCAACGGAGTTTCGCTCACGCACCGAGAAGACGCTTTGCTCGTGACGGTGTGCGCTTGTTATTTCTTTGTGCAACTTTTGATATCTCCATGAATTTGAAGAGATAGATTAGACGATAGAGAGAGAGACAGGTGATTTCTTATTAGTAGCATCATGCAAGCCCACTTGTACAAAAACAGGTCATGACGGGCATCGTGCGTTTAGAGCTGCCACCGAAAGGACCCACAGCGTTATCAAGGCAACCGCTTCCACCTGGCACGATTTTACCAGTGCAAATGGTGCAGAGCGACTTACAGGGCACTCCTGATAACATTCGCCGAGTAACAACAAAGCTCAGAGCGCCTTGGTCATCGTCATCCTCGTCGTCTTCGCCTTCTTCTGTTACACCAAGAAACGAAAACAATCTCCATCAGCAGGGAGAAGTTGAAGACAAGCATGAGCAGGAGGGGGCTTATTTGGTCGCCTTAGGATCAGAGAGAAAGGCCCCTTTCAATTTACCGCAATTTTTAGCGCCCTACCCTACCTTGCGAATGCTTGCGAGCTTGCTGAGCCTAGAAGCTACTACTGCGCTCATTCCCAAGGTTTGCTTCGCCTGTGCTCTTTCTTCTACTTCCGTCTGTTTTCCGAGAACGCTCTACCTTTTTCTTATTCTATCTGTCGACCGTCTTGTTACCTTGACGTCCATGGAAGAGAATTCATTCAATCAATTATGCCATCGTTCCCTTTTCCCATAGGCTGGGCTCGTAGTCGAGGTCGATTCCATGGGTCAAGTGTTGCGCACTTTGAGAGACCCAACCGCCACTGCTTACTGGGTAAGCGAAGCCGAAGAGCACGGAAATTACCTGTACCTCGGGAGCTGGCGATCTCCTTTCCTCGCGCGAGCAAAGGCACCTCGTTGAACGGGCGACTTCTTCATCATGGCAAGGGCCTTTTGGTGTCGGTCGTTGTCTGAGTTACCTTCACAAGGGGACAGCGAATATGCGCCCCTCAATTGGTTTGCCTGCTTCCTGTTGGCTATATAATTCGTAATCTAAAAGCACTTCAAACCGAGAGGCCCCTCTAGCCCTTAGTTTTTATTTGCTCAATTTTCCACTGAGTTCAGTACACAAACGAACATAGAAGATAGCTCTGGGGAAAGGGAAAGTAGGGGAATTCAAAAGGGCCTTCCAGAAACCAAAATAGCTACCCTGAGCCCGGATTGAGGTGAAGTTTCTTTTGAGACCGGATTTGGGCTTCCTGAAGCACACTTAAAGCGCCTAACGACTTCTCGGAAGTAATTTTTTTGTTGAGATAGCTTACGTGGCTGTTGCGAGTACTGAAACAGCCCAGCTCCCTGATCTTGCTCTACATGCTCCACCGAATTACTTGAAGTCTATGATCCGTGATCTATGATGGCTATGGATTCGGCATATAGCAAAAAGTTACGCATAGATTATACAGTATTTAAAAAATGGGTTTAAGGCGGGGCATTATACACAGGCGCACCCCCAAGAGCAAATCCACCGCTCTGAGCACTGAACACCGGGCCGTGGTGACCGCTCGCAGCGCCACCACTAGCCTCTAACCCTCCTCCTCCTCGTCCAGAATGCCCATTGAAGCCGTGAGGCCAAGCCTGGGTTGGTGGGTGGTGTTGCGAAGGAGAATGTTGTCCCCAAGGTGGCTGCTGCTGCTGCTGCTGCTGCGATAATGGTGGCGGTGTAGTAGCGCTACAGCGGGCGAGCGCATCTAAGAAAGGCTTGCTGCGGTGTGCAGGCAAGTCAGCGAACGACATCGCTGGCGCCATTAAGGTCGGTGGACTTCCTCGAGCCTGTGCAGATCCAATCCCACCGCCACCGCCGCCACTGCCACTGTCACTGCCACTGCCAGCGCAGGCTAAACCGAGAGCAGTAGGTGCCACCACGCGCACCGCAAAAGGGTTTTGGCCGGGAGGCACATTTTCGTCCATGCCATTGTTGCTGCTGGGTACAGCAACGCTGTCATCATCGTCACCACCATCGTCAATTCCGTTATCCTCCCATGATGCCACGCCCTGAAGTACGCCACCACAATCGGAAGTCCTACTGCTGCTGCTAAAGTGACTACTACGGCTCAAGCCGCCGCTACTACTACTAGCGTTGAAGAGACCGTGACGGCTGCCGCTAAAGGCATGACTGCTGCCAGTGCTGCTGCTGCTGTCGGCCGCTCCTACACTGCTCAAGGGAGGGCTACTACTGCTGCTATTAGCACTATGACTCGGCAAAAGATCGCTGAACGAATCGCCGAAAGCATTATTACCGTCAAAGTCGTCGTCGATGGGTTGGTCGTGCGGGCTGAAAGGATTCGAGTCCAAATGCCAAGGCTCGTCCCACCTAATGTAGTATCGCAAGACACGCGAACATGTCATGAAAATGGGGACACCAGTGGATTCAACCCGAATTGAGCAATAAATAAAAGGAAAAGCAACGAAGGACAAGAATTGCTGACTCATGAGCGCAGTTGCAGTCGCAGACGCTAAAATCCCCTCACCCGCTCTCGAGCTCAGCTCCTTCGTCAGTTTCGCAGAACAAGCTGCTCGTCTTGCCGTCCACTGCTCGATTCGACTGCGAATCTTGCAAGTCTCCCAGCGTTGCGGTCAATTCAGCGAGATCTTCGCTACTCCAAGCGCCTACGCCACCACCGCTGCCACCTACGCCGTCGCCATTCTCACTGAAGCCAAAGGTGAAAGCTGCTCCTCCACCGGTATTGCCATCTGCAGCAGCATCATCATCATCATCGTCGTCGTCGTCACCGCCAGGAAAGAACCGCTCGATCAAATGGGCCGCTTTGCTGTACACCTCCTCGCTTTGGTGGGTCTGCAACTCTTCCAACAAGTCGATCCCGCCGGCGCCGTCAAGAAGTAAAGGAAGGCGAAACAGGTTCGACGCCAGTTCATTGGTAGCCAGCAAGCGGCTCAACGCATCGATGGCAATGCACAAAACGTCCGGGCTGAAATTGCCTATGCCTGCTTGCAAACACGCCACGAGCTGAGGCAGCACTGACGAATGGTCGCGCAAGAGCGCATAGACCTGTACGAGAAAAGAGGAAATAATTGGCGCATGCCGTGTGAGCAAGAAGTCAAGAAACGTGGGCCAAAATCGACTCCAATTAAGTTGATGTCTTGACGCATTTGGAGGACTACTCTTCACCGTGCTCATTTGGAAAATGCATTTCGCTACAGTACAACCCTTTTTGTCAGTCATTTACGCAGCAGCTACTCAATTGAAAGAAAAGGGACAGGAAGCTCATAAATACAGTCTCAACCTGGTCGTGGGACCCGCGGTTGGCAACATTGGCAATGGTGTAAAGACACTCCAGCCTAACACTCCAATGCGGCTCATTCGCTGGGTCTAGCCTTTGCACCAGCAGCGATACGAGCTGCACAAGGAACGAACAACACGCAGGCGGGCACAAAAAAAATATCAGATTTGAAGCATTAGAATGGAGGTTTTACAACAGAGTCCTATGAAGAAGTATAGAATATAATCCCCACCCCTGAACCCCCAATTCCCAAGTACGCACCTCTTTGTCCTCCAGCAAACGGCTTCTCTGCGCTAGAGTGCCCGCAGCGACATTGCTCGCGCATAGGGCACCGTTCAAGCGGCACTGCCGCAGCGACTTGAGCAGCAGTCCAGACAAAGGTGTTTCTACGTGATTGGTGGGCGATGTGTTGTGCGCCGATGATGATGACGAGGGCTGCAGCGACCGATGCGCAAACAAGGGAGACCTAGGCTCTTCAGCAGTGGTGGCTGCACCACCACCACTAGCTCTAGTAGCAGGAGTAGCACTCGTGTCGAGAGCGGCTCGAATGGCCGATAAACCACCCGCGTCGAGGAGGGCGTCGGAGGCAGCGTTGTCGTCGCATGCCGCGACCAATGACAAGAGCTTCAGAGCGGGTTCCGCTACTCCAGCGCACAACTCCGCTCCAACGTTCGACCAAGCCAAATGCGCTCCTCCTCCTCCTCCTACTCCAGCTGCTGCGCGTGCGACAGCATGGCTGCTGTCGAGGTCCTCTTCACCCATGCCGTCTTGCTCTAATGTGGTGCGAGGCGGCAAGCCTAGGCGAGCCGCCGCCACGGCTGCATGCGCCAGAGAGACGGTGGTCTCCAGGGTGCCACTCTGGAGCACAAGCACGGTGCCAATGGGAGCAGTTGCCGCGAGAAATGACAACGCCCAAAGCGCCTAATATGGTGAAGCGGAATTTTGTTGACGCATGGTCACACGCACGAATAAAAGGTATGAAATTAGCCAAGGAGGTGTACTGAAACAAGCGTGTGTACAAGCTGCTAAAGACACCAAGAGAATGTATCAAAAGATATATAATTTATACTGCTCCATGAAACGGTTGCCAAGGTGTTGCAACCTGAGACGCAGCGTCATGATCGAGGCAGAGCACGCGCGGTGAGGCCGCCACCGCTGCAGCAGGAGGAGGAGGAGCAGAGCGCGCAGCGTGGCTAATCACTAGACCACTGTCACCAGCACCAGCACAAGCACCACCGCCATGGCCGTGCTCATCGTCTTCCGTGTTCGGCACCGCGAGCGCAAACAAGAGCTGGCTGAGCACCGGAATCGCTTCGCGCAAATGGTTAACTTGGCTCACGCCGCCTGGCTGGCGGCACAAATTCGCAAGCCCCCTGTAATAGCGTTAGAAGGGAAACAAGAGTAGAGTTGAGTGGACACGGTTGAGGTCACAATGATTTTAAAAAAAAAACAAGAAAGAAGTACTAGTAGTTTGCATTGAGGGGAGTCAGCAGTTGAAGACGAGGGCTTGGTGTAGTGAACACGATGAAGTACAAAACATGAGTAAGTGGCACTACTTCATGTGCGTGTGTCTGTTACCAGGCCACAGTTCTCAAGTGGTCTTGGGAGGTTGGGTTTGCAATCGCAGCTAAGAAAGGCCGTAGCACGCCTGCTTGAAGGAGTGCATTTCGGGCGCTCGCACCGTCTCCAGCGACGTTAGCGAGGCACCAAATGACCTGGATTGGGTGTTTTGGAGGGAGGAAAGGTATGCGTAGGAAAGTGTGGGTAATTGAGGATGGAAAGCATGCAGAGAACAAGAAAGTGAACACGCAATGATAAGGAATTTTATGTTGAGACACCGCATTGTCACATTGTCAACACGAGAGAAAGCTTGAGAAATACGAAGTAAGCGTGGAGAGAAAATAGTCTCAAGGTTAACCTGAATGTGCACTTGAGGGTGCGGCGACTGTAACATGTTAACTAGGGCAGGAATAGCGCCCGCGCACTCTTCGAGCACCGAGCATTGATCCGTTGAAGCGATGTTGGTCAAGGCCCATGCACACTCGGTCTGCAGCTCCGGACTCGAGGCCTAGCAGGGGAAGAAACAGAGGGTACCAAATGTGTGGTTGAGTGCAGCACAATCAGAGGGGGGTAGGAGGGCTTGAATGCCAAACGCAATGCATCTGCTAAAAAAAAGAGAATCAAAAAGCAAGCTCTTACCTCATTGCAGAGAAGGTCCAGGAGGCGAGGAACGAGTTTTCCTTCACACGCGCTCACCATGAGCTCCGTTGGTGGGTGGTCGGACGCCAAAAGTCGCCGCACACCACACGCTGCCGCTAAAGCGCCCTCTAGCGTAGGAGCAGTGAGCAAGGAGGTCGCGAGAGCGTCAATGCTGGCCTTTACGCTGCTGTCAATGGTGGCGGTTGTGTCTGTGGGTGATAGGGGTGAATACTCTAGCCCTGCACCCTGGCTTAGGGATGAAGAATCCGATGCACCTAGCCCTAGACTACCACTGATGTTACCGCTACTGGCTGCATCCATCTCATTGGTACCGTCTGCGAGTGCCGGGGTCGAGGGCGACGCGTGAGATGAATAAGCAGTGCCCTCAGTTGGTGCCGCCGCCGACCAAGATCTAGGATCGGTAGGGCCATACCCTGGCGCTCCCAGCGCAGGGCTTGCCCGTAAGGCACGGCGCTTCAGGAGATTACCCTCTCGTTTCACTTTGCGAACTGAAACTGAGAGTTCAGAGCGGCGAGCGCGTGCCTCTTCGGGGGATATAGGCTGTTTGAACTGGTCTCGCCGGTCACTCGACATGATCCGCGAAGTGGAGGCTTCAATGGATGAAGGCAATAAAATGATTAGCGCTTGCGTGCTTGACGTTCTGATAAAGGCAACGAAATTATCTCTCCTGGGCGCAAGAAGACATGCAACACAAGCGCAAGGAGAGAAAAGATAGGGGGCGGCAGAGGCTACGTAGCTTTGTCTGAAACCGCGGGAACATTCCTCATCGAAACTGAGCTGAAGAATTGGACTTGCACTATTATGGTATTTGAAAATGAAAAAATATGCCTGTTCTAATTTACTTGAAAATGCGCGATGCGCGCGACGCGCGCCATGCCCATATCAGGGCCCCTATCTAACTAGGCGGAGACTTAAATTTTTCTAGCTCTTCGATGATGAGGCCAATGACATAACGTGACGAACAATTTAAAATACACACATAAACATACAATTCCCATACTCACATAAAACTGAAGGACACCTCGAGAGTAAAATAATACAATTGCATTGCGCATAAGGACACTCAGCCCAGTCAGACTTGTTCTGAAGTTTGTATTTTTCTGTTGCTATGTGCCACAGTGGTGTTTCTTTGTAGTTCTTGGGAGTATTAACTAGACTAGACTAGACATAAGACTAAAACTGGAGTACAAAAATAAATAGGTTAAAGAAAAGGGACAGGTATCAATTAGCTTGTGACGCCCATCCTTGCATCACCAGCACCTTCGTGAAACCTTCGCGAATTATTGGGCATCGGCTTCCCAGCGGTGGTCTCGGCTGCTGGCTTCCGACGCGGAATCATCGAGGCGGGTCCTAGAAAGGGCACATGGTGAAATGGTGCAGAATGCAATGGTTACGTGCATCGAGAGAATTTTTAAATGACAAAATTCTCAATCTTGGGGCTTACGACAGACGCGAAACATTGACATAGGACGGATACCTGTACAATAATACCTTGAAGAGGCAATTTTTTTCTCGTATCTTACCGGTATGCTTTGGGCAGCCAGGGTGCCTGATACACACTCGACGATGATTCGTCCTCTTCTGGGTGCATGTCATCGCTGATGAGGCTCTCGTGCAAGCCTGCTTGCGTAAACCTGCGGAGTGAGCAGTGGTGCAGAGAAAGGAAAAGAAGAAGAACAGGAGAATGAATGGCTTTGCGATGCTTACATCGGACGCAAACAACAAGCAATGACCAGCGGCTGAATTGTGTTTCACAAGAGATAAATATGAAGAAGCTTAAACTTTGTGTGCTTCTCAGAGGTGCAACTCATCATAGAAACTGCCAGTGCAATCATGCACATGTCACGGCGTACCAATTGTTGTTGGAGGGGTGGCCTGAGCGCCTATCATAACGAGACGACGATGGCACGTCTGCATAACCTGAGCGCTCGTGCTTCTTCGGAGGAGGCTGCGACTCCGATTCACGGTTGCTGCAGCAGGAGGAGCAGTAGGGGCTATCACAGCAACTGGAGACACAAGGCGAGTCCGCAGGATGGTGCATCGTGTTCGATTCATTCGCAGGCGACAATGAAGAAGAAGAGGAAGACGATGAAGAAGATTGAGACGAAGAACAAGACCAAGCGCAATGCGAAGAGCAGGCCACGAAGAGAAGGCCGTTGCAGAATCCTTGCAATGGATCGCAGAACACTTGGGCCTGAATGTTTTAGTGTAACCCCACAAAGAAACAAGAGTTAATAGGCAGAAGGGAAAAAGTAAGAAACGAAACGAAGGGACGACTGATTTCAAGATCGTAAATTCGATTTGGGGCAACTGTTCGTTTGTCAATATCTCTTGTTTATAATCAAATAATGAAGATCAGAATCTACAGAAAAGTCTGTGCACTTTTGTCCAGGTACAAGGAAAAGAATTACCGCTCTTAACACCACGCCGAGCGGATGAACGTCAGCATTGCAATCGAGCCACAGCCAAACCTTAACAAAACAACAACAACAACGATGACGATGATTTGTTTGGGGCAAGAGAGAGAGATAGCAAGAATATCCCTGAGACGTTGCACTTTACGCTTTGTGTATGTCTCTATAGCGACTACCGTTCAAGCTTTCCATCGGATTTCTGGCGTTTTACCGTCATGATGGAGCCCGGCAGCCGAAGGCCGAAGAGAATGAGGGGCACCGACACGAGTTTCTGCTTGAAGTGGGTGTACGACACGCCCGAGGTGTTGTCACCGTCAATGGTCGGGTTCCTAGACGACGACGAAGAAGAAGAATCAGGAGCTTGAGAATTCACCGCCCAGCCACCAGCACAACCGCTGCCGTGGCTGCTGCTGTCTAAAGAGGTGGCCCTGGTCTGGTGGTGGTCATCGTAGCTGCTGGCGGTGTAATCGTTGGAGTGCGCCGAAGCGCCCAGAGCTCGATCAAGGCTTGCGTATCTGTTTGAAAAATATGGGAATAAGAAAAACACTTTGAATCCAGTGCAACGACAAAATTGTATACTACCGTAACACATTTAAATGAATAGGTCGCTCAATATTGAAGCAGAATGATTACGAGAGCACAGCACCCTTGCACGCACGCGCACACACACACATGTACACTCACCGTCTACTCGTCTCTTCTTGCTTCGACAAGTGCGAAATGCTGCGCCAATAGAGCAAAGGGCACCAAAAAAAGGCCGAAAACCATTCGACCCCTTTCCCACCAACCACCTATGGTGCAAAGATGCGCATAGAGACAGCGCCAAAAAGAGAGACACCAAGGGTAAAATCGAGCACAATTATTTTTTACTGTAAAAGCATGCGTAGAGATGGTTGAAGTCTGGGTAAGTAAGTTGACTTTTTTTTTGCTCTTTTCATATTCGCACCTCCCAAGCGAACACTTCGCTTCGGCTACTGAAGTCGTCTTCGCCAAGGTCTCCGTCTAGATGAGCATTACCGTTGCCGTTATTGTCGTCGTCGTGCGCCGGTTTGATCCAACACCACCCCGAGGTTTCAGTGCCTCGCCCTTGCCCTGCGTGATGAGAAGCCTTTCCAGAACGAGGAAGCACAGATTCACGCAATGATGCACACACCAAATGAGAAATGAGAAGGAAAGAAGATTAGCACCAATTACATAATAAGAGGGGAATTTCTCATTTACTTTCCTATCTTTCAACTTTGTGGCAGAAATTGTTCAAAAGTCGTTTTGAAAAAAAAACAGAGAGAGAGAGAGAGACGTAATCCGATTCTTACAATGCCTACTGTCACAACGATGGGATCAAAAGTCTATGATCTATAATACCTGCACAGCGATGACGCACGCAAGGGGAATTGACCAACACACCTGGCAACGGAATGCGCAAAGGAGATGCAGAAGACAGCAATTCAAATCAGGTTGCGCTGATATAGAATCACATCAGGGAATGAAACCACAAAACATTTCATAAGTTGAAGCAGCATTTTCAGTGAACTTGCGAATGCATCCAAAGTTGAGACTGTCAACGTTTCCTGCTTCCGATTCCTTTGTTAGTGATAATGGTTTCGTACAAGGGCGCTCTTACCAGATGGAATAGGCGCATGATCGACTCAGGGTTCCGCATAAGAGCTCTGTAAAGAGGGCAAATATGCCAGACGGAAGTAGTCGGTTATGGTGCAAGATGGCAGCAATTTTCGTACGCATGCTAAGCGCACATTCTACCTAGCCTACACTCAAAGAACTCTGCGAGCACTCGAAAGGCAATGGCATCAAACATACGCGTTGCAAATAACAATATGCTTAGCAATTTTTTTTCATCTAGTGCGAAGAAAGACCGCACCGTCTTCGGTCGTAAGATGAGCACATGAGCCAAACGTAGAGGGCAATGCAGTCCGTCCAACAGAACGATGCAACAGGAAAATAGATGCCGAGGAGTGCCTGTACAAAACGAGAGGTGTGGCAAGTACGTTGAACCTGGAGCCCCTCTTCTCAAAACGCTGGGGCGATATCACACACAAATGCTGGACGAGCTCACCGAGCTCGTATCTCTGGTTTTGGCCTCACACAGACGCACGAATCGCCATGAAATTCGGTTACATTTGTTACGTGCCATATTCGCCTACCTATCCCTAGGTATGTCTCCACTCTTCCCACCTGAGTGACGCACAATTCTTCTCCCGTAGAGGCGCCCGGTAAGAGGTAAGCCACCGCGGTCAAGCAGTCAGCCACACAGAGCCATACGAGGAGGCGGCGCGCTGGCCGCGCCCAGAGCTCGGGCTCTAACCTATAGTAGTTGCAGAATAGCAAACAGGTTAAGTAAGTGTAAGGCTGCTAAGAGAAGTAGGAAAGTGCGACAAGCTTTGATGAAATGAAATAGTGCCAAAAAAATAGAAATCGAAGTCTCACCAGCTGTCGACGAAGAGGAGGCTGGTTCCAAGGATACTGAGCGACGCTGACGTGTAAAGGAGGGCGTCTAGGTAAGGCATGGACAATGACTCAGCTGTAGTTGGCACGGTCGACGATTTGGCCAGAAAGTGGACACTCTTTAAAGGACTGGGTGTACGATTTCGGAACCTGTTCTGGTCGTAAATCGTGAAATTAGCTCACAATGCAGCTTCCGGCGGCGATATACCT
>Ga0307982_1000977_pt1 | contig 22891 bp, 17 predicted proteins | sample OrgLakmetagen989_FD_201847 | JGI IMG/M metagenome (GOLD analysis project Ga0307982, IMG submission 201847) | Saline water microbial communities from Organic Lake, Antarctica - #989 | ecosystem: Environmental > Aquatic > Non-marine Saline and Alkaline > Saline | place: Antarctica: Organic Lake...
ATTTTATTATGCCCCCCCTGTATGCCAACACGCCAAGCAGCCTGCAGCACCCCCGACTCCTTTTCGCAGGCCCCGGCATCAGCAAGCTGCACATCGCCGCCGCCATGTAGCAAGCCGCACTCATCATGCACAGCATGCTGCAGGATGAGCACGCTGATCAAGAAGCACACAGCCTGCCCCCCCCCCCGCACGCACACAGCCTGCCCCCCCCCCCGCCCAGGGCTGCACGCCATCCTGCACATGGCCAGCGCCGTGTGCATCGCCAGCCGACGCAGCGGGCAGGCGCAGTAGTGCCTGCATGTGGACCTACAGCAGGGCAGCATGGTGCTGTCCCGTGATGCCCAGGAGCACATCCAGGGGCACGGCACGGAAGTGCAGGCGACCCTGCTGCCTGAGCACTCCGGTGCAGTGAGTGCAGCTGCGTTTGCCTGGTGTGTCTGCTGCGGTGCGTCACTTGTGGCTGGATGAGATGAATCTGGAGGCGGTGTCGCATCACGAGCAGGAGCACGTACTTGAGTCGCCGACCAAGGGAGAAGACCAGGCCGAAGGGGGCACGGGCGAGGAGGCGGAGGGCACGGAGGGTGTGCGTGGCTCGTCTGACCGCCCAGGTACAGGATCAAGCACACATGAGGTGGCTGTGAGTGACACCCATACTGGTACACTTTACGCACCAGTGGGGTTAATGAAGTTTGTTGGGCCTGCACGCTATCTGAATGGGCCGTCGACTGCTGTGCTGCTGTACTTACGAGCAATGTCCGGCACAGAAACGGTGTCTGTCTCAGCAGCTGGCTACGACACTACTAGCAAATTGAACGTGGATAGCAACCAAGCTTACATTTCAAAGGGGGTGCAGATCAGCACAGAATGACACTATTTCTGGTGGTCGTCCTCGTTCCCTTTCCCTGCTGCGAACTTGCTGTGTGTCAACGGAGACTCCAGTGCGTGTGTCCTGTCAACAAAGATGACAACATACAAGCCATCAGCCGTGAACTGCCCCGCAGGCACATATCTTCAGGACCCTTTATCACCCCTGATTGAGAAAGCTTCTTGTTCTCTTCCAACGACCCCTGTGGAGGAAGATTTTGTTCGCTCCTACCCTGATACCCACGGCCGGAGCGAACCCCTCATCCTTGAGGAGAAGACAATCAGAGGCTGTCGGTGGTTCTGTAAACATTTTTTTGCGTGTGCACCACTGCCGTTGTGTGCGTCAGGGGTGTCAGTGGACCCCTCTGTGTCACAGCTGGCTCACTCCGGCTACTCGTCTTGCAAAGCTCTGCAGAACATTCGAGACTCGTTCCAGTGTACATCACAGGGTTTAAGTGAAAGTGACAGCGTTGAATTCGACTATGGGCCTCAGCATGCAGTGTGCTGTGTCCTGCTCCTCGGGGGGAGACCTGGTGTGCCAGCCTGCGCCGGGAGCGCTGCCCTCCCCCACGAGCACACGCACAGCGTTCCCCTCTGCTAGCCCTCCATCCGTACCGCATGCCGAGTATGGCGGCTGGATCAAGCAGCCAGCACACTACGGGGGCATCATTGCTGGTGTGCTGCTGGTGCCGCTGGCGCGGTGTTTGTGTACCGGGCCCACAAGGCCAAGGACAACCAGCAGGAGTGGCAGCTCGCGTCTGACACGAACGAGCCCCTGGCCTGATTCAATGCATTCACGCCTCACCTACCGCCAGCCCTTGCCCCCCTCACGCAGACAGCTCCTCCCCAAACACGATCTCATACACCTGCTCATAGCGCTCCGCGAAGTGCACCTCCATGCCATCCTTCAGGTGGTCCGCCAGCTCCTCCCAGTCCTTCTGATTCTGGGCGGGGAAGACCAGGCACTTCACGCCGCTGCGGCGCGCCGCCATGGTCTTCTCCTTGATCCCCCCCACAGGCAGCACCTTGCCGGTGAGAGACACCTCCCCCGTCATGGCGATGTCGGAGCGGGCTGGCTTGCCGGTGGCCAGAGACAGCAGGGCTGACGTCATGGTGACGCCGGCACTGGGGCCGTCTTTGGGCGTGGCGCCCTCCGGCACGTGCATGTGCACATGTGCCCTGTCCAGGAAGGGATTGCGCTCATGTCCGGGCACGCGCCGAATCAGGCGCCGGGCAAGTGTGTGGGAGATGGCACTGCTTTCTTGCATCACCTCGCCCGCCTTGCCCGTGAGGCGCAGGCCCCCCGAGTACGCGCCCCGCTTGTGCGCTGAGGCATCGCCCTTCTCGTCGCCGCCCGCCCCTGCAGCTGCGTGGGTGTCCACGATCTCAGAGCCGTCTACATTCCACGTGATGAGGTTGGGGGTGGAGCACTCGATGTACAGGGCTGCTCCTCCCATGCTGGTCCAGGCAAGCCCCATGATGACACCGGGGGGGGTGGTGTCGTACATGCGGTCGCTGGTGAACACAGGCTTGCCCACGTAGTCACTCAACTTGGCCTCGTTGATGCCCCAGTCCACATCGTCCACCCCCTCGATGGGCCCAGTGAGCTCTGGGACGGGGCGGGCAGCAGGGTCCCCTGCGGCCTCAGGCTCCCCCTGCTCGTGCTCAGCGTCGCTGCCGGCGCCAGCATCGTCGTCGCCGCCAGCAGCTGATGCCGCCTTGGCCTCCGCTGCTTCCCGGGCCGTCACGATACGCAGGGCAGCCTTGCGGAAGATCTTGCCGATGTGCTTTTCCAAGTTCCGCACCCCGCTCTCGCGGCAGTACCCCCTGATGAGTGCATCAATGGCTTCATCCTGCAGGTCCAGGGACTCCGGGGTGGTGGCGGTGCCCTTCTCCAGGCCGACTTCCTTACGGATTTTAGGGTCCAAGTACCGCTTGGCAATCTGCAGCTTCTCCGGCTGGTCGTACCCCGACAGCTGAATGACCTCCATGCGGTCCAGCAGGGGGCCTGGGATGGTGTCTGTGGTGTTCGCTGTGCACAGGAACAGTACCTTTGAGGCATCATAGGGTGTGTCCAAGTAGTGATCCATAAACTCCGCGTTTTGGTTTGGGTCCAGCATCTCCAGCAGTGCAGAGGAGGGGTCGCCGCCCCCAGCGCGGCTGTTGCCGATCTTGTCCACTTCGTCAATCAATACCAGGGGATTGCTTGTCTTGGTGGATTTCAAGCACTGGATGAGTTTGCCTGGCATGGCTCCCACATAGGTGCGCCGGTGCCCCTTGATCTCAGCGACATCGTGCAGACCGCCCACCGAGAAGCGGAAGAACTTCCGGTTCAGCGCCTTGGCGATGCTGCTCCCGATGCTCGTCTTGCCCACGCCGGGTGGGCCCACCAGCAGCATGATCTTGCCCTGGGTGCTGCCCTTGAGCTTGCCCACTGCAATGAACTCCAGGATGCGCTCCTTGACATCAGCCATGCCGTAGTGGTCTTCATCCAGCACCCCCTTAGCGGAGGTGATGTCGAAGTTGTCCTCTGAGAACACTCCCCAAGGCAGGGTGGTCATCCAATCCAGGTAAGACCGCGTGACGTTGAACTCAGATGAGTTGCGCTCCAGGATCTGCAGCTTTTCCAGCTCCTCGTCAAACACCTCCTTGGCCTCCTTGGGCATGGCTAGCTTCTCAGCACGGTCTTTGAACTTGGTCACCAAGGCGTCCTTGTCGTCCTTTTCCAGGCCAAGCTCCTTCTTGATGCTTTTCAGCTGTTCCTGCAGGAAGTACTTGCGCTGGGTCTCCTTCATCTGCGCATCAGTCTTGGCTTGGATCTTCTGCTGCACCCGCGCAATCTCCTCCTCTTTCTTTAGAAGGTGCAGGGAGACCTCCAGGCGCTGCTCAAGCCCCTCGGCCTCCAGCACCTCTTGGGCCTGCTCGGGGTCGGCGTTGGTCATACTGGCGGCAAAGTCCGCCAGCTTGTACACGTCGTGCACTTCCAGGCGCTGCATGAAGTACTGCATTTGCTCCTTCATGAGGGGGTTGATGCGCACCAGGTTGCGGATGGTCTGCAGGATCTCATTGCTCAGCGCGCGCACCATGTCGGTGCTGCTCTCGCCCTTTGCGCGCTCCATGTGGTGCACCTTCACGATGGGGGGCACTTCGTCTGTCACTGCATTCAGCAGGGAGATGCGGCGGTGCGCCAGGAACCACGCGCCCACGCCGCCGTCGGGGGTCTCCATGAGGCTCTGCAGTGAGGCCAAAGCTCCCACTTTGTGCATTTCATCAGCGGGCAAGGCAGTGCTGGAGATGTCGCCGTCGCCAAGCTCTTCCTTGGGTTTCTCCATAAACAGCCCAACAAAGGGACTTCGGCTGCTCCTCACAGTTTGGAGAGCGCTGATGATTCTCTGCAAAGCAAGGCATGAGCGGCATGCCACGGCGTGTTGAGCGACCAAACACTTACTGGGTCGCGAGTGGTCATGTGAGCAATGAACCATGGAAAAATAGGTCTCCTGATTGGCAAAGCCACAACGTGTGGCGGTTTAGGCGCGCGTTCTCCTGCAGAATTCGAAGAAGAGTGCCACGCATGAAACGCCAGCTCATCGACAGCGGAGCTGCAGTTTCAAACTTACCGACACCTAGGCGAGTGAGAGAGTTCGAATCTTCATCTGAGCCAGATTTTACTAGATCCTTGGCTTCCTTCTCGGAAACCTGCACAAGCAACAAGCCATGTCACAACATGCGTGGACAGGGAGAAGTTCTGCGAGCTTACCGGTCCACCTTTTGAGCCAGACGGACCTGTCCCGCTATTGTTGCCGTCACCTGGGGCACTAGGAGCACTTGAGTTATCTCCTCCGCTTCCACTCTTGCCGCCATCTCCATCACCGTCTCCTCCCTTGCCCCAAAGCTGTGCCTTGCCTCCGATTGATCCAGAGCAGTGCACCAATTCCGCACGAGCTGCAGCAACGGACACAGCTGCAGCAGCACGCGGCTCAGCGACGCTTGCTGCCTGCGCGACTGCACGCGAAGCTGATGCTGCGTATCGAAGCATGGCTGGTGTTTAAAACAGACTGCGACCCAATGCAAATGAAAGAGTGTAAATTGCAAATGACGTATTTCTGCCCTCGCCGTGCTGCACAGTATAGCCCCCCCCCCACAGGCACTATTCTTGCCGTACAGGCAGATAGCAGATACAAAACCACTAGTCTCGCTATGATGCAAACGCATGCGGGCCACTACTGCAGCTGCTTCTGCCAGGCAGCCGCCTGTAGGAAACCCCCCGCGCGACATCCCGTGGAGTACCGCAGTGCATCAGCTGTGCGCAACTTCCCGGGGCATCTGGGGCTCTGGCACTTGGTCTGCGTACTGGTAGTCGTCTCCTTGTGCGTTGCGATCTTCCTGCTGGGCTCGCATCATGGCCTGCTGTGCCTGCTCAAACAATCCAAACGCCGAGCCAAATAGGCTCTGGGCATCCACGCCGCGCAAAGGGCGGTGAGTCGGCACAACACTCCACTGTGAAGGTGGCCATACCACTGCCACAGCCACTCCATCAAGCATTTCGACTGGGATGGGCCCCCACTGCACGCTGTCCAAGTCGCTCTCGTCGGCGCCGCAGTCCTCGTCAAGCTCCACCCAAACTTGCCCAGCCCCCACAAACTCGGTGAAGCCGTTGCGGGTGACAACAGCCTCGCCTTGGCGGCCGATGACTCTGCGTAGCATCCCAGGCCCGGAGCCGGACGGCTGCGGCAATCGAACCAGCTGCCCTGCGCTGGGGTCGGGACGGGCAGCAACTGCTGACGGGATGTACGAGTTGAATGTGGGGGATAAGAAACGCTTGCGAAATAAAACAACTTGCTTGCCACTGCGTTGGCTGCTGGAAGCTGTGGAGCGGCTGCTGCTTGCACGCGCAGACGTGGAGCTCTGCTCGGCTCCTCCACTCGTGGCTGGAGCCGTCGGCAGCAACGCCACAGGGGCATGTTCGTCAACAATATGTAAACCAAGCACTTTTGTTTGGAACATATAGAGCAATGGCACCGTTGTTGCAACGCTCCATGCAACCTTTGCCGCTCCAAATGCACGGGATGTCATGGTGATGCGGAATTCGTGAATCACTTCGCCAATCAGGTATGTCGCGGAAATGTGTGGCAGCAGCAAAAGATAGGGCAAACCGCAAAGCAAAATTCACTCATGTGGGGGCCTGAGACAAGCATTAACAGATATGTTGGTTGCGTCCGTCTCAAACCCTGCTGCTCTGATTTAGGGGCAGGCAAGGCCCCCTCCGTCGCCCAAATGAAAATAAAAACGTTGGCAGCCTGCAGGCTAGGTGGCGCTTTAAACTTGGTGTTGTTTTAAAGCATTTCACTCACAAGTTCCAATTGCAGGCACCTCGGGATTGCTTTTGCCCACCTCAGAGTTTCGCTCGCGTTTCGTGCAGCAGACATGGCAAACGCTGCCTACTTGAAGGAGAATGTGGCCGACGCTCTGAGCGACGGCCTCGCAGCCACAGTTGCAGCACAGCCAGATGATCCTGTTGAATACTTGGGCAGCTTTCTGATTGACTATGTCAAGCGCATCGAAACGATCAAGCATGTAAGTGTGCAACCAACAGTCGCGCACCTGTATGAGCATTGCAAGCTTGCTCCACACAGGCCCAGAAAGAAGCTGAAGACTTGGAAGTTCAACGCAAAGAAGCATCAGCGAGCGAGAAGAAGGCGTTTGATGCAGGGGAGCCTGCTCGCAAGGCTGCAGAAGCCAAGGCCAAGGCAGACAAGGAGCTCAAAGCAGCCTTGGCAGCTTGTGGCAGCGTCGACACTGAGATGATGCGCCGCGTGCTGGCTGCTGTGCAAGTAGACACAGGCAATGCAACTGCAGCGTACATTGCTGTGAAAGAAGCTTATCAGGTGGTTGAAGGCGAGAAGTTGGATGACCTGGCAGCTGAGGAAGACGACGAGGCGGCAGAGCCCACCGCGCAGCTGCGATACCTGGCGGCCACAGAGGGGCACGAGTGGATGCTGCAGCGCAGCATGGTGGAAGGCCAGGGCGTCACCTTCCCCTGCTGGGTGCTTCCTGAGCCTGAGGAAGACGAGGAGGAGGAAGACGAAGATGACGACGATGAGGAGGTGGACAGCAGCAAAGTGCCTAAGCCTGTCCCCGAGCTGCCCCTGGTGCAGATCCAGTCGGTACTGCACGACGGCCCCGTGAAGTTCCACAGCATCCCCAAGCTGGGCGGGTACGTGGCTGTGCCCCTGCGGTACACATCCCTGCTGCATGGGGAGGCCTTCCCCGAGGTGCCCGAAGACGTCGCCCCAGAGGAGGAGGAGGAGGAGGAAGAAGACGCCAGCTCCCAGGCGTCGGGCACCGAGGGCAAGGAGGGCAAAAACGCTGACAGCAAGGATGCCGAGCCCACGGAGCAGCCTGTACTGCCGGGCAACTCTGTGCAGGTGGACTTGGCGCTGTGCGTTGACAGTGTGGGGCAGAACCGCCCTTTCACAGCAGAGCAGGTGCAGCACATCAAAACATGGACTGCGTTGCTGAAGGACGCCCTGCAGCGCACCGAGGCAGTCGCGTACGAGGCAGATTGGCGTGCCCTTGAGGATTTGCGGAAGAAGAACGCGGCACTGCTTGAAGACTGGGAGAACACAACGCTCACTGTGGCAGAGGAAGTTGACACAGACAAGTCCACGCAGCTGGAGGACGCTGGTGACGAGCCTTCGGAGGAGCTAGTGGCACTGCTGGACGCGTACGCGCCCTTACAGATTGCTTTGCGGTGCCTGGCTGTGCCAGAGGTGGCCTCCCAGTGGACCCCCATTGTGCAGCGCAAGGTGCCCCCTGCAGGTGATGCCCTCAAGGTGCTGTGTGCTGTGGCTCATATCCTGAGCGCCAGCAAGGCTGACCTTGGCGACGCCAACTCCCGGGCCCCCAATGCCCCTGTGTGGACAGCTGTGCAGTCCTACCTTGGCAAAGATGCACTGAAGAAGGTGCAAGCCTACGTGCCTGAGGCCAAGCCTGCGACTGAAGAGGAGGTGCCCCCCCCCTATGTCCCCGAGGATGATGAAGAGGAGGAAGAGGAGATTGTGGAGAAGCCCAAAAAGGGCAAGGCCAAGAAAACCGATAAAAAGGCAGACAAAAAAGCTGCAGAGAAGGCAAAGGCAAAAGCAAAAACAAAAGCGGCAGAGAAGCCCAAGCCAGCTGCTGGCGGCGCCGCTGCTGGCGCCGGCAGCGACGGCGAGGATGACGGCGCTGTGCAGAGGGCCCGACGGGACGCGGAGGGGGGGCCAGTGGACACAGCTGCAGTGCAGGAGGCACTAGAGGGCGTGGACAGAGAGGCCTTGGTGAAGGGCACGTACAACTCTGCCTTGGTGCTTGCACTGCTGTTCGACTGGGCTGGCGCGTGCGTTGCTGCCAGCGAGGCTGCCGTGGCGTACCGGGCCAAGCTGCGCTTTGACCACCAGGCGCGGATGGCTGCCGAGGCTGAAGCCAGGGCGGAGGCTGAGGCCGCAGCTGCTGCTGCCGCTGCAGAGGAAGAGGGTGAGGAGGAGGAGGAGGAGGATTAGACGGTGCAGGGGAGTGTTTGACAAATGTACACATTCTGACACAAGCCGGGGCAATGCGGTGTGATGAATCCCGATTGCAGTTCCCATGAGTCAAGTGCATTCATGATGCCCGCATCACTTGAGCTCTTCAGCACGCTTGAACAGCGAGTCTACAACGCCATTCAGGCCTGAGAGTGCAGCCACAGCACTTGTGTATGTTTTGTCCTGAGGTGCTGTGTCGAACAACACCAGGTGCCCCTTGCCCTGGTCCAGGGTGCCGCTCAGCTTCTTGTCCAGGATCATCTCCGCCAGCTTGCTCTCCACGCGCTGCAGGGGGAGCTCGATAAGCTCGGCCACGTGGGTGACCTCCACCACGGAGAAGGGCTCGATCAGTCGCAGCAGATTCTGCTCCAGCATGGTGTCCTGCAGGGACCCCAGGTGATTCCGTACCAAGCGGTCCTGGGACAGGTCTGCGAAAGAAGCTTGTGGGTGATGCTGTGTGCTGCTAGGACTACACGCCGGCCAGCACGAACATTGTTTGTGTTCCTCCAAGGCTGACTCAAACTCGTGCAGGGAGCGGTCCTTGTATGCCTGAGTGACGACACGCATGGCATCCAGCTCAGGGCCACCGAGCTCCAGGCCGTTCTTGCCGTTGATCAAGTGCAGTGCATCTCCAGGCTGCGGATTGGGGGATGCGTGTCGCAGGCTGGCGCAAGGCAGCGAGGGGTGTCACTTACGAGCTTGGCCATGAGCTTAGCCAGCACCATGTACTTGAGACAGGAGGCTGCACGGGGATCCTTCAGCGACTTGAAGCCTTCCATCCCCTCCAAGAAATATGAATATGCTGTGGTGTAGTCTCTGTCTTCCGCCTGTAAGGTCCCGGCCTGCAGGTCGATCTCCGCCTGGGTTTCTGGGTTGATGTAGATGGAGTTGGCAGCTGTGCGTGCGGCAGTGAGCGCCGCGCGGGCTTTGGGCACATTGCGCAGTGCGTGCTGTGCCTGGGATTCGATCAGGTGGATCTCAACCAGCAGTGGCTTGTCGTCCAGCTTCTTCACCTCGCGGAGCAAACCGCTGATGAGGGTGAGGGCGGGGGCGTACTTGGTCTGCTTCACCAGCAGAGCCGCAAGGCGGTTCTGAATTCTCAAGCGCAGAAAGTTGCGCTTTTCAGATTTGCACCACGCGATGCATGTCTCGCACAGGTCTACCTGTGTCTGCAGCGTGCCCTCGATGCGGCCGACGAAGTCGATGAGGGTGCGCACTGCGAAAGTTGGTGGTGAGGCAGAGAGCAAAGGTGCATCCATATAAAACATACCAATTTTAGCCGTCTTGGCTTTGGCAATGTCGGCGAAGAAGGGCTTGACTTCCTCCAGCAAAGCAACCAGCCCAGCCGCGTTTCTGTGCCATGTCAGTGTGATGGGATGGGGTTGAGGAAAGTCCTACAGAAGAACGTACTGCTGCTTGGTGATAGCTTCAGCGAGCTTGTAGATGGCAGCCTCCTTAATTTTGTTGACAATGTCATTATTTGACTCTGTATGGCAAGCAAAGTTGCGGAAAATGCGGGCACAATTCGCTCCAACGCCAAACGGACCATTCGCAAGAATACGCCTCAATTCAGCTTCTGCATCTGCTGGTCGCACATCAATCAGTGATGCTGCTGCATCTAAAGCATCTTGAAGCGGGTGGGAGTCCTGCTCGCCCTCAACGACAATCTTTGAAGATGATGCAGCTGCCATGTTGGACCAACACGCCAAACCAGCTCACGTACTCCAGGGCTGGGGACAAAGCAGGGAGAACAAATGACAAAATGCAGGCAAAAATTAAATGACGACCTGCAGCTCCACTCAGTCGCCTGGGCAAAACCTGCCTGCCAAATCTGGGACCTTGATTGAGGTGGCCCCCGTACCGCAGGGGCCCAGCGTCGAGAGGCCCAGCCAGCAGGAGAGGCTGAGAAGCAGCGGAGCGTGCCATTCTCGGCACATAGTGAAATAGTGATGACGAAATGGTCGTCTTTTGAGTGGCAATTGACCCATCCCGCCCACCCGGGTTTGGGGTGGCAAGATTGACCCCAAATTTGATTGCCATTACTTCGACCCCACCTGTCCTGTGCAGCAGGGGGCTCTCTCGAAGCAAACTCTGTCAGGTGGGGCCAGCGGCGGGCTGGCGCACTCAGAGGGGAACAACAAGACAGCAGGATTCCAAGTCCGGGCTGAAGAAAAATTCTGGGGGACATTCATTCTCAAAAAAGCAGACCTCTCGAGACTTGATGAAGGCTGATCGCTGAACAATCAGTCCACAGGGGGGCAAATCTATCCATCACTTTTAGATTGTTGTTGACGAAAGGCCTGTGTGTATGTTAGCTGCATATTGCGCCTGTGGTCAGCTTTGGTTGGATGGGGGGGGTCCTGCTTCTTGTTCGATGCTCACGAATATTGGTTGGTCAAGGGGCGGTACCTTTGCACGGTGGCCATGAGGTATTGCATGACCACAAAAAGTAAGGGGCTTATAAAAATAACATAGCGCAAGCATTTTTCCAACGGCTGGCAAAGCACGCGAACTCAGCCAATGACGGCTTGAAAGAATTGCTTCGCGCGCTGTCTCACCCTTTGATCAAATCACCAGCACACATCCCCTGTCCGACCCAAATGGCTGCGGAACCGACCATGACAAAAAATACGGCCAGTCGCATAACGGCTGTGCCAATTAGAACGCATTTGAAGGCTAGCCCGTTTGACTCAACAGTCTGCTCTCACTTCTTGCCAGTTGGAGAGCATAAGCCAACCTCAGAGGAGGCGCTGGATCAAACTGTATTTACCAGCCACATCAAAACTTTAAAAAAGAATCCAGGCAATCCAGAAGGTGTGTTCTTGAGGCCGGCCCTGGAAATCTAGCACAAAGCGGGTAGTGACTCCACGACCTTGCTGTGGAAATTGCTTGAGCTCAAGGATGTCTGTTTGCAGATCGTTTGCACAAGGGAACAGGGATGGGCGGAACCTTGAAGGCTTCACCAACACATAAGCAAATTCGCCCCTCGCCGAAAGGTGCTGCAGCGGCGCAGAAGGCGAAAGCTCGTCGAAGCAACCCGCCAAATACCCAATTCCGCAAGTACTTCGAGCGAGGAGACCTCCCTTTCATTGTTGAGCACGGAAGCAGCGGGATCAGACCTGCTTGGAAAACTGAGGCCAGCAAACTAGACTATCATCACTATCTTCCTGTCTTCTTTGACGGGCTGAGAGAGAAAGAGGAGCCGTTCTCTACAATGGCGCTTCAAGGCTGCCTCGACCTGCTGCGGGTTGGCGGGAGCAAGATCCTCCCCGTAGTGCCTCAGTTAATTTTGCCGATCAAGAGTGAGTTGATGTCGCGATGTATGCCTTGCCCTTTGCACTACTACACCCGTCTGTCACAGTTGCGCTCAACACACGGGACCCTTTCGTCATGCGACGGGCAATGCTGTCGCTGCAAGAGCTAGTACGCTCTGCTGACAGGATTGGTGAAGCATTGGTGCCTTACTACCGTCAGATTTTGCCGGTGATGGCTGTCTTCAAGAACCAGAGTAAGTTGCTTTGCAAGTGCCTATGTCATCAACTGTAACAATGCCGCTGTTTCAGAGAACATGGGGGACCGAATCGACTACGGACAGCAGAAAAAAACAGACATGGGTGCTTTGGTAAACGAGACGCTGGAGCTCCTTGAGCAGTATGGTGGTGAAGACGCTTTCAGTAAGTGCTGCGAATTCCGATTCTTGCTTGACGCTTCAATTTGCATTTCGCAGTAAACATCAAGTACATGATCCCAACATATGAAAGCTGCGTATACAACTGAACATCAAATGGACAAAGGAGGACAAATTTAGTTCTACTGCAGACTTAGTGCCACTTTGTCAAATTGCACCGATGCAAGTCATGAGGGAGGGGCCATGCAGCTACTTGGTATCACTCACGGTGGACGATAGCAGCATAAACCCAGCAAACAAAAAATAAACTTTCAGAATACTTGACTCTCGTAGCTTAGTGCATAGATCCTGGCTGTTGATTGTGGCAGTCCTTTCTCAAGCATCATGAGTAGAGCTGTTTCACAGTTCTCGGCTGTGCTTCAGCGGATTGTGCAAATTGTCACTTGCTCAGGTCCTGTTGCTACACAAACCAGCACCAGTTTAGCAGGAAGATTGCAAATATTACTGAATGAGCAAGCTGGGTCTTTGTTGCGAAACTCTGCAGCAGAGGATGAGCTCAGCAAATGTTGGAGTTTGTACTCTTCAAAAAAGCAATCAGTTGATGCTGACCCTGAAAGGTGCTCGTTACTGCTTGCACTTGCGACTGCATCTGACAAACTTGAATCACCAATAGAGTTACGTCTCAAGTTCTGGCTTGAAGCTTGCTCGCTATTGTCAGCCGGGCAGCATCGAGTGCAGCACTTAGCGGCAACGCTGAAACTGGTTCGCTGTTTCACCGCTCAAAAGGTAAACAACTGCGCCAAAATACCACTACGATGCCACAAGCAGTTTAATACTGCAGGAAGCTCAATTGCGGAAGTCTACTGCCGATACTTCGTATACTGTTGCGCTGGAAAATATTGATACCGTGCAAAACTTGCTGCAGGCTGTGCAAGGTTTCTCAGCAGTTATTCATTCCAAGCAGCTCAAACCACAGGCACTATTCCTCAGCGACATTGTCATGGTTTTCAGAGACATTGTTCAAAACAGCGACTTGTCTCCTGAATTCTTTGTGCAAAGCGCTGGAACCTTTCTTGGTGCAGCCCTGGTTGTTGCTGCACACTGCTCGGGTCCAATTGCAAGATCTATCAGCAGACCCAGCACTGCACTAGTGGATGCTCGTCCAACTGTACCCACAGGCAAACAAGCTGGGGAACTCTCTGCTGCGGAGGATTGGTTGCGTGTCGCGCGGTGGACTCTGCAGCACCTTGAAGATGGGCAGCCGGACATTGAAGGCAGCCAGAGCTCTGTCAAAGCTTCCCATTTGCAGGACAGAATTGCTCTTGCATATGCTGATGTGCTCATTCGAAGTGGATCACTTTCCCAGGGGGCTGCAGAGCTCTCGACCATCAGTGACAGCGCTAAAGCAATGCCAGCATCCATTATTTTGATGATTAGAGTACTGATTGAGCAAGGCCGCCCTGCTGACATTGTGGCCCGTGCTGTTCAAGAACTCTCAAGCAAGAGGCCATCTTTGGAACTTCTCTTAGATACAATCTCTCGAGTTTGCCAAAAATTTCTGCCCAAAGGCATTGATGCTGCGTTTATTCTTCCACTGCTTCGAACAATTCAGAGCGAGGCCGATCTGAAAGGTTTGTTTCTGCTTAAGCACATTTGTGAGACTTGTATCACTTACTTTTCCCACAGGCAAAAGTGTTGTTCTGCTTTGGGGCCATTTTCTGCAACTCCTCGACCATGAGATTGCAAAACAAAGTTGCCAACCGCAACCTGAATTTGCTCAGGACTCGGAGTTGAGAACTGGCAGTGACCTGCATAGCCTGAAGGCCGAAACAGTCCAGTTTTTATTAGCCTTGCACTCGGAAACAGACACTCAGCTGTTCGGAGATGTCGCGAAAGCTGTGAAGCACGAGCTATGGTACGTAGCTCCAGCTGTTCCGTCAACATTATCGCATTTTGCTGGCACTCCACAGGAAAACTTGCATCAGTGGGCTAGAACACCTCAATTTCGACGTTCTTAAAAAGGCTGCCGGCAACCTGCTGCAACTCTTGTCGTCTTCCGAGCCAGAGGCATCAGCAGCTGTATTCAGAATGATGGCCATAGCGCTTTCAAAGAATGGAGAATGCGAGGAAGCGTTTGCGCAGCTGGGTCTTGCACGCAGACTTCACCCACACCTTCACTCTGACTTGCTTGCTTTTGTGCTTGGCTGCAGGTTGGCTTCCCAGAAGGATGCCGCCGGTGAGGAGCGATTTCCAGGGACTGAAAACCACGAAATGCAAGGATATCTTACAGACCTCATGAAGAACGACATGTCAGCCAAGGTGATGCAAGAAATGCTCGAGGCTTGCATCGCAGCAGCTGCTCAGTATAAGCAGTTTGATGCTGTGCTTCCGGGACTTGCTGCTGCACTGGAGCGTCTCCTCTCTCAGTTGCCAGATTCAGCTGCGTTGAGCGTTGCTTCGCCGGACAGACTCCGCCAAGCGCAAGGTGGGATGGCAATGGCGCTTCCCATCGGTACAATCACGCAAATTGCTTTGTGTATCAGTAACCAAAAAAAGGATTTCATTGTTGCGAAGCCACATTCGAGCTCGACACAAGAAATTGAGGAGCAAGGCTCAGCAACACATGATGTATTGAAGTGGCTGTCCCCTGTGTGCTCTGCCTTGCAAACGGTCCACAACCTTGCCAGATCTCAGCAGTGGTCCTCATCAGAGAAGAACAATGCTGTGCGTATTTGTGTTGGCGACGTGAACTGTCTGCTGTGGCACGCCCATTTGGGATGGAATGATGTTGTAAGCGAGCTGCAACGTGGCAACAGCTGCAGTCAATCCAGGCTCTCGGTCACACGCAGCGTGTCTGAGATTATTATGACGGTTGCTAACAAGCACAACTTTGCTCACGGTGCTGTAGCCTTTTTCATTGCGCACTGTTTGAAGGCAGCAGTCGGCGAGCTTGCTCGAACAGATGCGACCGTTGCTGAAGCTAGTGGCACTGCAGAGCGACATGCTTTAATGAACCAGTTGCTGTCGCAAGCCGAACTTCATTTTCAGCACTGGCAGCGAGCCGGTGCGGCTTCAGAGGGAGCTGTAGATGAAAGTGTTCAGTGGCTGCAAGAAGCACTGCAGCAGTCAGAAGCTGCGTTGGATGCAAGCGACCTGCAGACTGAGCTCATGCTCGTTCGAGTGGCCCTCAATTTTCTCAACCCAAGACAAACAGCGGAACAGTGCATGAAGACCTTGGATGACCTCAGCGACGCTGGTGCAACTGCAAGCACTTTGATATCTGTTGGGGACTTACTTCAGCGTGTGCAGGGCGGTGCATTCACCAGCATGGCTTTCAAAAGCTATCGCAGAGCGCTGCAAGCCTCGATGCGAAGCAGCAACACTGACCCTGTTATACGCGGTAACATCTTCGTTGGGCTCTCACAAACTTGCCAGAACGACCTGGTGACCCAAATACACTGGTTCGAACAGGCTCTCCAGCTGGATGAAAGCAGCTTCTCGGCGGAAAGTCTGACGACACTGGCATCAGTAGCGTGGAATACTGGGCGTTCACGGTATCAACTGGGCCAATACAGTATGGCCAAGCGACTGCTGCAACTTGGGCTTCGCTTTGCTCGCCGTGGCACTGGTTTCACTGCACAACACATAGACGCGTTGCAGCAGCAGTTAGTAGGCCTTGAGCAGTTGGCAGTCGAGACTGAAAAGGCGGCTTCTGGAGACCATTCGTCTATGTTGGGCCTGGAAGACCTTGCGGCAAAAAGTGAGCACTTGCCGCAGCTCACATTGCACCTTGGCGACAAGGAGCAGGCTGCGCTTCGCGAGCTCACTGACGCAGGAATTTTCAAGGACCCACACCAGCAGGAACTATCCAAAGCCCACGATGCAACTGCTGTAGCTCCTACAAACCCCGCCCAGGCTGCGCCCAAAGTTGACTCCAAATCTGAGATGAAAGTGCTGCGGGCTCGCACACCATCCATGCTCCAGGCCCCCTCACGGCCACCTACAGCATTCCGTGCAATAATGGAGGCAGAAACTTCCATCAGTTCAAACGTTGGGAATGCACATGTCCCCAAGATGGGCGGGGCAAAACGTTGCCGAGGTAACGAAGAGCTTGCCGTGGGTGTTGCAGCACAGGAGCTGCCAGCAACGCAGCAGCCACACAAGCGGCAAGCAGCGCATACAGCGCTAACTGCTGGTGATATGCAGGTGGAGGCAGACGTGTCTAGCAGCTCCAAGGCTGCAGAGGCATTGCTGACTCTGGCTCAGCAGCCACACGCGCCTGACTCCGCTGCTGTCCAGGGTGATGCTGACGCAGCTGCTGCTGCCCAGGATGGTCATGACAAGTCTCAGACCGAATCACCTGTGGATCATTCGGAGGCGCTGCCACAGTCAACAGCACTGGTACCAAAGTCAGGCACTGAAGCGGCGCAAGCGTCCCAAGCTTGAAGCCCTTTCCGGAGACGTTGACCAACAGTTGCCGAGGGGGAAGCTGAGCCCGGCCCGGTTGCAGCTGAGTGTTCTTCCAGGCGAAACACGTTGGCCCTCATCAAAGAAAGTGGGTTTTATGCCCTGTGCGCGAGCAATTTAATTGATTTAGGTCAGAGGCTAGAACTGGTGGCCATGGTATTTCTGACAGGCAGGGGGCCAAGTTTGAAAAGCACATCCGACATCCAATTCGATCACAATTTTGGAAGAATCCTTTGTCGCATTCAATTTACTCGTCCTTGTTTAGCCTGGTCTAGGCAAATCCTCCGCTGGCTTCCCAGTATTCACACATTCTGGTCGTGAAGTTGGCCACGGAAGTTCTCCAGCAGTAGTAACTATGGCCGCCGCGGATGCTGCTAGCGCTGCATCAGCAGCCCAATACGACCCTAAAACACACGGTCTTCGAGAGGATTTTGTCTTGACAAAATTCACCAAGGTGGGTGTGCTTGATTGTGTGAGTGGAAAGTACAGCTGACCGCTTCGTGTTTACACAGCTAAAAGGATGAGGCTGCAAGGTCCCACAAGAAAAACTACTTAGCTACTTAAAAGACATCGGAAATGAAATCAAAGTATGTCAACAGTTTCATTGGTGCATCCATTTCGCACTTTCAATCGCTGCAGCCAAACCAAACTCCAGGCATGGATTGCAGCGTCGTGGCAACCCAGCTGCCTGGCATCTTGATGGTCACAACAACGGACTTCTTCTACCCACTAGTCGAAGACCCATACCTTCAGGGGCGTATCGGGGCCTGCAATGTTCTCTCAGATCTGTACGCAATGGGAGTCACCAATGTGGACACAGTGTTGATGATTTTGGCTGCTTCCCTGGACATGACCTCGAATGAACGGGACATTGTGACCACGCAGCTCATCAAGGGCTTCAACGACACATGTGCCGAAGCGGAAACGAATGTAACAGGAGGCCAGACTGTGCTGAATCCGTGGCCCATCATTGGCGGAACTGCCTGTGCACTGTGCACCGAGTCCCAGATCATTCGCCCGGAGGCGGGACGCCCGGGTGATGTGCTTGTTCTGACCAAGCCTCTGGGAACACAGGTTGCCGTGAATTGCCAAGAGTGGAGCCGTGACCAGCATCGCTGCCAGCGTATCACAGATGTCATCACCTGTAAGTTTACAAGCTCTGCCTGTACCCGTTGTAAGACTCCAAGTGCACCCCCCTTGCCCCCCTTTGCAGTGGAGACAGCACAAGAAGCGTATGCGACAGCATGTGAGAGCATGGGACGGCTCAATCGTGCAGCAGCACTTCTGATGCACAAGGTATGTCATGAAAGCCTCGCTGCTGATGCACCGTGCTCAATCAAACCCCCCCACCCTCCTTACAGTACAATGCCAAGGGTGCCACTGACGTCACCGGCTTCGGGATCTTGGGCCATGCTCAAAACCTAGCCGAGTCACAGAAAGCAAAGGTGGTCCTGGAGCTACATACCCTGCCCATGATTGCAGGGATGGCCGCCGTGAGCCGGGCCCACCGCGATGACAGCGTCTTCAAGCTGCTGCAGGGATACAGTGCTGAAACCAGCGGGGGCCTGCTCATGATTGTTGCTGCAGATCAGGCGCAGGCGCTGGTCGCGGACTTGCAACAGCAGCAGGGGCAGCCTGCATGGGTGGTTGGGAAGGTGCTTGAGGCCGCCCCAGGCAGCGACAGCAGTGCTCGCCTTGCGGCAAGCGTGGAAATTTTGGAGGTGTAAGAGGTGGAGATGGGGAGGAGAAAGTGGTGGGCAGCTGTGCTCACCGCGTGTTCTGAGACGAACACGAAGAGTAGTTGAAGTAGTAGTTTTCTTGTGGGGCCGCCAGCCTTGCTAGTTTGTACTGTCCCCGTTTGTGCGCCCAGTGGAGCCGTCTTCTCCACTGGAACGACATACTTGTGGCCAGTACAGGCACATGCGTGTCTTGTGTTTGCGTTCAGCTTCCTGCCTTTTGACGTGCCGTTTGGAAAGCGCTTTGGCGCTCAAGCGGCACCGAACCTCGCAACGAAGTGCAATACACAGTCAACGCACAGCCTATCGTGTAGTCCATTGTACAGCTTGTGTAGGCCACGCAACACAGCTTGGGATTTGGCGCTTTCAGCAGGTCAGCTCACGCAGGCGTAGTGCTGGGGCTGGGCTGCGCAGCTCACAGCAGGCCTTGCACGAATGCAGCTGCATGTGAGGGCTGCTCACACGCGGCCTGTGAAGGGCAAGATGGGCAAGTAGCATTCTCTTACCGCTGTGCTGAGGGGTTCATTGGTGGTTTGGATGCCTTGGATGTGTCCATATGCCACTGGGTAGGGCCCCCCTACCAAGCTGTCAACTGCGATCAAATGATTACTGGATCTGCCAGCAGGTTTCAAAAGTGACATTTACCGCGCTAGGAACTCATTCTTTGCGCCTAGCTATTGTTTGGAGTGCAAGCTTTGCGAGAGGTTTGAGGTCACGCGCGACCCAGAATCGATAACACCGCAAGAAGCTGATTGCAACCAACTCAAGCATATCATGAGCGTCGCCAGCGACAGATCGAAGGTGTCAAAGCGCTCGATGGGCCGATACCGTGTTGTGTCTCGGCAAAGTCGTGTGGATGAATCCTTGTTTGGCGAGGTAAGTCCTTGTGAAGTTCAATTTCCGCTACAATTCGACGTCTGTGACAACACCCACTCTTACGGACTTTGCAGAAAAACCAAGCTGCCAAGGAAAACATGGCATATAGGCGGGCACTTTTACAACGTGCAGGAGGCAAGAGTTTGGCAGACTCCAGCAGTATCAGTGGTGCAGCTGCGTCAGGCGGCCGAGCCCGTGCTAGCGGGGCGCGGACATCGGGGCGACAACAAGAGGCTGCTGCAGCCGCGCCGGTAGTGCTGACAAGCTCTCAGTTGCGAGGCATGCGCCGCCAGGCTGTGATTGAAACTGAAGAGGGCATTCTCGCGCGCCGTGCGTCTGCACAGGAGGCCAAGAAAGCTCGTGCCGTGAATGCCTCACGCCGCAAGGAGCGAATGCTGGCTCTGGAGGAGACCCGACGAGCGGCATTGCCCCTCACTCAGCTACAAAGAGAAGAGCTTGCATACAGAGATGAAGTGCGCAAGAATGCTCGGCATTTGCAGGACGAAGCCTTGGACGAGGTGAAGCAAATGAATGCCTACATGCAGTACGCAGTCACAGCCATGGTGCGTGAGCGCCAAGTGGCTGAAAAGAAGGAGCGCAAGGAGCTGGTGGCCTTGGCAGAGCGCATCAAGGACATGGAAACCGAGATCGTGCGTTTGGAGTCACTCAAGACACGGGTGGACAAGGAGCGTGGGCTGGTGGCTCAGCAGAAGCAGTCCCGTGCAGTCATTGAGGTGCAAATGGGGGAGCGCCGTGCCGCCCGTGCCAAGCGCACTGCGGCAGTGAAGGTGGAGGAAGCAGAGGTCACTGCACAAGTGAAAGCCCAGGAGGCGGAAGACCGCGCCCGCAAAGTCGCCATCATGGCCGAGAAGAAGACACTACGAGCAGAGGTGCTGCGTGCAAACGAGGCCGCCCTGGCTGCCAAGCGCCGGGCCAAGCAGCAGGAGATCGAGGAGGACGAAGCCCTGTTCCAGTACCAGCAGGACAAGGCCCTGCAAGCGGAAGAAGCGGAAGCGGAGGCGGAGCGCCAGCGGGCGGTGCGGGAGTTTGAGTTCGCCAAGCTGCGGGCTGCCCAGGAGAAAGTGCAAGACAACAGGGGAGCCCTGGATGAGCTGCGGGCCAAGCGTGCCTTCGAGGCAGCTGAGCGCGATCACAGGGAGCGCCAGGAGGCGGCGGCACGACGTAAGGTCGCGCAGCAGCAGGACATCAACCGGCAACGGGAGTCACAAATGCAGGCCAAGGAGATGCAACTGGCGCTTGAAATCCAGCGCGAAAAAGCGGAATTTGAAGAGAACCAGCGGGTGCAGCGGGAGTACCTGGAGGCGGAGGATGCTCAGCGCGCTGCCCGCGCATCAGCCAACACCCACCACCGACAGGCCCTGGCAGGCATGGTGACAGAGCGTGAGCAGCAACGGCGCACGGACCGCCAGCGCGAAGCAGAGGAGGGCAAGGACTTCATTGCGGAGCGAGATGACCGCATCCAGCGGGTTCGCGCCATTCGGGACCAAAAAGTTGCCCAGCTGGCGGAAATGGGTGTGCACGCCAAGTACACCTCCCAGCTTAAACGAGTGGACCCCATGACTGCCCTGCTGAAGGACTACAAAATGGGCCCTCAGCCTGGCACCAAGCTGCGGGGCTCGTGAGCACGGCAATCCGCCTGACAACTGCAGCACACACTCTGCTGAGTGTGTGTTCGTTGTTACCCCGCGCAAAATGTACTGCTGGCTTGTTGCGCTTATTATAGCCCTTGTTCGTTTTCTAGATTCATTGACCCCACCCCCCGCTCCGTGCTGCTGCCCACCCGCTTATGGGGGGCTTAGCCCTTCTTCGAAGTCTGCATGCTGCCAGCTTTCCCCCCCCGGGGCATGCTTCCGCCGAAACTTGAGCACAATTAAAGCCTCATTGAAGGCACGGCGCTTGGCAACCACCAAGCACGCAAAGCCATACTCCCCCATGATATCAGCGATCTCCCCTGGGTGGTTCTCAGTGACGGCGATCAGGTAGAACACCCCATTAGGGGACAGCAAGTGGCCCACTTGCGGCATGACCTGGTCCAGCACCCTGCGCCCCCTAAGGCCGCCGGCCCACGCTGCTTCAATGCCCACGCCACCCACCTCATCGTCGGGCGTCGGCACGTAAGGTGGGTTGAAGATGAGCACGTCCACTTGTGCCGATAGGCGCTTCCGCATGCAGCCCCACTTGTCGCTCCTGACCACCTCCACCGACGCACCGTTGCTCCGGCAGGTGAATGCAGTGGCCTCGCATGCATCCGTGTTGATGTCCACTGCAAGCATAATCCCCGAGCTGCCCGGCAAGGCTGTTTTGCCGCCTTCGGGGCTGCCACTTCCGGCTGAGGACGGCTGTGCGGGGGGCGGCCCGCTGCCCGGCAGGCACACCGCAAACGCCGCAGAGGATGCAACAGGAGGTTGACTCAACTGCACAGGCTCGTCAGCAATGTCCTTCAATAAATTGGAAGTGAAGGCGCTGACGGCTCCACTACCTGGCCTGCAGCGAAGCGAGGGTGCCACAACATGTGGGCTGGCCTCTGACGGGCTGCAGCACGTACCCCAGTTCCACACACACACGCGGCTGCAGCTTTCGAAGGAATTGTTTTTCTGACCAAATTGCATCAATCAGTAAGTATGTGTCATCTGCAGGCTCGTAGATTTTCTCGTAGTCCTGCAAAGAGAGGTATGCAGAACTACAGAAAAGTCTTCACTGGATTTGTACGAACCGTGTACATGAAATGGTCCATCGATGGCATTGTAGCTTTACCCACAGCTTCTTCTGCCCGAGATTTCGTTTTGGCTTGCGCCATTCTTTGTGTGTGTGGAAGGTAAAATTTGGCTGACTATGATGCTGCGCAATAATACATCGAGAGCACCACCGTGCAGCAAAACGAACGAGCTCGAGTTCGCAGTCTGGAAATGCATGCTAGGCGAGCCGAAAGCACTGCATGCAACATTGTAAATTACAGTCCATGGCCGCTTGTGCCTGAGCAGCGTTCCCAACAGTTTGCTTACTCCCCCCTGGCTTTGAGGATGGCGTCCACAGCAGCGTTCAATTGCTTGGTTTTGGCGGTGGCAGCCTCCTGATCCACAGCAGACTTGCTGGCCATTTTGTCAGGATGGTGCTTCAGTATAAGCTTGCGGTAGGCCTTTTTCACTTCGGCAGTGGTGGCAGTGCCGGCCACGCTGAGCAGCGAGTAATGTGCAGCATTTGCGTCGCGCACACCCCCCCCTGCACCACCCGTCCACCCCCCCCCGCCGCCACTGCCACTGCTGCCATCACTTCCACTGCCCTTGTAGCGATTTGAACTGGCTCCGGCCCGCCGGCCAGCACGGCGCTGCCGGCCGCCACCTGGGGCGTCCCCCCATGGACCCCCCCCTGCCCCCGCCCAGTGCTGCCCCCCCGAGCCAGCAGGCTCCCCTGACCGTCCGTCGGAGCCGTACTGCTCCTTGCGGTACTGCCGCCCCCTGGCCTTGCGTCCGTCCTGGGAGGAGTCCCGCTGCGCCCCCGGGGCTGAGCTGGCGCCGTGCGCAGTGTACCCCCCTGCACCCCCCCAAGCGCCCTGCCCCGGCTGCCCCCCCCCCCAGCCGAAATCATCCTGCGCAGCGCCTGCCTTTTGCCGCCGTCCTGTGCGCTGCTTTTCGCTCCAGCGCTTGAAGTTTTCCTGCGCTTGCTTCTCCCTTGCCCGGCGGGCACGGGTGGCCTCCTCCTCTGCCCGCCGTGCCTCAGCCTCCCTGGCTCGAGTGGCAGCC
>Ga0307982_1000978_pt1 | contig 22875 bp, 24 predicted proteins | sample OrgLakmetagen989_FD_201847 | JGI IMG/M metagenome (GOLD analysis project Ga0307982, IMG submission 201847) | Saline water microbial communities from Organic Lake, Antarctica - #989 | ecosystem: Environmental > Aquatic > Non-marine Saline and Alkaline > Saline | place: Antarctica: Organic Lake...
GAAGTCTTTCGGGCGACCCAGAAAAAGAGTTGCCCACCTCAGAGCGATTGCACAACCACACTTGCCGTTAAGCTTCTGTCTGAAGATGGCTTTGAATTTCGAAAAAATGACGTAGTAGAAGGCCGTGATTGCGAGCCGATTACTGAGCAATATGGCCCAAGATGAGGCTGAGTTCAGAAGAGGCGCCCCCGTAGCGACTATGACTGGGGCAAGAGCGCGACCGCTGTGACCATGCTCATTGAGTTCACAGTCTGTATTTAAAGCTTCATAAGAAAAGTCTGACTTATGTCGTCAAGAAAAGACTGTCTGAACTCTGGCATAAAACAATTTTCACGCATCAAATCCCAAAATGTCTTCAGCCATCGAGCTTAACGACGAGGTTTGAGAGTGGAGTAAATCTGTCATCACAATTTCGGCCTGTCGTTCGCGATGGCGATTAGATTAGAGTAGGTTATACTCCCCAATTGCAAATAAACAGCAACAAATAGCATAAAGCTGCGTTTTGATGAATCCCCCAGAACAAGTCTAATTGGGCTGAGTGTCCTTTTGCGTAATGCAATGTTCATCTTTACTCTCATGAATCCTGTAGTATCAATTCTCGGAAGGAGACATAGGTTTCAAGTACGTCCGCGATCTCCACTCCGATCTATCCTCTGCTATGGCACGCCATTTGCCATCTAAACTGAAAGCGCCGTGGATTTATACGCAAAAGCGCCTTCTCCAGTTTTCTTTCTATCTCAAGTAATTCGTGGCCAGACTAAAACCGTTACAAGCTACTACTGTGGCGACGTACATGCGCGCAGCGTGCTGGGCCCAATGGACGTTCTGAATGTGAAAAAAGTTGCTGGCGAAATCTGACCTTCGCGCATCGACAACCGTATTTTTCTGAGCACATCGCAGTTATTGCCTCCTTTCATAGATTTAAGTATTTATATCATCGCATTGTAACAGGTAGGCAAAAAGTATAATAGCGCGTTGAGAGAAAAACAGTGAGCCAACCTACAACGCGTTGAGACAAAAGGATGCGCCAACCGGGAATCGAACCCGGGGCAAACGGATGGCAACCATTTATTTTACCACTAAACCATTAGCGCATGCTTGGGGAGGAAATCATGTATTTTTGAAAACTACATTTACTGACTAGATCATTAGCACATTTGGGATACGCAAATCTTACATTTTTCTAGACAGACTACTTTTACTGTAAGTACTGTGATGACAGCAGTCCGTTGTACTTACCTGTGGGTCTGTACATAACTCGAACCACATTTTCAAAAAGGACGTGTATTCATGTGCTCTCGTGGTGTCCTTCAGCCATCAGGCATCAGGAGGGCTGGGAATGGAGCGAGACTGCTATCTCCACGTCGGCCTGTCCTTAGCAATTACGATCCACTCATGGAACTCCCCTGGAAATGCCCTTACTTTACTGAGCCCCCCTCGAGGGAGGACTGGATTTAGTTGAGTAACTTAACTTACAGGCAGGGTACCATCTAAGTAGTCAGCGTTTACAGAGTTTCCCGCCAGACTTAAAGCCAGGCTCGGGGTTCATACAACTACTGAGTGCGCTCTCCAACGTCCTATCCCAAATCTTCTGCGGGCAACCATGTGGCCGGCAGTTTGATACCCATGCTGCCAGCGACTGCCATTGTGCCCGGATCATAGACGTGCGCGCGACGTGGCCAGTGGGCAGCCCAGCGACCAGCGAGGAATCCGATTGTGAAAGCGGCTGCCGATGTCAAGTAGGCCTAAATTTGAACTCGAAGTGTTAAATGACACAGAAGTGCAGAAGTGTTCGCGCATGCGTTGCGCGTAGGTCAAATTCGTAAATAGGAAAGCGCGTAGAGAGCAGGAAGTATACAGTAACACTTCCAGCTCCCTCTTAAGTAGAAAATGTTCATAAGAGGCGAAAGAGTCTCGTGGAAGTGTTATAGAGGTCACAGCTATATTGCCGTGCCATCTCTACTGTAAACTCCTGAGCTGTAAAAATGGTAAAATAAATGTGAAACCCTTCAGGACCAGATTGTACTTGGACTTTGAGCAGTAATGCTTGTGTTGAATAAGCCGAGATCAAGGTCGCATATTTCGCGTATGGACTTCAGACTTGATGCTGTTGATCAGGGCTTTGCAGAATTATACTATTCACTTCAAACATCTATTTTGAGAGCTTCGCTAATTCGTCTAATTGTGGACTTCGCGCGATGGAGCTTGCGTTGTGAGCTTCGGAATGTTTGTGTAGACCAAGAAGCGTTTGAAGCCAAAGCTTCTGATATCAACATCGAGGGTCTCTACCCCAGAGATTTTGCTATCAGCATTAAGAGACTTCAAGAGATTCCAATCTAACTCTTAGGCTCTTAGGGCACAAAAGAGCGGGCCAATTTGTTCTGCCTGTGAGCCCTCTGATTCCGCCCCTTTGGAGCTCGTATGAAAAAATGTCCAGTTCTGGCGCCCGACGCTTGACAAAAACATTGGGACGATGCCCTGCTTGGGCAAAAATAGCCCGCGGAGAAATGCTTCGTGGACCTGGGACGTGACGCACGAACGAGGACTTAGTCCCGCCGGCTTCTTCGGAGGAAACGCGCCAGTTGGAGCCTTAATTGGCCTTCTGGAGCGAATCCGCTAGCGCATATGCAGCTCAAGTGCATTCTTTATGTGCCTCTGTGACTGCTGTGTACTTGCCTCTCCTTGTTTTTGGGAGAGTATTAAGTAGACTAGACCAGACCTTTTTCAGTGCCTTCCTTCAATTGACGAATACGCGAATAATCAGCGAGCCTCTCCTCCTTCTTTGTAATCTCTTCAACAACAACAACCAACAACAACGCCTTTTTTTTTTTTTTTTTTTTCCCAGTAGCCCGCTTCGAAATCGTTCCTAGCGCATATGCGGCTCAAGCGAATTCTTTATCCTTTATGTGCCTCTGTGACTGCTGTGTACTTGCCTTTCTTTGTTTTTGGGGGAGTATTAAGTAGACTAGACCACTGCACAATGTGCCGTTCAGTACCTTCCTTCAATTAACGAATACGCGAATAATCAGCGAGCCCCTCCTCCTTCTTCGTAATCTCTTTAACAACAACGCTTTTTTTGTTTTTTCTTCTTTTTTCCCAGTAGCCCGCTTCGAAATCGTTCCTAGCGCATGTGCAGCTCACGCGAATTCTTTATCCTTTATGTGCCTCCGTGCCTGCTGTGTAATTGCCTTTCTTAATTTTCGGTAGAGTATTAAGTAGACTAGACTACTGCACCATCTGTCGACGTCTCGTCGTTCAGTACCTTCCTTCAATTAACGAATAGGCGAATAATCAGCAGGCCTCTCCTCCTTCTTCGCACTCTCTTTAGCAACATAAACGCTTTTTCCAGTAGCCCGCTTCGAAATCGAGGGCTTCTTCATCACCGAATCTCAACACTTCTTCCATCACTGTTGTCACCTGATTGGGTATACGCAGTCGACTTGCTCTCCAGGTGGAGGGCCTTGCGAGGATTTCAAAAAACGCTGGAGGACGACCACGACTAGCGTCCGTGGCGTTTGATGGAAGATATATGGGTTTAGCTCTTTGATAGGGAGGGACCGCTAGGCCACAAGCGGCCCGCTTGCATGTTGCTGTTTGTATTTTTGAGGGGGGGCTTTTCTATTCACTGCCACTCTGCGAACGAGGAAGGAGTTCCTGCCCCGTCAAAGCCTTTTATGGCTCAGGGGTAGAACTATAGGCGCCTTGCGCGCTGAAAGGCACACTTTGACCTCTGCCGAGTGGACCTCGTGTTCCGCATGTCACGAGCTTCTTTGCTCGCGCGCCTTCCTCTTTATTGTTCTGCGGAACACCCACAAATTCCTCGCTTTTTGCAAATTTTCCGAGGAATTTGGCCAATGCCCCTCTCTCTCCTGAATCATTTCGCACTTGCTTTGTTTGCGCAACGCACGCGCATTCCCACTTCTGCCCGCAGCATTGGCTTCTGTGCCATTTGGGTTTGTATTAGTTCGAGTTCGAGTTCGATTACCAACAATTTTCTCATTCCAATTTTGATTCTCAGAATTTTGGCGCAGCCACTCTGGAGGAGCGTTAGTCTACTGTACGGAAATCAGAATCTTCTTGGGAATTTTCCAAATCATCACCACCATGAATGAGCCAGCCATGAAAGCACATCTTGTCAAGTGCCAAGCTAAAGATAGTATGTGTACATAAACTTACTAGCTAGGCTAATGATAATGCCGATTACTTTGCTGCCTACACATTAGATTAGTCGTCTAAGAACGCACGTCAGCATCGATGGCGAATTTCTCAGCGCTTTTATGGTTGCTACTACTAGTATTACCCTTCTCGTTCCCGCAGGAAGTAAATGTTTCCATTCGTGTTGGTAACACCATGCACACTTTTCCTGTCACCGCTAGTGACACCTCGGAGACTATCCTATTACGTGCTCAGCTCTGGTGCTCAGAACTAATGGCAATCAACGAGCCTAGCTGCCCTAAAGCCATTGTGAACCGCGCCGTAGATTCTCGAGCGCAAATGAATGAGGCTAGAGTGGAATCGTTGGCACGAACCTTACAATCGAGCTCGATAGTCGAGAGTCATACTTTGGACCATCTCGAGGAGCTTGCGGGATTTTTATCCAATTCTAAGAGTTCAGTAGCAGCGAACGCTTACTATTTATGGTCTCTGGCGCTGCGTCGGTATAAGCCCATGGATGACAAATTGCCTGAGCATGGCGAAGAAGGACAATTGACAAAAGCTCGGCGGGCCTTGGGTAGAGCTCTACTTTTATCGCCGCCAGAAGATCCAATGAAAGCTTGGAATCAAGATTATAGCTCGTTTCTACAGTCAATTGAATGCGTCGTCGCTGATGATGTGTCTGAGGACGACTCTCGTGTGCATTTCCGCACTTTCCAAGAGTTGGTGCACTCGGTTGAAAGGAGTTACGAGGATAAATCTCATCCCGTTGAGATGCTATTACAAACAGTTCAACGACTTAAGTCTCAATCCCACTCCGAGCATTGCATCGATGCTATGGCTGACGTGTGTCTTCAAGCTGCTTTCCGCATTATTGGGCGAGCAGATCCTTCTGCGTGCGAAAATGAGACGCGGCGGCTACGTTTTCTAGCTCTGCGCGTGCAACATTCAATCCACCCAATCGAGAGTGCGTCTGGGTTAGCTCGTTTAGTTGAAGAACAAGGCAATATTTCACGGATTACATCGACCTTGGAGCTCCTTTGGACTGCTTACACTTGTCTGCGTCCAGCTTACGCGTCTACGCATGATTCGGAAGTTGCCGTCGGATGTTTCGTAAAGTACACGCACCAAGCTCGTGTGGCCGCTTCCTCTATATTCTTTGAAATTGAAAATTCCACGACATTAACGCTAGTCTCGGAACTAATGCAAGAACTTCCTCTAGTACCTCACTGGCGCTTAGGTTTCTCCGGTCCATGTGGTCGTGACCTTGTCACTGGCCTGTCTGACTGGAGCACAACTTTAAGGTTCATCTGCGCTCGAAGCGAGATGTCCGCAGACTTTACAAACTTGATTCAGCCTGGGGTGAATACTGAAAGGCCCCGACATCGCCTAGTTGTTGGTTTTGTGTCATCGTGGTTTTGTAACTCAGCTATTGGAAGATTTATGCTTGGTCTTATACGAGAACTCGACCGCCAACGATTCGAAGTCCACATTTTTCACGTTGTATCTATCTCTGGAAGGTAAATTAAGTGTAGACAGCGATGCTACTAAGCGTTAAGGAATCAAATCATATTTTCCTGTCTAACAAAATCTAACTTTTAACCAGGTTAAATCGAGACGATACTCTTTCTTTAGACTTCGATGCTGCCGCCGATTACACCCATATCATTGATTTGAGAGTGGGCGGAGACTCTGATCAAAAGTCAGCCCTATCAAGGCTGGCAAATTTGCAACTCGATGCAGCTGTATTCTGTGACATTGGAATGGATCCTGCGACGTATTTCCTTGCCTTCAATCGCTTTTCAAAAGTTCAAATTGTCTTCTGGGGCCATCCTTTCACCTCGGGTATTCGCGATTCTATTGATTATTATATTTTGCCTTTTGGTGCAGAGGAACCCATTCCTGGCGATTCAGCAGGATTGACAGACTCACCAGAGCGCTATGTTGAGCAACTTGTTCGCTTTGAGACACTGGGTATATATTTCGATAGGATCGGAAATATCACTGACATGGCTCCGTGGGATGATTCTTTTGCCAATCGCGACTCTACCCTTCTATCTATGGCTCGCACTGGAACAATTAGGCTTCTCGATGGCGATAGCATTGATGAGTCGTTTCCATTGCTTGAAGCCCGAATATATGCTTGCCTTCAGCATTGCGGGAAATTTCACCCTTTACTTGATGACCCTCTGCTTTCAATCTTGGACCGAGACAAAGAAGCCGTGCTGCTGATACGTGACTGTGGCCACAGCAACTCCGGTGATCCATCATTTCAAACGCGTTTGAACCGTAACCAGAGCTATGCTGCTCGAATTATCGTCCTTCGCGAAAATATAGCCCTCGGAGCTCTCATGCGGCTTTTGGGTGCTGCTCATGTTGCTCTTGAGCCTTTCCCGTTTCCAGCTTCTATAACAACGTTAGATGCTCTAGCAGTCGGAACCCCGGTCGTGTCGCATGGAGGTGTTCTGGTCTCTCGAGGAATGGCGCAATTATCTGCTAGCTTATACCGGCGTATGGGAATGGAAGGATGTTGTGTAGCACGAAACATAGACAAGTATGTTGATTTAGCTGTAAAGCTCGCTCACAATGTGAATGGAGCACGGGATGAAGTTGTGGAACTTCTGAAGATGCGCCGGAGCTTAATTTTTGAAGACAAAGAAGCTGTTCAAGAATGGGGGGACTTCCTAGTGAAGACTATTGGTGCGTCCCAATATGACAACGTGTTAGATAAACCCAAACCTGAATTTGATGGGCCTCAAAGTAACTCTTACATGGCAATGCTGACAAAATTACTCCACAAGGATGAACCAGAATCTAGGAGCGCCCTCAACGGCGTAATCAATCTCTTTCGACAAATATTTTTGTGCGAAGACAATTTTTCTACACGTACAGAACTTGCGCCGGAATTACAACAAGTGCAGGCCACTACGTGTCGGACTCTGCAAGCTCTTGCATCCGCGGTTGAGGATAAGTACGAATCATTAGACATTGCAGCCCTGCTACAAGAGGTTGCTGGCGTATGTCTTTGGGGCTACCAAATTTCGAATTCCGTATATTCTCACCAGCATCATGCGATCGAAAGGGCCTCTGATTCGACGGATTACATTCTATCTATTGGAAGTATGCTTGACAGATGCACCCCTCTGCCAGGGCATGGAGTCTTTGATGCAGTGACATCTTCTTGCTTGGCTGTAGCTTCGGCAGCCGCGTCCACTGCAGCTCTGACTTTGGATTCTACGCTAATTGATGCGGCAGCATTCGGAGCCAGTGCAATGGCAAACCTTGGATTATGGGACGGCGCGGCGACGTATTATGATACTTTAGCTCAACTCAAACGCCCATTTTTCTGGGGCGCATTACTCGGCGGCAGCAGGAGCTCTTTGACTGGTGGCGCAGTCACGGCTTCAAATTCGTCTCATTTCTTGTGGGATGTTGCCGCAGTTATGAATCCTCTCGAAGCTTCTCGGCGTGGCTTTGATGGTGGATTCAGGCACCCAAGTTCAGATCTTGATCTAGGAGACGACAACAATGAAATGAGCCCTTTTCGAACAATACAATTTGGCGGGTAAGTAACGCATATGATGCTATGGACTGTACAAATTTTGTGTTACGCTCTTATTCATCTTATAGGTACAACTCAGCACAGGTTCGACACCTGTCATCCCAACTTATTCACCTCGTTGACACGAAGAAGGTCTTGCCGAAGGAATTCCTTGAAGTAAGGGGATACAATACTGTGCCTTGTACTAAATTTTCTTGTTGTCTTCGTATTTGACACTGAAATGGTACATACTCTCAGGTGGCATCCGACTTGAGCGTGGTAGCCGATTCTCTCGACATCCAGAGGGGAGGAGCACGATGGGAACCAGAATTACAGGGGCTGCTTTCAATTGAAAGTACCCATGTTGCTCTCATTGGAAGTGAATTGAAGAACGAATCGCGGATTTTGGCAGTACTTGGTCGCACCATTTATGTTCGCCCGACACCTGCTCTTCGAAGTGGTGCACTTCATTCAAAATTTACTGCGAATGCTTGGGGAAATGGAAGTCAAGCGCCGGAGGTCGAGGATGAGTTCTTGGCAGAATCAGTAGCAATTGTGGATGATCTACTGTCAAAGGAAGCTCTTTTTGAGTTACGGAGCTTTTGTGAAGATTCAACAATCTTTCATAAGAACTACATTCAAGTAAGTTATTGACTATTTCGAATTGTTGGGCACCCTGCCATAGCTTCCATTGATTTTATTCATTTGCTGCTGACCCTACCTTTAGGGCTATGTTGGAGCTTTTATGGGAGACGGCTTTGGAGCAGCTGGTCTTCTCCATCAGGTTGCTACAGAGCTAATTGCAGCATTTCCTAGGATCCTCTTGGGTCGTCGCCTCGTGCAAGCTTGGTCGTACAAGTACGACGAAGGACATGACCGAGGCATTGATCCTCACAGCGATGCTGGAGCTGTCAGTGTGAATCTTTGGCTCACGCCTGATGACGCAAATTTAGATGCGGGCACAGGGGGTCTAATCATTTGGCCCGAAGAACCTCCGAAAGATTGGACTTTTGAGAAAGCGAATTCCGACACTGCAAGTGTACTTGAACACCTCGAAAGTGGCAGGTTCGAGGATCAACCGACTTCCATGGATCAGTGGCGATTGCACAAGAATAATGCCGGCGGGTTGCATAGGAAGGGACACAAGAAGAAGGTTCTCCGCGTGCCCTATAAAGAAAATCGGTGTATATTATTCGAAAGCCGCCTTTTCCATCAGACGGACAAAATCAAATTCAAATCGGGATACAGGAACCGGAGAATTAATGTCACGTTCTTGTTTTTGTGATAGTCTGAATTGCAACTCCCCGATGCACGGTAAAGATATAATTCTGTGTACATAAAGACCAGGCGAGCGTTTATTTACGTCGGTTAGCGGCTCGGATTTTAGAAGCGGATCGCGACTCATCCAAGGTCTGCACAAAGAGCGAAGAGCACACCCCAGTCGCGCTTTAATTCAGCCCTAGCCCCAAATGAACCAGGCGGAAAGTAAAATCTAAGATAAGTGCGACTGGGACGTGGTTGTGGTTGTGGTATGTAGCCATACAATTCTGCGCATATAACGGGGGAAGAGAAGGTATTGATATTTTGTAAGTGCACATGGCAGGGTACAATTTAAACGGCATCATAGGAGCCCCAGGCAGTGCTCGGGAGCTAGCCAGGCCGAGGCTTGGGGTTTGAAGTTTACCGAGGACTCGGGGACCACACAAGCACACGGACGGGGCACCTTATGCCACCAGTATTCACCAAGACGGTGCCAAGACGCCAAGACCACTACTGTACTGTACCAAGGGTTGCCACCTTACTGTACTGTACTTGTACCTGGTACTGTAGCTACAGATGTACAGAACGTACAGAAGTGGCTTCTGGCACGTGTCAAAAAGTTGAAGCAAAAATAAGCAAAACAATGCAGCAAGCAAACTGCTGTAATTACACACTACAGTACACAGTCAACCTTTCATGTCCATCGATGGCTAACCGAACTACCTACGATTTGATCATTTCTTTTATAAACTAGTGGATTTAGTAGTTTATAGATTGAGATACACCGTCGCCTCATTTTATAGCTTCTCAGGCGAGTGAAAGCATGCCGAAGCTCATCGCAACGGGCTTGTCGAGGGATGACTTTGACACCCTAAAGCGTCACGGAAACCTGCACAAGACTACAGAAGCAGAAAACGTAGGAAGACCATGGTTTGGGCGAGAAGAACCATCACTTATGGGTGACGCATTATTCTGTGGTGATGTATTCACGCTACTTCAGTTGGCGATTCGAGGCAATCGAGAGTTAGAGCTTCAGGACCTACCTCCTCCCTTGGTCGCGTTCCGCTCCACTGGTATAGAGGCGCAAGCAAAGCAAGCTAGCGTAGCCTCTCATTGGAACACGTCCCAGCTTGAAAATCCCAATGCAACTGGACCGTTTGAACTGATCCGTGCAATTCTCCGCGACAACCGGGGAATAGTTGCATTCGGAGTGGGAGTTTCGGCGATGCATGGGCTTATTGGCTCTGTCGCCAAATTTGTGGTGCTGCGTGCTGCAATAGCCTCCGTTGAAAACGATGAGCCTATCAAAACCAAGCTTCTCCTCGCTTTAGCTCTTGCTGGAGTCTCCGCTTGCGAAGGCGCGTGTAGCGTCATGGCGTATCAAGCCATTACTGGCTCTTCAGCGCACATTGCAATAGCGAGATCAGGTACTACAGTGAACTTAGTTAGCCATTCAGTATTCAATGTAATACTTATTTATGACACATATGCCCATTTGATTCATAGGTGGCTTGCTGATTAGGAAATTAAGCAAAGTTGCGACGTCTTTGCCTTCTCAAAAGACTGGGGCACAAAAGGCAGCAAATGCAGTCGACATCTCGTCATTTTTCGCTTCTGACATTCCTAGGTGTCTCCACGCCGGGAGGTGGATAGCAATTCTACCTTCAGGAATATTTGGAATGTGTGGAGGAATTGGAGTTTTGCTGTATTATCTTGGCCGAGGTGCTCTAGTTGGTCTCGCTGGAATGCTAGCTTTTGTTTTCTGGGGTTTGAAAATGCAAGAACGTGCTCATAGACTTGAAAAGGAAGTAGTGAGACTACGGGATCAGAGGTTGCGGTTATTGAAACAAGTAATCGATGGACACAAGGCCGTCAAATATAATGCGTGGGAAGGGCAATTCAGCGAGGCCATGAACGCAGCCAGGAATGCTGAGTGTGAAGCTTTGAGGCGATACCGCATAGCATACGTTTCAACCATATCGGCAGGAAAGGGCTTTCCCCCAATCTGTGCCATGTTAACAATCATTGTCACTGCTGCTCTCAACGGTTGGAAAATTACAGCGGCTGATGCGTTTGCCACTGTTGCAATCTTTCAGACAATTCGAATTGGTGTGATACTAATTCCCATGGCTACGGGTTTGCTAGGCTCTGTGACAATCGCGTTTGATCGTTGCGCTCGATACCTCCGCATGCCAGAGCGCTCAAAGTTAAAGCATGCTTCTGTAGGCCATGCTGTGGAAGTAGACAATTTAAGGATAGATTTCTCATCGCCCGTTAATAGGGCGACTTCGCAAGAACCACTACCAGAAATGTCATTCAAAATGTTTGTTCCAAAACTTGCAATACCTTTCGGCGAAGTCGTGGCAACCGTAGGTACGCAGTATTCGATAGACCCCGCCATCCCTTTTCACAGAACCTACTTAGATTGGTACTTTCCTTATCAACTAATTCAAATAATTTAACTTATTTACGGTAGGTGCCGTCGGCGGCGGCAAATCGACTCTTATTCAGGCCATTCTTGGTTCCGTGCCACCTTCACACGATGCGGACGAGGGGGCTGGGTGTCTGATAGCAACTACACCAAATACTGGCTATTCCCCTCAAGAAGCAGTCGTAGTTTCAGGAACTATAGAGGAAAATATTTTACTCGGCCGTTCGTTCGATGCTGATGCTTTTCAATTTGCGCTTTCGTTCGCACAATTCGAGAAAGTGAGTGATTTATGAAAGTCAGTGTCCGTTTTCCTGTCCATCTAAAACTGAACCTTCAACTTTAATTCTTCAGGATCTCGAGCATCTACCAGGCGGCAAACATACGGTTGTTGGAGAGCGTGGAACTACTCTTTCGGGTGGCCAATCTCACAGACTTTGCATCGCTAGGGCCATCTATGGCAAACCTGATTTACTTTGTCTGGACGGCTCTCTGGCTGCTTTAGACCCAAATGTTGCGCGGAAAGTTTTCGATGCACTGGTTTCCTACACTCGAGAGAAGCCAAAACATCGAGCTGCCTTAATTGTGCTATCTCAATTGAACCTTCTACCAGAATGTGATCGAATTCTCCACTTAGAGAAGGGTAACCTCATCTTCAACGGTGATTATCAGGGGCTCATGAGAAGTCCTACAGGGACAGCTTTCTTGGAAAATTACATCACTGAAAATGACTCGAGTGAAAGCACCAAGGAAGAGGACAAGGAAGAAGACGACCTTCCTTCGTCTGAAGTGCTTAATTCCACTCGCATCATAGGTGCTTCAACTTTGAGCAATGACGCATCGGCTAGTAAGCCCCTCGGTAAAACAAGCGTTGATGCTACTCCGGCCACTGAACTGGTGCTCAAAGAACATGTGGTCCGAGGTGCCGTTACATGGAAGGTGGTGGACGAATGGGCAAAGTCAGCTCACCGACCGACTTTGGCACTCAGTGTAAGCGGTTACGTGCTTTCTGTCGTTGTGCTAGCGCTGAATGATGTTTTCATTGCCCTCTGGGCGGCAAACGACAAGCCGAACGCTGGTTTCGCAGCCATATATGGGTGCCTTTCCTTTGGCCACCTTCTCTTTCTAGTTGTTGCTTCATTTATTTTGGTCTGCGCTGCCACGAAGGCCGGCGAGAATCTCCACGGGCAGTGTTTTCGTAGCGTCATAGCGGCACCCATGAGTTGGTTTGAGTCGACTCCATCAGGAAGGATCATTTCGAGATTTGGCAACGACATCGAGGCGATGGACACACGATGGTCAATGCTGCTTGAGTCTGGCATTAATCAGTGTACAATGTTCTCTAATATCATTTTGATGATGTGCATTATTGTGCCTCAACTTACCCCACTGATATTATTTTGTATTGCTGGTTTGGGCTTCTCGATGGTGACAATCAACACCGTAAACCGCGATCTCAAGCGGCTTTCGAACAATTCGGTTGCTCCGGTGGTCACCAATGTGCATGAAGCTGAGAGGGCTCGTGATGTCGCCTTGGCAATAGGTTGCGAGGATTTCTTCGTAAAGCGCCACTCGAAAAATATTGACGATATGCTCAAAGCTCATTTCATGGAAAATTCAATATCGGATTGCTCACTTCTTACAGCTCAGTGTTGGTGCTTGGTCATAATCATCTCGGTCGCCTTCATGATAATTGTTGGTGACATCGTGCCGCCTACTCTCGCTCCAGTTGCTCTTGCGTATGCAGTCATATGCCCTCATTCCGGACAGGTGAATTATCATGTTCATTCATTTTTTTGTCGTTGATCAGTATATCACGTCATTATTTATCCTTTCATTCTTTGCTCCCTACTCTAGTACACCTTCTCCATGCTGTTGGCGCTGGCCGTCACGAGCACATCACTTGAGCGGCTGTTTGAATACCTTCCCAACGGAAAAGTGCCCCACGAAGCTACTCCTGACGAACAAACTGTGGACCCACCTCCTTCGTGGCCTTCCGCTGGGCTCCTTGAGTTTCGGGACGTGACCCTGCGTTACCGCACTGGCTTGGCGCCCTCGCTGTCTGGCGTCAGCTTTCACGTTGGCGCTGGCCAGCGCTGTGGAATCGTTGGCCGCACTGGCGCAGGCAAGAGCACCATTTTAGTGGCCCTATTCCGCCTTGTAGAGCCAGAAGGCGGCGACATTTGCATCGATGGTCTGAACGCAGCTTCACTGAGCTTGAAACGCTTGCGGAGCGCCATGTCCATGATCCCTCAAGAGACAGTGCTCATGGCTGGCACCGTGCGAAACAACTTAGATCCCTTTGACGAGCGCACCGACGCGGAGTGTGCCGCTGTCTTGGACCAGGTGGGCCTGCCTCCTGGCTTGATGCGCCAGCAGGTGGGCGGCGGGTCCGACGACGACGGCCGGTCCATTCTGTCGGCAGGAGAGCGGCAGCTGCTCGCCATTGCTCGCGCCCTGCTGAAGAAGAGCAAAGTCGTGTGCATGGACGAGCCCACGAGCCACGTCGACGCGGCCACCGACGCGCGGGTGCAGAAGTGCGTGTCGCAAGCGTTTCCCAACGCGACTCTCGTGGTGATTGCGCACCGCCTCCACACCGTGGTGGGCTTCGACCAGCTGGTGGTCATGGCCGACGGCGCGGTTCGCCAGGTGGGGACTCCCGCGCAACTCTTGGGCGCACCGGGGCTGCTCGCAGACATGGCGGCTGCGCTTGGCCCTGACGCGTCCACGAACTTGCGCTCTCTGGCAGCCAAGAAGAAGACAGCTTAATGCAAGCAGCGACTTAACAATTTGCGACATCCATGGAGTCAGGTAGTGGCTCGCTGCTCTACTTATTCCTGCGTCGAAAGCGCATTAGCGCTTGAGCTGAAGTATTGCAGGGCCACTGCCTTAACCGTACTCGTAGGCATGTGTTCACCGTTCTCCGTACCAGTAGGCATGTGTTCACCCCAATAGGACGTCAGAAAAGAGAATGAAAGACGGAAGAAACGGAGCCATTTGCTTGGAGGTCTGGGTGACTGAGTTCTGAATTCCCCCCTCTGATTAATTCGCAACTCACTTATAAAATCCGAAAATCGGCTCGGTTATCGTGGGTGTGTCCCTGTATCGTGTATCGGAATCCGTTTTATATGTGATGTGCCAAATTTGTTTTGAGGTATGATATAGGTCTTCATTTTTTGAATACTTTCGTGCGCACATCAGGTAAATTCATTTGCGTAAGCATTTCTTGAGTTCACTAAGAGTTCACTCGAGGCTCGAGAGGTAGTGTCGTTCTGGGTGATATTAACAACTTCATAAAAATTTTAGTCCCCTTTCCCCACCAAAAAATCAAAAAGACAAAAATATGTTCGGATCCCCGCCAATTCTACTGCGCAGGGGTCACTCCGACTTTCTTTTCTCGCGCAACAGGGTTGATACGGGGCGACGCACTTCGGGGCGACGTCGACGAGTCTCGGTCTCGCGTCACGGAAGACGCTGGTTCACGCACATGGTCCGCCCGTGGCGACGGCGGCCGCACTGGAGCCGCCAAGGGCGACGGCCGTGGCGCCGTAGATCGCGCCTCAAACGCGTCGCTGGCGCTTCGGGCGGCTCGCCCTTTGTTCAAGACGGCCGCCAAGCTTTCGTGGGCCAGTTCCTGGGCCACGCAGCGCAGGCCACGGGCACAAACGTTGTCGTAGAGGGCATTGGCTGCGGCGGGCGCTCGCTGCTTGAACCAGCGGAGCTGCTCCAGGGCTTCGTAAGCGCAGGCGGCGGGGTCCTCGGCCAGTGCCGCGACAAGGCGGGCGAACGCGTCGGTGGCGGCGGCTTGCACCTCGAGCCACGCGGCGTGCACGCGCGGGTCCGACAGCGCGTCGTCGGTGGTGCGGGCCGCGTCGCTGAGGGCGGCCAACCCCAGGCGCAACGGCGAAAAGTGGCCGCTGCTGCTGCTGGGAAGGCGCTCGAGGCAGCTGTGGCAACGCCGGAAGACGAAAGTGCCGGTAGTGGCGGCGGCGGGTGCACCCGTGCCATCACTTGCCGCACCCAAACTGCTGCTGCTGCGTGGAACGGGCGCGCTGCCCCCACTGTCGCCACCAGCGGCGCTGCCCCGCAAGCCGAGTGCGTCAGCTGCGGAGACAACACGGTCTGCCACGAGCGTCTCAAGGTGCTTGCGCCGCAGCGCCAGCTCCGGCCACCTGGGCACCAACTCGCTGTTCGGGCTGGAGGTGTCCGGCACCGAGCAGCTTGGCAGAATGGCCAACAAAAGCGCCAGCCACAGCACGAGCAGCCAGTCGAGCGCTTGCAGCACAAGAGCCGCTGTTGCGTTCAACCACGGCCGTGCCTCGCTCGCGCGCTCCCAGGCGTCGCGCAGGCGCCACAGGGTTTTGGTGGCGACGCGGCGCGCGCTGCGCTGTCGCGCGGCGTCGATTTCGAGCCGAAGGGCGTCGAACGTGAGCGTGCCTCGGTCGCCGCGCAGGCTCTGCGCTTGCTCGGCCCGCAAAAAGACGGCACTGCATGCGAGGCCGTCGCTGCAGTCTTCACCCAAGTCAGCTTCGAGCTGCTCTTGGAGCGCGGGCGAGTTGCCCATGGCCTCCTTGACCAATGAGACGAGGTCCACCGCCTCGCCCGCATCCTCGTCGTCCTTCTCCAAGGCAACCAAGTCGAAAATCAACCGCCAATTCGCATCTGTAGATTATTGCACGGTCAGATATATGCTTAGCCGTTGTTGTGAAAAATATCACAATTTCAAGGAATAGTCGGTCTGGTTGAGTAGAACGGCGTGTCATATGAATGCACGATGTTTACGAGTGCTTGGCCTGCGAGTGCACTACTAACCTGCAGGGTTTAACGGTGCGTGAGCATCTGCCGGACGCTCGTGCGGAACTGCAAATTCACCGAACAGATCGACAGGTTGAACATGTTCTCGACCTGCGACAGGCGAGTCTGAATCGGTCCCGTTCGTGGCAGAGAAAAATGGTGTCTCAGGGCTACTGCTGCTCTTTTCCATGGGAATGTGTGGGGTCTCAGGACGCCCTGGCGATCTGAATGGATCGAGCGACCAATCTTCGAAAGACATTTTGGAAATATCGTCAGCACGTTCATCCTATGCGCGCGCAGACAGCATGATTCGCGACGCCTTCCCACGGCCCGTCAGAGCTGCCTTCCTTCTTATTCGCCTTCTTGCCTGCCTGCTGGACTGCTATGCTGGATCTTCAGGCTATTTTCTATTTTGAACAAAACCCCGAGAGGGGGTTGATGACGTGGACGTGGACTGTGAGCTGCTTTGACGAGGAGGGAGGAAGTACCGTATATTTTGACTCGAGAATTCGATGAAGAAACCATCTGAACTGCCCGGCATAGAATAGAAAATTTAAGCGACTCCCAGAGCTCCCGCCACAAGATGAGCTCGCCCGACACCCCTGCCACGCCAGGCAGCGCGGTCAAATATGACCTTACTTCGCAGCTTTCTAAATATTTGGATCTTCATATGATGTTTCCGTTGCTGGAGTTTGTAGACGGAAACGAGTTCTTGGGCTACAATCCAGCTGACATCCAGCGTGCGCGCCTCGCTTTGGTCACTCCGACGAACATGGTGGAGTATGCGATCGAGATTCACCAAGAACTCGAAAAGACTCAAAAAGTCCCACCTGAGATGGAAAAGCAGAAGCAAGCAGTATACGCACAAATTGAGACCAACGAAAAGATGGACCCGACGCTTGCCATGTTCTTCGCTGAGAAGGTACCTAGCTACTGCAACTACGCGCATTTTAGCCGGTCTTAAGGAGGAGCCAGCAAGTGGCGTGTCAACAGTCGACTTGCTTCCACATCTATATCTTTATGCCTACTTTATAGAACTCATTTGGTCACCGATCATGCGATTGAGGGTGTCTGTAAGAGGTGTTGTATACTGGGAGCTTTGCCGCAATATGCTTCTGTGTGAAAGGTTGATGGTGATAGTAGCGACCAGCATTTTTGCCTTCAGATGCTAGTGTAGTTCATCACCTTGTCTCATTTCGTCATGTAATGCTCTACTTGTTTCGCTTCACGTTTTATCTGTAGGAGGGAGGCAAGTACGAAGGCGTCTTCACGGAGCAGTCTCCGCTCACGACGGCATGGCTGCAAGAAACCTTGGGCGTGGGGCCTGACGCCTTGGCGGCCTACTACAAGTGCGCCAAGTTTGAGTACGAGTGCGGGCAGTACGAAGTGGCTGCGCCCATGCTGTCCAACTTTTTGATGGTGGCCGAGCACCAGATGCCGTCGCACGCGCTCGGGTTTCAGGCCCTGTGGGGCAAGTTCGCGGCGCTCATTTTGCTGCCCCAAGAGACTTACCCCACCAAGTGGGACCTCGCCCTCGCCGAGTTTGAAAAGCTCCGGGCAGCCATTGACGCGCGCAACGACGGCGACAAGCAGCAGCTGCAGCAGCGCACGTGGCTCCTTCACTGGTCCCTCTTTGTGTTCTGGAACCACCCGAAGGTATGAACATATGGTCCTCGTTTCTTTTCCTTTTTCTTTTCCCCCCTCAACTCTCGTTTCTTCTTCTCTTTCTCCCTCCTTACTACATCACTACACGTTTGGATATCAACCGCGATTTTTTGTGATCCACTTGGTTTGCATGATTTGTGGGCCAGAATCATGAGTTCTCACTACAGCCGCATTCCGTCGATAATTTCTTGTTTGCTCCCAGTTCAGCCTTCCGTTCTCCCTTTCATTAACTAGCTAGACTTCTTTGAAATGTGGCCTGTTTTGATTCCATTCTATACTTCAATTCCATTCGTCCTCCTGCATTTGCATGGCCTTCCTTATTACATCAGGGGCGCGACCTGATCATCGACGCGTTCTTGTCGGAGAAGTATTTGCAGGCCATCCAGATCAACGCGCCGTGGCTGTTGCGGTACCTCACCACCGCCATCGTGATCAACAAACGGCGCCGCACCGAGCTCAAGGGCTTAGTGCGCGTGCTGCAGCAGGAGCACTACACTTACACGGACCCGGTGACGTCGTTTTTGGAGTGCCTCCGGGTCGACTTCGACTTCGACGGCGCGCAAGCCAAGCTGCTCGAGTGCACCGCCATGCTCAAGGCCGACTACTTTTTGTGCAACTGCACCGACGAATTCGTGAAAGCCGCACGCTTTTTCGTGTTCGAAACCTATTGCCGCATCCACCAGAAGATCGACCTCGCGGGCTTGGCGACGAAGCTCATGATGAACCCCGAAGACGCAGAGCTTTGGATCGTGAACTTGATCCGCGGCGCTCAGCTCGATGCGAAAATCGACTCCGCCCAAGGTTGCGTCATCATGGGCTCCAACTTTCCTTCCATATACCAGCAGGTGGTGGACAAAACCAAAGACTTGCCTGCGAGGGCGCACCAACTCGCAGTTCAACTGGACCGTGTCAGTGACGCGGAACTCATCAAGACGGCCCAAGCCGCCAAGTCCATGGGCGATGACCGGGATTAAACCTATACACTAGAGCAACGACATGGCACATCTTATGCCGCTTTCTCGAACTCGGCTACCATAATTCGGTAGCCGCTAGACATAAGAACCGTGTCTGATCCTCTTATTCTTATGGTGATCTCTGAATCCAATTCTTTTTGGGCGTTCTGCTCTCAGGCATTCCGGCATTCCGCATTCCGGCCCATACCTACGGACCTAAGTTGGACCTAATTACTATAGATTCGCCTAATATATAGACTTTTGACGAAAACAAACTTTCCGAACATCAACCAAGTACTGAATGACTTCGAATTCGAAAACAAAGTAGACTATCCCGACGGGGATGTTGTGCACCTCGGGATAGGGAAACCCGCGCGTTGATTGGTGCTCATCATCAAGAGTTACATGTTCCAAATGGATTCCTTCTGTTGGCTTCGGCAATTTTTTTCCACCGTGTTGCACTGCGCCACTGCGCCACTCAAATTTAAGTTCACTTTTCATAAGGTCCCTCGACGCCCCTGGCTCTGGCTCTGGCCTTTTGCATGCACTTTTATAATACCTTGATTAGCAGCTGAGCAAACTTTGAGAGCAATCGGCTACCCTCACGGTCTACTACTTTTTTGAAGTCTTCGCGATAGGCAAATCTACAGTACGGCCATGGAGCATGCGCAGAATTAGGGTTGGGGTTGGGCATGGTACATGAAAGGATTAATGGTTAAACATAAATCATGCAAGGATTTTAGATTTTGTTATATATTACTTATTACACCAGCAAACGCCCACGCGCCACAGTACGCCACACCACCACCACATACCACCCAAGTGCAAAGGGGCATAAATGAATTACACGGAGCTGCGTTTTGATGAAGCCACCAGAACGAAAACCAAAACCATCAAAAAGTCTGACTGGCTGGGCTTCTAAGTGTCCTTTTGCTTTTGCGTAATCGTAATGCGTAATGCATAACACGAGGTACAAAGGACTTGGAACATGGAACTAGAACAAGAATATCAGCAGAACGGAAGACGGTAGAATGCAAGCCAGAACGCAGAACGGCAGAACTCAATTTCTTATCTCGGCCGACCGCCGAAATCGTCTGATAAAAAAAAAGCCACTGTGCATGGTCAATGGGATAGGCGTGGGCGCAGCGAGCAGCGATTAGCCGAAAGCACACACTCACACAGGAGGAACAAGAAGTGGCCTTGCGTTTGTGTTCCGAGCAAAAGGGCTTACTTGGAACCCAGAACACAGCAAACGCACGAGCAGATTACACTTCTACACTGCACACAGAAATCAAAGCAGGCTATTTACCGAAAAGCAATGCCACTCGAAACGCTCCTCCCGAACGCGACAAAAAGAGAAAAAAGAAGGAAGCCCATGGAGAGCCATGGGTGGCCCCTGCGCCCCTGCGCTCTTATGAAGTTAGCGTTAAACCGCAAGCTGAAGGTTTCATTCCGAGAAAAGAGCTTTAAACTTTATATCTCAAAGTTCACACGAAACTTGGCGTGGATTAATCATGGTTGGTAGTAAATTCGCCACTGGCCCAAATGGTTCTAGTCTCGTTAATAAACTCTCCCCAAAAACAATAAAAAGCAAGTACAAAGCATTCACAGAGGCACACGAAGAATATACTTGAACTGCATATGCCCTAATGGGGATTAGATTAGATTAGATTATACTCCCCCAGTGTAAAGAAAGACAAGGGCAGAAATAGCACGCTCTCAGAGGTAATTTATATCTGCACATGTCGCGTGTATCTGCGCGTTCCAGAAGGCCTCTATCTGGCGTTTCCCCCCCGATCAAGCCGGCGGGGTCTGAGTGCCCGTTGTGCTTCACGTCCCAGGTACACGAGGTGAATGAGATATATGGCTTGACTTCACTTATAGCCGAGGTGGTTGCGGTTGCGGTTAGAGGAGGGGGCAGGGGCAGATCTATTCGGATGTTGGTGTAGTATGCTGGGTTATCAACAAGAATTCATAAATCGCTCTGACAGGAATTCAGGCGATAAAGATATCAGCACCTGGGAAAATACATAGGGCGGCAGGACACCAATCGAGAGATACAACCAGCTCTCGTTTTTGTTACCCCCTGTAAAATACCCCCTGTAAACCATCGTGAACAACAACAATCTTCTTTCGGATTTCGAAACAAACTTCCTCCAGTCGTCGGTCCGACGGTCCTCTATTCCTCCGCTCCGCTGATCGGTTTGACAGTTGGTCACTACGGCTTCCAAGACTTACCCGAATACCCTTCGCATCTAACGCGCGTAGAATAAACAAATCAACGCCATGGTCAAGGTTAAGATTGCGCGCTGGCACGGAGTGGCAACCTGGAAATGGGATGGAACCGATGATAGCTGTGGAATTTGCCGCTCTGCCTTCGAAGCTTGCTGCCCGGACTGCAAAGCCCCCGGCGACGATTGCCCACCCATGTGGGGCAAATGCAACCACACATTTCACATGCACTGCATTGTGAAGTGGCTAGAGAAAAACAATACTTGCCCTATGTGCCGCGCTGAGTGGGAGTACAAGTAAGTTCTGCAATATCTCTACCAGGAAGCTTTTGTCGCCAGTGGCTCTCTGCTGACTATCAATCGTGGCGTCATCGACAAAAGCATGAACGGATTTTGATATTTTGAGTGACATTCTATATAGCAATTCTCTGTCGCTATTACTCCAAAACTTATCTGGAAGCACGTTCACCTTGATGCTGAACTCGTCTATTGGAAAAGTGGTACTTCAAGAGAGACCAGCGAACAAACCATGGCGTGAGATTTGCGAGAGTTTGTCGCAACAAAATAGAGATACAGTCGTTCTGCTGCTTCGTCGGGATGGTCTTAGCCTCTTCAGAGCAGAAATCTAGCCTCCTTGACGCCTGATTTGCCCGCAGCGCTTATCACACAATCTTCATTTTACACTCATCACCCAATCACTTGTGACTTGTGACCGCGGTTTGCAGCTTTGGCTTGTACCGAAAGAATTAGGAAATCATTAAAAAATTGGTGTCTGTAATGGAGTAACGATTTCATGCGGTGGGCATGAGAAGGAAAGATTAGTAAAGAGTAAGAAAAGGAGATTTTACCGAGGCTGATAGCTGATAGCTTACGTCAAGCGTCAAGGAATTTGGAGTTTATCGATCGCCATAAAAGAATCTTATTTATCTAGTCTATTCCAGTTGATACTCTCCCAAAACAAAGGAAGGCAAGTACACAGCAATTAGCAATCACAGAGGCACAAAAATAATGGACTTGATTTGCATATGCGAAGGCCACATGGATATAGATATGAATAAAGATATAATTTAAAACTTATCCAGCAAACTGGAAATTGGAACTACCAACACCAACACCAACAACGCAAGGCAAATTATCGATTTGAGCTGCGATGAATTTCCGGGTATGCGTAGTGCAACGGAGGTGCATTTCATTTCAAAGAGCGGCCAAAGTGAGGAAGTGAGCAACAGGTGGCCTACGGCCTATCTTATATCTTACCCCCGGAAACGGAAAATGTCGACGAAGTCGAACAAATAGCCCCCACAGCACCCCACATATCTGCCCACAGGTAGAGCTGCAAGCCGGGAAGTTGAACATTCTATCCTGTTTGCCAAATACAAGTATGTGCTTCGTGGTTCGTGTCCGACGCATATTTTCATTTTTGGTCGGATCCGTACTGTATTCGATTGGCGCTTCAGCACAGTCGCACATCAAAAGGAAGGCCCACCACGGGCACAACAAGGAAACGAAGAAGGGGATAAACACGCGCCTCCAGGTGCTAAGAACATGCACCTGCTTTGCCAACTTCCCGTGCTCAGGGGAACTAAGACCCGTTCTTTCCGAGAACCAACAAACCTTGATTCTTGATTGTAGAGCTTTTTTGGTCTTGGCCAAATCTTGAATGGTTCTTTCCGAAACTGCATTCCTGAAAAGCTCGATTCTGGCATGTGGGCTTTTGAAGGTCCATTTTAGTCTCATCCAACTTTTACAAAAATGTTGCTAAGTTCTCGTCCGCCTTAACGTCAATAGCACGAGCATGAGAGAAGTTCCACCAACAAAAAACTCACAGATTATTGCCTTGGATCTCTA
>Ga0307982_1000980_pt1 | contig 22830 bp, 23 predicted proteins | sample OrgLakmetagen989_FD_201847 | JGI IMG/M metagenome (GOLD analysis project Ga0307982, IMG submission 201847) | Saline water microbial communities from Organic Lake, Antarctica - #989 | ecosystem: Environmental > Aquatic > Non-marine Saline and Alkaline > Saline | place: Antarctica: Organic Lake...
CCTTTTCTTCAGGTGTAGGTAGATTGATAAAATCTGCGTCTTCAAGACCGTAGTCTTGTGCATATTGCTCTTGAAGGATCCAACCTTCAAGTCTTTGTCTTGATTGTCTAAATTTTTCTTTATGTTTCTCATTGAATTCGTCGTAGAAGCTTTTCTCTACTACCATTGGAACAACGATCATGTCGTCGTCCATAATATAGTTTGCAGGCTTACGAGACACTTCTTCGGCCATAATTGTAGTAGTGTAAATAGTTGTAACGATTGTTAGAAAGTGTCCAAACTTTATACAATGTCTGATACTGTTAATCATGCTATCCCCTTGAAATTAGTACTCATTTTTCCTAACTTTAATCTCTTATACATTATATGAAGCAAGCGGCGTGCCAAGGGTGCAGATAAAGCAGGGGTAGAGTTAAAGAATGCAAGATACTATTTCTAAGTAGAATAGTTTTGCTGCTGGAATTATTACTTATAAAAAAAAGCGAGGAATAAAAAAAGTCCTAGCTTAGGTGATTGTTATTTGTATTTTAAATTAGAGGTTCAGAGTTAACCTTTTTTCTGACTAACGAATCATTTTACAACGATTTCTCTAGCTCTCTAAACTTCTTTTTTAAAAACTTCAGCACATTTCCTTTACTTCTCTTATTGAGGTTAGACTTATTTAAAACTTCCATAAATTTTTCTTTTTTGTTACTTAACTCTAAAAGGTATGGTCTAATTAAATCAATATTACTGTGATTTTGAATCCACTTTCTAAAATTTGATGATCTTCGACTACCATTTACTAAGTTAGACATATCAAAGTCGTAAGGAATCAAAAACACTTGAGAAAGGCCTTCGTTAACGAGACGTTTTACATTTTTCTCACTACCACCTATTTGTGTCGAATTCGCTTTGCTGTAATATGGATTTAAATTTATATTGATTCCAGTATCAAAATTCTCTATAAGCTCTTGAAATATAGTCAGTTTTGCCAATGACTCTTTATTAAAATTCTCTGTTCTTTCTGTAAAAACAAAGTCTCGAGCATTTCTTCCCCAAGTACCAACTGGTCTTGAGCCGTACTTCCTTTTAGCTTTTTTAAGATCACATCGACTAGCAAGTTTTGAGTCTTTTTCTATAAAAAATGAGAAAGAAGTATTAAATGGCTCTTTATCATTAGATTGCTTGTATGACATCTCGATGATTTTTGTTTTAAAAGCAAGGTCAGTGTAGCTACCATACAGTTTATAGATTAGTTCTTCTAATAGGACCTTCTCTCTTTGGTCTGATTGGTTTCCGTAGAGACTTCCGCAATTAGTAACAAGTTTCAAGTCACTACCAGATCCGGAAAATTCAAATTTTTTACTCCCCTTGGTAAACATGACTTTAAGCGGAGGAAAGTCACATTGAGTAAGGCGATACATTCCTCTTACTCCCAAGTGAATGTCAATATTTCCAGTTTTCGTTTTTAAAATAGCAGGAGCTCCACTTTCGTAATGAAGATCATTTGACTTGAAATTAGCTGTCAATTCCATCTTTTCGATTTGATTATTAGAAAAAAGACCATCTTTTTTATGCTCACAATTAATGCTTGCTAGAGTTGATAGGCAATAAATTAATGTTAAATAAAATGTAATTTTCTTAATACATAAACCTTGTTCATAATTTCTTTACTTTCAAATTTCAATGAATGACATTATCACTTAAGCTAGTACGATACAGCATCCAATATGCTTTCAAGTAATATTTTCAATTTATTTAAGTGGTTGGTGTATGGTTGTGGTCTTTTTGTTTGGTTGAGCTATTAAAGTAGAAAGAATACACAAAGCCTTACCATAAACTCATATTGTTAGGTTTCCTTCTTAACCGGTCAATAATCTCTTTTAGCCACATATTACCCTTACAGTATCCATTGATTGATTACTCTTAGCTGCTTTAAGGCCTCTAACATCCATATCTATTATTAATTAACATCTTCCTAAGCTTTTTGTGTATTAGAGCTATATGAAGAATTTAGACGTTAAAAGTAAAAAGAAATGCAGAAGAGTTTTTAATCCCGATCCAAGGGTTGGAGATAGGCAAATCAGTTGTCACGAGACTGTCTGTAAAAGTAGGCGAAAAATAATCGCCCAGAGGAAATGGAGTAAATCAAATCCTGATTATTTCTATGGTCGCTACTTAGAAACAAGAATTTGGAAAGAAAAGAATCCAAATTACCAAAAAAAGTGGAGAAATAAGAGGTTTGAGATACAAGACAAAAGAACATGAAAAAAGTCTTTAAAATCAATACGTTTGATGCTCCCAACGTATATTTTAAAAAATGAGATACAAGACGAGATATTACTAAAACATGAATATAATCTAATATTAAGAAGATTAAAAAGAATATCAATAGATCTGAAGCTATTAAATTAAAAAAATAACTGAAAGAAGATTATTAAGTTTATTTTGGTAAAAGTGACCGGTTAAGTCCAATTCTTTAATATCACCCTCGATTCAAATTTTAAGAACAAAAAAGCCTCCCACAAAGGGGAGGCCGTAATAATTAGTTTTTTGATTAATGTTAATAATTATTGCGAATCAACACTTATTGATTCTGATGGAGAACTATTGTTAGTAGAAGGGAGCTCTTTTAGTTGTTCAGTTGATTGGTTTACATTGATAGAAGTATTAATCTTTTCGATCTTAATCTTCAGATATGGACCAAAGTTATATAAAAGGCTACCAACAGTCATATCTTCCATATTTCTGAAGTCTAATGCTCCTCTGGCCCCCGTTATGGCAATAGAGCTGCAAGGATAACCTTTGAAGTTAATAGTTAATATATCATCTTGATTGATTTCAGTTGACTCAACATAACATACTAATGGAGTAATCGATGGAACCTCCTTAGCTAAAATTGAAAAACTTCTTCCAAAAAGATTAACCGAAAGGCTACCACAGGCTAATTCGTTACTCTGGACTCCGATCCATACTTCGCGGCGGGCCTTAACGATTGTTTTCTTACCATTAATAAGAGACTCAGACTCTTCAACAGGACATTTTGACAAGAAGTTTGCCAGAGACTTACCATCGAAGCTAAAAGCTGTACCAACAGGAATATTGGAGACTTTCATTTGATCTATTACATTCTGTTCTTGCGATAATGCGACTGTAGAAATCAAGCTTAGTAACACAAATTTATAAATATATTTCATTTTTCACCTCAACGACTCATCGGACCCAGATCAAAAAACTTTAGCTATATCAAAAACAATGTCGAGGCGCAGAGATAAAAACAACTTTGATAATCCAAAGATTATCTTTTAGTTAATGAAATTAGGTAGTTAAGCATTTAAACTTTAAAAAGCCTCCCACAAAGGGGAGGCCGTATTAATTAGTTTTTTGATCTTGGATAAGGGCTACATCATTCCTGGCATTCCGCCCATTCCACCCATTCCGCCCATTGGAGGCATTCCTGAAGCGTCATCAGACTTTGGAAGATCAGCGATCATAGTTTCAGTTGTAAGCATCATCCCAGCAACTGAAGCAGCGTTCATAAGAGCACTTCTTGTTACTTTAGTTGGATCGATGATTCCGGCTTTAACTAAATCTTCAAACTTATCATCACGAGCGTTGTATCCAAAAGAGAAGCTCTTCTCTTTCTTAACGTCGTTAACGATAACAGATGCTTCTTTACCAGCGTTGTTTGCAATTTGTCTTAAAGGCTCCTCGATTGAGCGAGCAACAATTTTTACTCCAAAGTCATAGTCTGTATTTCCAGTTGTAAAATCTTTTAATGCTGTAGTAGCGTGAACAAGAGCTGCTCCACCACCAACAATAACACCTTCTTCAACGGCTGCTCTTGTAGCATTAAGTGCATCTTCAACTCTATCTTTCTTCTCTTTCATCTCAGATTCAGTTGGAGCTCCAACGTAAAGAACTGCAACACCACCGGCGATTTTTGCAAGTCTCTCTTGGAGTTTTTCTTTATCGTAATCTGAAGTTGTTTCACCAATTTGTGCTTTAAGAGTATTGACTCTATCGTCAACAGCTTTCTGATCTCCAGCTCCGTCGACTATTGTCGTATTCTCTTTATCGATTGATACTTTCTTAGCAGTTCCAAGGTGAGAAATTTCAGCAGTCTCAAGACTCATTCCAAGTTCTTCAGAAATAACTGTAGCACCCGTTAGAGTTGCTATATCTTTCAGCATCTCTTTTCTTCTGTCACCAAAACCAGGAGCTTTAACAGCTGCAACGTTTAGAGTTCCACGAAGCTTATTAACAACTAAAGTTGTAAGTGCTTCACCTTCAATATCTTCAGCGATTAAAATAAGTGGCTTAGATGTTTGAACAGCTTTCTCTAAAAGAGGAAGAAGCTCTTTCATGCTTGCGATTTTTTTATCAGTAATCATGATAAGTGGATTATCAAATTCAACTAACATTTTCTCAGTGTTTGTTACGAAGTATGGAGAAAGATATCCTCTATCAAATTGCATTCCTTCAACAACTTCAGAGTAAGTATCTGCTGTTTTTGATTCTTCAATTGTAATAACACCTTCTTTACCAACTTTATCCATGGCATCAGCAATCATCTTCCCGATTTCCATGTCGTTGTTTGCTGAGATTGACCCAACCTGAGCAATCTCTTCAGTTGTTTTAATTTCTTTTGAATGCTCTTTAAGATATGAAATTACTTTTTCAGTCGCAAGATCAATTCCTTTCTTAAGGTCCATAGGATTGTGACCAGCAGCTACAAGCTTTGATCCTTCTCTGTAGATTGCCTGAGCTAAAACAGTTGCAGTAGTTGTACCGTCTCCAGCATCTTCATTTGTTTTTTGTGCAACTTCTTTTACAAGTTGAGCACCCATATTTTCAAAAGCATTTTCAAGTTCAATTTCTTTTGCAACAGTTACGCCATCTTTCGTAATTTGCGGTGCTCCAAACGATTTTTGGATTACGACGTTTCGCCCTTTTGGTCCTAACGTTACTTTAACTGCATTTGCTAGAGCGTTTACTCCGTTTAAAATAAGTGTTCTTGCGTTCTCGCTGTATTTTAATTCTTTTGCTGACATATTTGTCTCCTATTATCCTAAGATTCCTAAAATATTACTTTCTTTCATGATTAAAAAATCATTCCCTTCAATTTTTACATCAGAGTGACCATACTTTTCAAAAAGTACTTTATCTCCAACTTTTACATCTAGTGCTGTAAGAGTTCCGTCTGTATTTCTGTATCCAGAACCGATTGCCATAACCTCACCTTGAGCTGGCTTTTCTGCTGAGTTATCTGGAATGATAATTCCACCTGCTGTTTTCTTTTCTTCTTCAATTCTTTTAACAAGAACTCTGTCGTGAAGTGGTTTTACGGCCATTTGGTTTCTCCTTTAAGTCGTATGCGTTTAACGCATAGTATAGTGTTTTAGTTTTTTGTTACCTTCGTAAGGTGGTATTGAAACCGTTGTCGTCAAGGGTGTCTACTTAAAAAAGATTATAAATTTATCAACTCTTTGGAATCACTGAAAACCTGTATTAACCGACCTTTTCGCTACGCAAGAGGGGGAATTTTATTCTACTTTTTTAGCTAAAAAGGCTAAATCAATTTTGCCCCGCACCGATAAATATTGCATGTATAAAACTATCGTAAAATCCAGTGTTATCCTTTCTACCTTCCTGCAGGTTGGTTGTGGAAAAGCGGTTATTAACAAAGCGCCTGCAAGCGACAATAATTCGGCGATTCAATTCATCACAGCTGATAGCTTTAAATTAAGCGTCAACATAGATGAAAGCGGAACAAGTTCTGACTCTTCAAAATCTTTTGAAAAAGATTTAGAAGTGCGAATCCCGGCGAGCCTTAACGTTAAAGAAGGTAATGCTGGAGACGGCAAAGCACTTATCTACTTTAACTCTAACACTGAGTCTGATTACGATTTTTATTGTAAATACATTGGAGGAGCATCAAGTGAAACTCCTACAGAAGAAGATGAAATTGTAAAAGGATTAAAGTACAACTTTGATGAGTGTTACACTCAAGATAACGATCAGGGGCAAATTGGCTTCAATCCAGGCGATGCGGTAACTCAATACAACAATAGTTCAGTTGTTTTTAGAGTTGAAAGCGCCGATCCTACTGAAAATACAACAGTTGAAGCTATTATAGATATCGACTGGCATTAATTTCACCCTTCTAGAGTAAATCACTTCCGGATAAAATCAATATATATACACTATTGATAAGGAAGTGACATGAAATTTACTCTCTCTACTCTAATCTTAGGATTAAGCTTTTTACTTAAATTTTCCCTAACGGCAAATGCGAGTTCCAATTTTAAAATGGAGAGCTGTCAAATGGAAAAGGGCGAGAAAATCGTCGTTGGGTGCACAACTGATTGTGGTCGTTTTAATGTGTGGGGTTTAGTTAAAGCCGCTAGAAAAATGGGCTATAGAATTAAGCTTCAAAATCTTTACTCAGAAAATCAAACTCCAGACTATTCACAAGTGGATGCCATTCTAATTCCAGGCGGAATTGATATTGATCCCAAGTACTATATAGATAAAATAACTCCCGAACTTCAAGCTGAAACTAAAAGATTAGACTATCTTGTCAATTACACAGAAGAAGGAAAAGTTAGAGACCCATTCGAATATAATCTTTTAAAAAGTTATTTTAACGCCACTGATGCTGCTTCACTGCACACGCCGGTTCTCGGAATTTGTAGAGGAATGCAAATGCTAACAGTTTCGCAGGGGATTCCACTTTATGTAGATATTAAAGAAGAGCTTGGTATTAAAAACAGAAGATACACTCTTGATAGAATCAGAATTACCAAAGATGATTCATTAATTAAATCACTTCAAAGAAGAACTATGTTTAGAGGTGTTGAGCTTCATCATCAAGGCCTAAGACTAGATTATTACAATGAGAGAAAAGATCAATGGCCACAACTTGAAGTTACTGCAATTTCTAATGGAAATACTATAGCTGAAGTTATAGAATTTTCTAACAGACCAGTTTTAGGTGTTCAATTTCATCCTGAATATACTTTTGGAAGAACAAGACGTTCTACATTTTCATGGCTTTTAAATAGAGCATGTATTAAAAGAAAAATGATGAAAACAGTTAGTAAGGAGTTATAGAATGAGACTTTTACTTTTATTATCTTTTTCATTTTTAGCCGTTGCCGGAATTGAGCAAGCACCTCCAGCATTTAAGACTAATGACGGAAAAGCTGTCTTTGTTGATTTCATTAGTGCCACTTATGAACTTACGTATGACAATAAATCGAAAGAGGCTAAAGCTCTTACTCATATTATTTTTGAATCCAGAGAGACTGGACTTCCAATTTTTGACTCTGTAGCAACACCAACTGAGGTTTTAATTGATGGATTAGAAGTAGAACATGGATACACGCCTGTACCAGGTGATATCACCTTTGTTCGCTACATAAATAAAGAAGTTAATCCTGGATTTCACACGATGACAATTAGTACTCCAATCATTCACGGAGTTGCTTTTGGAAAGAATGCTGTCTCATCTGGATTTTTTATTAAGGATTTAACAGACAGAATGTTTCTTGAAAGATTTGTCGTTTCAAATTACGAATACGATCAGTACCAGATGACTTTTAATGTCAAAGTAACAAATACTAGGTTCTCTCATAATATCTTTGCAAATGGTGAAGTCGTAGAAATTGAAAAAAATCATATCCAAATCACTTATCCAAGCTTCTATTCTTCATCTAGCTTATATTTTCATCTCGTACCAAAATCAAAGTTCTACCGATTGGGGTTAAAGTATAGGTCTATTAATGGAAATGTATTTCCTATAACAGTCTATTCAAAATACAGAATAAGAAACTCTATATTTATGAGACAAACACAAAAGATTTTAAGAGAGTTAGAGCGAGATTATGGGCCATGGCCACATAAAAGTCTTATTATTTACGGAACTAAACTTAAAGGCGGAATGGAGTATGCTGGTGCGACTGCGACTTCACTTGTTGCTTTAGGGCATGAGTTACAACACGGATATTTTGCAAAAGGTTTACAGCCAGCTAATGGAAATTCCGGTTGGATGGATGAAGGTATTGCATCTTGGAGAGATAAGGGTCATAAGACTTATACCTCACCTAACTATAATAGTTTTAACTTAGGTGCTCACAGTATCTATACAAGAAAAACCGATAGTAACTCATATGAAAAAGGAAGATCGTTCTTCTCTTACATGAACTATAAGCTAAAACAAGCCGGGAAAACTGGACTTAAAGATTTTTTAAGAGGTTATTTTGAAAAGAGAAAGTTTACCACAGTAACAACAGCTGACTTTATATCTGATATTCAAGAATACTCTGGACTTGACCTCACGGAAGATTTTGATCGATATATTTTTGGTAAAGGTGATAATACTAAATCGAAAGGTAGATCACCAGCTGTTCTTCCATCAAATCCATATCACCCAAGCTATTCAGAAGCTGAAATAAAATCGATTCTCTAACCCAAAGTAAAATAAGTTCCAATTAAAAAGAAAACAAATGCGAGAAGAAGGTAACCAGACGGTGCTTTCTTCTCCCATATACATTCAAAAGTTGATGAAAAGATTACTGCCGTAATTGAGATGGATGAGATGAGGGCCAAACTCTCTGCAATTTGAATGGCCTGTAAATACAACATCAATGATAAGTATGTACCAAAAAAAGCTCCCATACATAAAAACAACGTCGCCTTTCTACTCATAGACTTTAAGCGAGCACGAAAGTGAAAAGGAGAGAATCTTCTTATCACGCTGTATACGAGTAAAGCTCCTATACAGCGATAGAAATTGCCTTCAAGTGGTGACGTTACAGGATTGGTATCAAAGGCAAAACGAGTTATGAGGACTCCCCCTGCGTCGAGGACCATGCCCGAGAATGCAAAAATCAAACCTTTTACTCGCCACTGCTTTGTTGCTCTAAAACTTTCTAATGAAAAGATAAGAAGACATATAATAAAAAAGAAAATTCCCCAAAGCTTATGAGTTTCAACTTGTTGAGCAAATATAAAATATGAGAAAATTCCGACGATGATGGGGTGAAAGCCAAAGATAACCATTGTCCTTCCGGGTCCAATTTCACCAAAAGCTTTGAGTAAAAAAATATCTCCAATACCTAAACCAATTGCACCAGAGACCAGAAAAAGAGTAAGACCAATATTGGTTATAGGGTTAAACCCTGTTGTTATGAGGATGGTTAAGAGAAAACCAAGACCAGCAGCCAAGGCTTTAAATGTATTCATCCATGTTGAAGAATAGATTCTCGTAAAGTGAGTAAAGAATTGTGATCCAAGAGCAAAACTGAAGTTTGCCATAAGAGCGAGAATTGACGCGTTCATAATCAGTAGTCTAACCTATTTGATATTTTACATCTACAAATCTTTTGCTATGCTTGGCCATGACTTTGACACAATTAGAATATGTATTGGCCGTTAATAAACACCAACATTTTGGCAGAGCGGCTGAGAGCTGTTTTGTTACTCAACCTACTTTGAGCATGCAACTTCAAAAATTAGAAGATCAATTGCAGGTCACTATTTTTGATCGCTCAAAATCTCCCATTCAACCTACAGATGAGGGACGCTCAATTATTGAGCAGGCGAAAGTTATCATCTTTGAACAAAACAAGCTCTTCAGTATAATTAATGAGAGTAAGGGAGAAGTGACTGGAGATTTTAGACTCTCAGTTATTCCTACACTGAGTCCATTTATCATTCCACTTTTCATTCAAGACTTTACAACTAAATTTCCGAAAGTGAATCTTATGATCACTGAGAATAAAACGGAAGAGATTATCGAACTTTTGAAAAATGATGAAATAGACGCTGGTATTCTAGTAACGCCACTTCATGAAAAGAGTATTATTGAAAGGGTACTTTATTATGAGCCCTTTCACTTATTCGTCTCTCCTGGTCATCCACTTAGTAAGAAAGCAAAAATTAAAGAAGAGTTTTTAGACATAAATGAGATATGGCTACTTAACAAAGGAAATTGCTTCAGAGACCAGGTCTTAAAACTTTGTCAAAAAAGAGATCCCAATGGACCTAAGAATCCTATTAATTTTGAGTCCGGTAACTTTGAAACTTTAAAGAATATGGTTCTCACTGGTTCTGGATATACACTACTGCCAGATATGGCCACAAAGCAGCTACCGACAGCTCAAAAGAAACTATTGAGACCATTTATAAGACCAATCCCTACAAGAGAAGTATCTCTAGTACATAGCAAACACTGCGTTAAGATGAAGGTTTTGGATGCTTTGGAAGAAGAAATCTTATCAGTAGTCCCAGATGACCTTCGTGAATTTAACCCCAAAGGACAGGAAGTAATTGAGATTAGTAGATAATGACGCGATTGACCTAAACAATTACGATTACTTAGGCGATAGATTTTACCTATTACATAAATAGAGATTTTCAATTATCAATATGTTAGATTTTTATCCATAATGAACAAAGAAAATAACAACAACCAAGGAGATATTATGACATCACTAGTAACTAAACCAGCACCGGATTTTAAAGCACAAGCTGTAATGCCAAATGGAGACTTCAAAGAAGTAAGCCTATCGGACTATAAAGGTAAAGAAGTTGTTCTTTATTTTTACCCACTAGACTTCACATTTGTTTGTCCTTCAGAAATTATTGCTTTCAGCAAAAAGAATGACGAATTCAAAGAAAGAGGCGTTCAATTATTAGGTTGTTCAGTAGACTCACACTTTTCTCACTTTGCTTGGAGAAATACTCCTGTAGAAAAAGGTGGAATTGGCGAGATCAACTATCCACTAATCGCTGACGTAACTAAGAATATCGCTAGAGACTACGGTGTTCTTTTTGATGAATCAGTTGCTCTTAGAGGACTATTTTTAATTGATAAAAAAGGAATCGTAAGACATTCAACTATCAATGACCTTCCATTAGGAAGAAATGTAGATGAAGCTCTTAGAGTTATCGATGCACTTCAGTATACTGAAGAGCATGGAGAAGTTTGTCCAGCTAACTGGAAAAAAGGTGAAAAGGCGATGAAGCCTACTGCAGCAGGTGTTGCAGAGTACCTTACAGCAACTAAATAAGTTTAAACTTATATAGAAATGAGAAAGCCTCACTTATGTGAGGCTTTTTTTATAACCCTGTTAAGTTTATGTTAAAAATAGATCCCCCCCTTGATCTCTTCTTGAAAATGGTTAAGAATGCAGAAAAATGTTAACAAGGTTGCCTATGTTTGTTATCGCTCAAGAGCCATATGTTAGTTTATTTATTATTATATTTTTTGGAATTTTACTCTCTAAAATTCAAATAAAAGGAATAGGCTTAGGGTCATCCTCCGTCGTGATAAGTGCTATTTTCTTTGGGCACTTTGGACTGACGACTCCCCCTTCAATTGAAAAGATTGGTCTTATTCTGTTCATTTTTGCTGTAGGTATTCAAGCTGGTCCTGGTTTTTTTGAATCTTTTAAAACTGGAGAGGCAAGGCAATATCTCTTTATATCAGGAATAACGACCACAATTGTTTTTACTCTTCTCAAGTCTATAACCTTCTTCATGGGATTTGATAATCTACTGACAGCGGGACTTTTTGCTGGAGTAACAACGTCAACTCCTGCCCTTGCTGCTATTATTGAAAATGGACATTCATCGAGTCCTTTAGCAACATATGCTATTTCGTATCCAATTGCTTTAATTACAACTGTCTTTACGATTAGAATCCTTATTAAGTTTCTCGATATCAACACCGAAGATGAGGAAGCTAGATACCGAAAAGAAGTTTCAAGTAAAAAGGAAAAAGTATACACTCATCACTTTTCAATTAATAATCCAAATGTTTTTCAAAAATCAATATTAGATATTAACTTTAACAACATTACAGATACAGTTATTTCAAGGATTCAACGGTATGGAAGTCAAACGAGCTTTATCCCAAATGAAGAGACGATTCTGAATGAGAAAGACTTAGTTAAAGTGATTGGAAACGAGAACTCACTCAAGTCAGCTTCATTAGTATTAGGGGCTAAGTCATCAAGAAGTATTGATATTGACTCCATTGACGAAATATTAAGTGTTATTGTTACAAAACCACAAATAATTGGAAAGCCCTTATCGGAACTAAACTTAGATGGACAGTGGGGAGCGGAAATAAGAGAAATTAGAAGAGCTGGGATTAACCTGATTCCAAAAGGATCTACTAGATTAAGATACGGTGATAAGATTCTTTGCTGTGTTAATAAGGAGACTTCTTCAAACCTTATTGAAATACTTGGTGGAGTAGAATCAGAATCAATAGACTTTTTACCTATCTCTTTAGCTATCGTTTTGGGTGTAATAATAGGTCAATTTAGTATCCCTATTGGTGGAACTAACATTGGTCCAGGGATAACTGGTGGAATACTTTTTACAACCTTGGTCCTAGGAAGAATTGGTAAAACAGGTCCTATGATATGGTCCATTGCTGGTAGAACAAATCAGTTTCTCAGAGAGATTGGAATTTTACTATTCCTTTGTGGTGTCGGATCAAGCACTGGTCAAACACTCTTACAGTCTTTAACTCAGGAAGGGATCAAGACAATTATCGCGACAGTTATTATAACAAGCTTATCAATTTTACTCACAAGCTTAATAGCGATAAAGTTTTTAAAAATGAATAAGTTAAGGTTTCTAGGAGCTCTTGCTGGAAGCTTTACTTGCTCTGCAGCCTTACCTGACGCCAAAGAGGTTAACGGATCCTCAATTCCCTTAACTGCGTACTCTGTAACATATCCGTTTGCACTTTTCATAACAGTTATCATGGGACAGGTTTTTCTACTCTTCCCATAGAGCTCTATCAACATGATTAGATTATCGTCTCTTACAAACTGTCTAACTTTTTTACAGGTAATTTTTTCACCTTTTATGCTCAAATCTCCTACGGAGAACAATTATCGTTTAGTATGTAGAAAACTTAATAAGGAATAATAATTAACAAATTAATTGTTTTACTCTCTCTTACAATGGCGTTTTCGGCTTTTGCTTATGACTCTAGGTTCTTCGAAGGTGATATCGTTCACTTAAGATCAACGTCTGATATTCATATTCCAGCCAACGTAATTGAAGTTCGAACTTCTTGTGGAGTTCTTCTAGAAGTGGCGCCTAAAACTCGTGCAAGAACCTTTAAAGCAAATAAGGAATTCTCTCTTTCAGTAACATCAGCAACAAGATTTTGGACAAGATTAGAAGTAATTGATGGTACGACTATATTTGAGAAAGCATTTTTAAATGCAAACTCATTTAATACAACGAAGAAAGTTCTTGGAGACTGTACTGAACTTAGTCTTGAGTCAATTGAAGCAATCGACAAAAGCAGATCATTTTAATTCAAACCAGTCGTTACCTATTCCCATATCAACTTTAATAGGAACTTTTAAGGTAACGACATTCTCCATATTTTCTTTGACTAATACTTTCATAATTTCTACTTCATCTTCAGGCACATTAAAAATAAGTTCATCGTGAACCTGAAGAAGCATTTTTGACTTCAGGTTATTATCATTCATCTCTTTATCAATAGTAAGCATCGCTTTTTTAATTATATCGGCAGCAGTTCCTTGAATAGGAGTATTGATGGCCATTCTTTCGGCAACAGATTTTATCTGGCGATTTGAAGAGTTAATGTCTTTGAGAATTCTTTTTCTTCCAAAAAGTGTTTCAGTATAGCCTTTGGCTTCGCATTCTTCTTTTAAAGTATCAAGGTAGGCCTTAACCTTGCTAAAGTTTTCAAAGTAAGAAGTAATATAACTTTGTGCCTCACCTCTAGATATTCCAAGTTGTTGAGATAACCCAAAGGCACCTTGACCGTACATTAGACCAAAGTTTACAGCTTTTGCTTGTGATCGAAGTTCGCTCGTTACATCCGCAAGGTCCACTCCCATAACTTCAGCCGCTGTTTGAGCATGAATGTCTTCATTATTATTAAATGCCGTGATCATTGTGTCATCTTCAGAAAAATGAGCAAGAATTCTAAGCTCTACTTGAGAATAATCGGCACCGAGAAGAACACAACCTGGTTCTGGAACAAATCCTTTACGAAGCATTCTACCATTTTCAGATCTGATTGGTATATTTTGAAGGTTTGGCTTATCACTAGAGAGTCTACCTGTTGATGCAACATTTTGATTAAAGTGAGAATGTATTTTTCCAGCACTATCGATCATCTTAGGAAGAGTTTTAACATAAGTTGAGAGAAGTTTTTCAATCTCTCTATATTTGACGATCATCCCTGGGATATCACTCTCCCCCATTAATGCGAGAGTCTCTAGGACACTTGCATCTGTTGAAGCTCCAGTTTTGGTTTTTTTAATTATAGGAAGTCCAAGTTTTTCAAAAAGAAGAACGCTTACTTGTTTGGGTGATTTCAAATTGACTTCACCACCAGCAGTTTTTTGAATTTCGGCATCGATATCATCAACTTGTTTTTGAAAGTTTTTTTCTACCTTATCGAAGAATTTTACATCGAGGTCAATTCCTCTCATCTCCATTTGTGCTAATACAGTGATAAGTGGGAGATCCATTGTTTGATATAGTTCTTCAAGCGATTCATCTTTAAGTCTTTTCATAAGCCAAGGGTATGATCTAATTCCAAAGTATGATCTTCGGGCCAGGGCATATTCAAAGTTTCTAACAGATTGTTCTTGCTCTAGGCTCTCTTTAGATAGCTCTTTAAGAGTGAGTACTTTTTCTTGAAGTGTTTCTTCAATTATAGTCGCAAGATCATGTTTTTTATCAGCATCTAAAATGAAGTGGGCTTGAGAGCAATCAAAAAGTGGGTTAGGAATTGTGTAGTCTCTAGAGAAAGCAACACAGATGATTGGCTTAATATTATTTGATGCAATCAAGATCGTTTTACTTGTATTGAGAATATCCATCATGAGATCAGAAAAAGACCTTAACCCTTCAGGATATATAACAAAATTAGACTCTCCAACTGAAAGTGAAAAACTGAGTGGGTTAAGATCATGGTAACTTTCGCCGCGAAAGACACAATCCATAAACAGGGAGTCGTGTTTTTCAATTAATTCTAGCGCTTTTGCCCACTTTTTTTCATCTTTAACTGTATCGTATTTTACAAAAGTATTAGGCTTTTCTACCAGGGCAGAGCTATTTGAACTAAGTTTATTTCTAAATGATTTGAAATTTAATTCATCTAAATATTCAAGAAATTCATCGTTTGGCTCAAGCGAATAAGCCAAGTCTTTTGGTTCCATCTTAAGATCTAAGTCTTGAACGATGGCAACTAGCTTTTTAGAAAGATGTGCTGATTCAATTCCTTTCTCTAACGCCGTCTTAGCTCTTTTATTTGAAATCTTATCAATATTTTCGATAAGTTCGTCGAGAGTTGGAAATTCTTCAAGGAGTTTACTAGCACCTTTAGCTCCAATACCTTTAACTCCAGGGATATTATCCGAGGCATCTCCAAGAAGTGAGAGATAATCCATAACTTGTTCAGGCCACACCCCCATCTTCTCTTTTACTTCGTCCCTGCCATAAGTTTTATCTTTCATGGTATCGACCATTTTTACTTTATCATCTACAAACTGCATAAGGTCTTTATCACCTGAGGCGATAAGGACTTCATCAAATGAATCTTTCATTTGAACGGCAAGTGATCCAATAAGATCATCTGCTTCAAAACCTGGCATAACTATATTTGGAATTTTCATAACTTCGATCAGCTTATTAATCATTGCAAACTGAGGGATTAAATCATCAGGTGGAGCTCCACGGTTTGCTTTATACTCTGGATATATTTCATTTCTAAAAGATCCACCACTGGTATCTCTGGCAAGAACGATGTGACTTGGATCATAAGCTGTAATTAATTTAGAGAGCATTGATAGAACACCATAAACCGCATTCACCGGCTCACCTTTTGGTGTTGTCATAGGTCTTATCGCGAAAAATGCGCGAAATATAAAACTACTAATATCAACAATGATAAGTCTTTTCTTCATTTTTACTCCCTGTGGTATGGGGGGTATTTTACATCAATTTACGATTACATGGCGACAAGTTTTTCTCTTCAAACCAGGATTCCTTATTCTTACGAAGATCAACTCTGTGATGATCATCCGCAATAACAGTTGTGTCGGCCATAACGTCTCCTAGACGGTGCCCTGAATCAAGTTTAAATAGAAGATAAACCTCTAGTAGAATAAGTGGAATAGTAAGAATGCAGCATATGATCCATCCCCACAAAGGAATGATGGCAAACCCCATTGGAATTAAAATAGGAAGATTTCTAATGATCGACTGCTTCAAAGAACAAGGCTTACCATCTTCTAATGAGATGACAGAGAAGCCTATAATTTTCTTTCCAACAGATTGACCCTGGCTTAGTGAATCGGAGACTCCGATATAAAAAAGTGCAATTAATAGCCCAAATGGATAAAAGAGAAGAGATAGAATCAAGACGATAAAAAGGTCGATGGCTTTTGCTATCAATCTGGTAAATCGTGCTGTATTTATGCCGGATTTCAGCAAATACTTCTTTTTCATCCGTCTATGATATCTAATATTTACCTTTATTAAAACATGTAATTGCTTGCCCTTGACGCCAAGCGCGTCACCTAAAGTTACAATCTCGAGGTAGTTATTTTAAAACTCCTATGCTAATCTGCTTGGTAAGTATTATGCCTTCAGGAGATTATTATGAGCAATGCTACAAGTGTAAATAAAGACAATTTTGATAGTGAAGTTATTAAGTCAGACAAGCCAGTGATAGTTGATTTCTGGGCTGAGTGGTGTGGACCTTGTAAGGCTCTTGCTCCAATTCTTGATGAAGTTGCAACTGAAGTATCGGGTGCAAAAGTAGTTAAAGTAAATGTAGATGAAGCAGGTGAACTTGCTCAACAGTACGGGATTCGTGGAATACCTACTTTAATATTTTTTAAAGACGGTGAAGTAAAAAGCACTCTTGTTGGTAACCAACCCAAAGCTGAGATCTTAAAAAATATAAATGATTTAGTTTAATATTTAATAAAAAATAAGACCGGCAATAGCTGGTCTTTTTTTTGGCAAAAATTGGAAAGTTAAATGGAATATATTAAAAACTCACTTGCTCAATCTAAAGAAGCTCTAGACATCTTTATGAGTGATGATAAAAATATCGCTCTAATTGAACTCGCAGTTGAAAAATTTGTATCAACTATTAGAGATCACGACGGTCGTATCATGTCTTGTGGTAATGGCGGCTCAATGTGCGACTCAATGCACTTTGTTGAAGAACTTACCGGAAGATATAGAAAAGATAGAGATCCAATAGCTGCCATTAATATGGGTGATCCAAGTCATATAACTTGTGTCGCAAATGACTATGGCTTTGAGTATATTTTTTCAAGACATGTTCAAGCTTGGGGAAAAAAGAACGATACTCTTTTGGCCATATCAACGAGTGGGAATTCACAAAATGTTATTCTCGCAGTTGAAAAAGCAAAAGCTCAAGGAATGCATGTAATAGGACTTCTTGGTAAAGATGGCGGAAAACTAAAAGACATGGTGGACGTACCACTTGTGGTTGATTTCCCAATTACCGATCGTATTCAAGAAATTCACATAAAAATCATCCACATATTTATTGAAGGTATTGAGAGACAGCTCTACCCGGAACACTACACATGATTAAGAAAGTATCAACAGCTATTGTCTGTGCTCTACTTATTGCTTTAATTTTTATCGCTAAAGATAAGCTCTCTGAAAAATCTACTGTCCAAAAGATCGATAAAGTATTTGGTGCTCCACCAGAGTACAAGCCTTCCAGAAAGGTTTATGTTCCACCAAAAAAAGAAATCATAAAAGTAGAGACTCATGCCAAAGATGAATATGAAACTAATGTAAAAGATAGCGAATAGCTTCTTAAGTGAAAAAAATAATCATAGTTATTTCTTTAGCGCTCATAACTGTAATCTTCATCTACTTTCAGTCTAGAACTGATTCAAACTTTGACCACTTCAAAGAACCATCAAATTATAAACCAACAAGAAAAGAGAAACGACAACAAGAAGGTTTGCCGTTTGGAAAAACTCGTATTCAAACTCCTAAAAACATTGCTAATAAATCAGTCATTGAGAGTGATATAGAATTCATAACAGATGACAGAGTAATTAAAAGTTGCAACTTGATTCTCAAGAGCAAACTTTCAATTTTTAAAAAGTTAGACTCTTTTCTTTCTACTCCTTGCAAGGAGGTTGCAAGTCAGAAAATATGGATGAGTCATGAGCAAGATACTGAGTCTCTAAACTGGATAAAGTTCTATCAATCCGTAAGCACTGGACTCGGAAAGCTAACTTTTGATCAAAAAGAAATTCTTAAAAAAAAGTTTATAGTACAACTCTCAAGTCCTGGTAATCTTTTACAAACAAAAGTTTTAAGTGATGTCTTAATAACTATTATGAGTAAGAATAGTTCCTCTAGGATTCAAGAAATTGAAAAACTAAACGAAGAGATGTCTGCAGATGTAGCATATCTTAGAAGTGCTACTGTTGGCCTTGAAGACAATGATCCAGAGCGATTAGAAATAATGAAACAAGAAGTTGCAGCTATCGAGAGATTCCAACGACAATTTAGACTCATAATGGATATAAAATGATTTACGAAGATGAGAAAGTTGATCTATTAGAAGTTGCATTCGATACACGTCATGAATTTTTTAATTGTACTTTTGAAAATCTAAATTTGAATCAACTATCGCTAGTCGATTCATTATTCGATGAATGCACTTTTCAAATGTGCGATCTCAGTAATGCAACTATTACATACTCTACTTTTAATGAATGTGAATTTATTGAATGTAAATTAATTGGAATAAATTGGACCACAACGACAAGAATAAGTGATCTAAAGTTTAAGCAATCTAATTTAAGTTTTAATGTTTTCATGGGCTTAACAATAAAGAATTTTCTTTTTGATGACTGCCTTTTACGTGAAAGTGACTTTGCTGAAAGCATACTAGATAAGTCAGTTTTTACCGGTTCTAATTTAAGTAGATCCATATTTAACAATACTTCTCTCAAAGACTGCGACTTAGCCGAAGCTTCCGATTACTCGATTAACCCACTCAACAATCAAATAAAGGGTGCAATATTTAACAAAGTTGATGCACTAGATCTTCTTTCCTTTTTCGGTATTAAACTCAAGTAAAGTGGTTCGACGGCAATTTTGACCCTCCATCCCCATCGTAAAAATAATAGCTTAGAATATTTATATAAGTAAAATTATGGTCTTACAGATATTAGGAGAAACCATGGAAGGTATAAGTATGTTAACCGCTGTTAGAGAGTTCTTTTTGAACGGTGGTGTTTTTATGTTCGTCATTCTTGGCGTATGGGGAATTGGTATTGCAATTGCCCTAGAGAGATTTAAAAAATTATCTCGTAATTATGACGTTGATGGACCATCTTTTATGAATGAAATTCAAAGATATGTTTTATCAAATGATATACAAGGTGCCATCAGAGTTTGCTCTGGTTCAATTGCAGCTCTTCCGAAAGTATTGAAAAGCGGATTAAAAAGAGCAAATCAAGGGACTGATCAAATTCAAAATGCACTTGATGCAACTGCTCTAGAGGTTGTTCCCAAAATTGAATTAAGACTAAATTACCTTCAACTAATTGCAAATATCTCAACTCTTTTTGGACTACTTGGAACTATCCAAGGTCTTATTTCAACTTTCGCAGCTGTTGCAGATGTTGATCCAGCTCAAAAAGCGGAGTTGCTAGCTGCTGGTATTTCTCAAGCCATGAACACTACGGCAATGGGACTATTCTCTGCGATAACGATTATGGTTATTCACGCAGTTCTTTCAAACAAAGCTGATAAAATCATCAATGAGATTGATGAATTTAGTGTAAAGCTTCTTGATCTACTTGGAACTAAAGATAAAGCTGAGTTATAGGGCGAAACAATGAGCTACAAAAAACCCACAAGAAGAAAAAAGAATAAGGAAGATCAAGGTTTAAATCTTGTACCGATCCTTGATGCTGTTTTTATTCTTATCTTTTTTCTTTTAATGTCAGCACAGTTTGTAAAAATTTACGAAATTGGTAGTGACGTTCCAATTATTTCAAACTCAGAGCCACCAAAAGATAAAAAGAAACCCCTGGCTCTTACGGTTGAAATTACTAAGAACGGATTTAGTATCTCTACTGGAGTGCCTGCTAAACGAATAAAACGAATCGGTAAGAACCAAAGCGGTGACTATGATCTTTTAACTCTACACGAATTTCTAGTCGATTTAAAAAAGACTAATCTTTCAGAAGAAGTAATTGTCCTAGAGCCAATAGTTGATTTAACTTATGAAGAAATTGTAAAAATTATGGATGAAGTTAGAGTGCTTAAAAAGACAGACGATGCTCTCTTTAAAAAAGACAAAGATGGACTCGATGTACAACTGAAAACATTATTTAGTAAAATAATGTTTGGAAACCTAATGAGCTAATTATGAGTAGAAATAGATCAGTAAAAAATAAAAAGAGAGTAAAAAGAAAGAGCTTTGATCTTGATATCACTTCTCTACTTGATATTCTCGTTATTCTACTTATTTTTCTTATCAAAAGTTATAACTCTTCGGGAGTTACTCTTAATATCCCGGAAGGTATTGAACTTCCCAAATCAGAATCAGCTAATATAAATACCGCAGGAGTTATCATTCAAGTATCTAAAGATAAAATTTGGGTTGATAGCAAGACGGTATTGGATACTTCTGACCTTCCACAAAACCTTTATGATGACGGTGGAAGAAGAGTCATCCCTCTATTCGATGAGTTATCAAAGAAGAAAGATGAAATTAAGAATATGAATATTCAAACAGGTGGTAAAGCGCAAAAATTTAGTGGAGTCGTGAATCTAATTGTCGATAAGTCATTGAAGTATTCTTATGTAAAAAAGATTATGTACACATGTGCATCTGCCGGATTTAAAGAATATAAGTTTGTCGTAATGGGTGAACAGCAGTAGAGATCACTGCCAATTGAAATACCAAAAAGCTACTTTTGAACACATTAGTGCCCCAATTATGAATGTGTAGAAGACAATAAGCTTCTGCATTTACACCTCATTATATTATTCTCCTTTAATGATTACTTAGAATCTATAACTGTGTCAAAGGGTGCATTTCGCACCTACTGAATTTAGAGGTAAGAAGTAAGATTTTTACTTTGATTGGTAGATAAGCGGAAACTTTACGAATAAATCTTCATCTAATTGAAGCTTTTCAAAGTTCATGACCCAAAATCCCTGCTCAAGGCACATTTTCAAATCACTAGAAATTCTACCTTCAATAGGAGTAACTTTTGAATAAGTGACCTTACCTGTTTTAGCTATATTTAGAGTATGGCAAACCTTAAGTGTTTGCTTTGATTCTTCTTGAAATTTAATATAGTTTTTAAAACATGCTTTCATCTTAGACATCTGACTCTTAATAGACATCGTTGCATGAGCAGATTGTTGGTTTAGTTTACTTCTACAAGAATGATTCTCTAAAAGTGTAGCTGGTTTAGAGCTACACCCTGCGAGAATGAATAGGCATATAAGTTTATTCACTAGATACGTTGAGGCATGAAGTTGAATGGTTGATTTACGTCAACTGTTCCTCCACCTCTTGGCCTTGGGAAACTAATTCCTCTAAGTACTCTAACAACACATCCCTTAACAGGACCTGGAAGAGAAGAAGATCCTCCGACACCAGCTTTGGAAACGGCACCAGATGCTCCGATTGTGAAGATAAGCTTCACTGTTCCGGATAAATCTTTATTTGCATTTCTATCTAGTTCTTTTTGATAACAGTATCTAAACTGTGGAATATTTTCTCTGAGTATTCTTCTGATTATATCTGGATCCATTGAGCCCAATACCACTGTCTCAGAAGGGATGCCGGCAGCATAAACCCCAGACTTCGCAGAAAGGCCTTCAGCACCTTTTGACTGGGAAAGCTTACCAATAGTTGAACCCGTCAGATTACCAACTTCAGTTCCTGCATCTGCTTTTCTAAGGTTGCTGGCAACTCCTCCACCAATATTTGCAGATCCAAAATCAGCGCTTGAACTGGCTTTAGCTACTTTAGCTCCTGTAAGGGTTCCACCTTTGGCCATAGACGATGAGATTGTAGATTTGAAGTCAAATGACTTATAGGTATCTACTGCACCAGTATTAGCAGAAGGTGTATTTGATCTTCGTGATTGCTTAGCAACTTTAGAACGAGACTTTGAAGCACCAGCTTTTTTAGCAGCTTTTGCATTCGTTTTAGGTGCGGGTTTCTTTACTCTTTTTTGGACAACTACCTTCGGAGCGCTTCTCGTTCCTGGAGCTTTTGTCACCTCTTTAGGTTTAGACTTAGGCTTTTCAGGAGCTGGCTTTGGTGTAGGAGTAGATTTTGTGACCTTTTTTGTAGCAACCTTAGGTGTAGGTGGCTTTTCAGTTACTTTCTTTTTGATCGATGGAAGCTTCTTAACTTCTTTTTTATAAAGAATTCTAGCGATTCTCTCTGGATCTTTTTCTTCAATCTTTTTTTCTATATTTAAAAACATTGAAGCTCCAAGAGGAACTAAAAGAAAAAATAATATTAGAGCTACATAACGCTTTAATGCTGGATCACGTCTAAAGAATGGAGCAGGCTTAACCTTTGGTGGGCTAAACACACGTCTTATATATATTTCGAGGTGACCGTTTTCAAGTCTGACAATATCATTCTCTTGGATATTTACTCGTCCCTCTGTAACATCAATTATCTGATCATTAGACAGGTGTTGAGTGTTGTAGTTATGAAGTTTATTTACAACACAGTTTCCATTATTGATTTCAATGAAACCAATTTTTTCATCT
>Ga0307982_1000982_pt1 | contig 22794 bp, 23 predicted proteins | sample OrgLakmetagen989_FD_201847 | JGI IMG/M metagenome (GOLD analysis project Ga0307982, IMG submission 201847) | Saline water microbial communities from Organic Lake, Antarctica - #989 | ecosystem: Environmental > Aquatic > Non-marine Saline and Alkaline > Saline | place: Antarctica: Organic Lake...
CTGGACAACCACTCACAGACAAAGACTCATGTACGGAGTTAATTTAAACGTGTTAGCGGAAAGGCGTGCCGCGTTACACTTCAAGGCGACGCGACTACAAGCCCGTGCGGTGGATGCTGCGTCAATATTATACTTCTATTACGTATCTATATATAAGTATATGCCATAGCAGGATAACGCTTACTCCAAGCTCAAGCACACACCAGGAAAAAAGAAAGAGGGAACTTAGAACAAGACTCTCGGTCCTAGGCCGTTGCCTACCCACTTCTATATGCGGATGCCAAGGAAAGAGGAAACCGAAACCCAACACCCGTCTGTGCCTATGCCTATGTGCATTGACCTACTGACTTTTATTTTTGAGATCGCAATTGCACATAACACCAGCGCCACGAAATTACGAAGAAGAAAAGGGCTACTTCTGAATTACAGTAATCCTATGACGCATTACAACCAGCGCAATCAAGTAGCCATCGATCCACGATCCACGTCTATCCTCATCAGCAGGCCGTAAGGAGTGAGTCATTTAGTGCCCCACGCAAGGCGCCTAGACGTGCACAGGGGCAGTGCCTTCCCAGCCCTCTCCGATGTTAAACGACACGCTCACACGCACGTTGTCAGCACTGGCGCGCGCTACTTCGGGTGCTGCAGCTCCTGGAGATGCATCGTTTACTAGTGTGTTGGCGGGTGTGTTGGCGGGTGTGCCTACAGGTGCACTTGTGGATGAGGATGTGGATTTCCGTGCGCCAGCATCTCCATCCTCCGTTTGGTCGCGTGAGACGGGGGAATTCTTCGGTACAGAATCAGGCAACCAGTCGACGCTGTGCACCAGCCACGACGGAAAGAGAAGGAGGTCGCCAGGCTGGGGGACGTGACGGGCCACTGCCGAGAAAGGCGGGGCAGGAAGATCATTGGGTAGGCGCAAGTTGAGGTGCGGAGACACGCCTGGGTGCCAGCACGACATAGAAGGCTGAGACACACAGTATTTCGATTCCACTTAAGTCTTGTCGTTGGAGACAAGAATACTTTTTGCTCGAAGAAAATATAGAGCCAGCAGTAGGACGAGACGAACTATTGCTCAGAAGAAACACAGCAACGTGTGTAAGAAATCGGAACTGTGTGCCTAAGTATCACATCACCTCTTGGGTCGTAAAACGTGATTGCGTGGCTGGCGCCCGACGGCACTGCTGCATAATACACGGCCGAAAGCCGAGCGTCCAAGTGAGCATGCATAGCATGTCGAGTGGCGTCGTCACCATTCGAACTAGCACTACGGTCTGAAGCACTTGTACTTGTAGAGCTCCTTTCAAGACCACCACTCGGGCTTTTCGCAGATTGAGAATGAGAAGGAGGTGGGCCCTGGTGCACTGACAACCACCCATACATGAGCGGATCCTCGTAGCTTCTTGATGAGTGGGCAGCATTACGACAGCTGCCACCGTTGTCGTTGCTACCACTGCGGTAACGGCTACTATCGCTGTTATCGCTATCACACGAATGCTTGCTTTCTGTGGCAATGTCTTCTTGTTGTCTTCTACTGCTGCCGTCCTTAGCTGCAGAATTCTTGAGAGGGCTGGTAGGAGCCCGCACAGTTTTAAACGCCGCCTGTAGCGTGGGGTTTTCGTGCACTACGCGTCTGACTGTGGCTACTACAGACTGCCACGCAGGGGAACTAGCGAGCTGAGGCCAACCTGTGGCATGCGCCTGCAAAGCTTGCGCAGATGCCGCTGACGCATGCGCCATTTGATACTCGAAAAACTGGTTGTTGGAGCTTAGAGGGCCATGCACCTACAGGTTTTACGGGTATTTGGGTGAGAGGAGGGTTCCGTATAAAAATGAGGAAGACATATTCCGACAGATGAAGCCAGCCTTCCTTTTTATGCCTCTAAAAAGCAACATATGGCATGCATTCTTCAGGTTTTTTTTTCACATTCTAGGCAAGCTATAGACGCTGTCGTGACCTTAAACGGTAAATTGGGCGCGCATGCAACACACGCACCTCGTCCGTGAAAGTGCCCTCCGCGTGAGCGTCCCTGTATCCCTCCAATGCCAAGTCCACCAGGGCAGCGTCGTCAATTGGTGCTTGCTTCCAAGCGGCCAAGAGGGCAGGCACGCGCACGACTACAACTGGCGTGGCAAAGAGCGACACAGTCTCCACAGCTGCTGCCGCTGCTGCCTCAACTGCTGCTGCTGGAGAATCTTCTGGAACCTTGGCATCTTGAAAATTTGATTCTTTTCGTGGTCTCGTAGACACGGAAGATGAGGGATGTCGGAGGCCTACTGCAACGTGCTCCTGACCTAGCGCACAATGCCACGCACTCCCGTTGGCCATAGCCAGAGCCTGCTCCCACCTAAGGTTACCGCGTGCCAAAAAGTGCCAACAGTAGATGAACAGAGAAGGGTTGCCTCTCTTGATAAACATGACGCACACACACTACGAAAACTTTACCCACGAGATAAACTAACATTATTCTACTAATCTTTCCCATTACGACCAATCTCTGCTGAATCATCACCGGCTTGGTGTTGTTTGAGCCTCGAGCTGTCCCACGCGCCGCACATAAACGTTTGCAAAACCAGGGCTACTTTGGCCATCCTCTCCTTTCCTTGGTGGGTCTAGCGCTAAGGCTGCCCGCCACGCAAGCAGTGCTTCTAAAGGCCGCCCAAGTTTCATCTATAGACGAGAACGAGCCAGGAAGACATTTTTGTTATACTTAATATACACCTTGCGTTCTTCTTTGAGATTAGAATTGAAATAAAGTAGGATACGAGCCAGATGATTAGAATTGGCCAAGCCAGACTGCAAGATCTCCTACAAAAACTCCATGAAGGCAAAGCGCAATCCTGACGAGGATCATATCGATTTCCATAGACCTCAAGAAAGCCTCTACATCCGCCTACCTGGACATCGCCGAGAGAGGCAAGAAGCTTAGGGTCGTCGTTAGTGAGGCATACAGCAGCCTGGAGCAGCTTTTCTGCAACCCTGTTGATAAACAAGCCATTTGTCTCATGAAACGAAGGCTCCATGGAAGCGACAGAATGCGCAAGATGAATCGTACCAGAAGTCTCCCGTATCACGCGCGTGTTCAAACGCAACGTGAGCAAGAGATGATGCTTGTTGTGCGTTCTGCAATTCAAAAGTAGACACGTCGCCAGCAAACCCAGCCGCTGTCGCCAGGCATATGCTGCAGACGACTTTGAAGACGTACTGGTGGCGCATGATCCTAATGATTTCAAAAACTGTCGTCGATGTATGCTAGTTTACGGCTTCACGCTTACAAGACAAATCGAGATGAACGCAGTCATCTTAGAGGTGCCAATTGAATATATAACACTCTTAGTTACAAATGATTCAATCTGAAGATACTTCTGAGCTTATGAGTGATGACGGCCAAGACAGACATTTTTTCTCTGCTTTTTGAAGCTGCTTTGAAGCTTTGAAACAAGAGAAGTGGGACACTAATATAGTATTACAGGGCCACTTCACCACTTCTCCGACTGGCTCCGGTAGTTTCAGTCATTCCATTTCCGAGAGGTGTGCCCATCGCTTCTGACCACCCTTGGGCGAAAGCTAGGACAGGCGCGATGATGCTGGCTAGGCTATTTGCGGGCCTACTCGCTTTCACTCCTGTGAATGCAGTTGACCGCTCGAAGTTTCGCACGTGCAAAGACACAGGTTTTTGCCGCCGTCATCGGTCGGCTGCGGAGCCCAAGTTTTCAGTTCTGAAGGACAGCGTGGTTACGCACGGAAATGCTGGAGTCACCGCGCTGCTGCAAGGCGAACAGTTGGAGTCGCCTCCTTTGAAGCTGACAATGAAGTTTTATGACACGGGCGTTTGCCGCATGCAGGTATCCATGGCTAGGGTTCACTGCAAGCTTTAATTTATCGTGGCATCGTGGCAGCTGCTTTTTCAAACAAACCCTTCCATTCCTCATTTTCCATTTCACAGGTTCGCGAAGCAAACCCTGCAACTCCACGATGGGAAGCACCCGACATCGTGCTCGAAGACCAGCTCACTCTAGTAGAACCCCGGCTGATGGCGGCTGATGAGCCGTCGCCCGTGGGTGCTGCGGACGCCCTGAGCATCGAGTGAGTTTGGTCGAAGCTTTAGTGTGCTCATGCGAACGACCATAAGGAAAGAGAGTATTATCGAAGACCGAGCAAGAGAGTGTGAGAGAGAGGCATAGAAGGCACATCGACGTTTAGAAGCCACGAATGCGCATATCTCACGAATGGTCTATTGTCTCTCATCCCAGTCTGTGTGTAACTCTTTTCATCAAGGTACCTCCCTGGCCACGTACTCGTAATGTCGTACTCGCCTTTTACGGCAACCTTGTACCTCGACGGAGAGGCTGCCGTCGTGGTGAACGGCGACAACAAGATGTTTTTCGAGTACCACCGCTCGCGGCAAGGCGCGCCAGCCTTAGGCCACGGCGCAGACAATGAAGTCACGGACAAGCACCAGGGCAAGAAAATTGTCGGCTACTGGGAAGACGGTGCGTCACTGAATGTTCTTAAGGAGGGGTTTTTGGTGAAGTTAGAGGTGCCTTATATCCCATGAATATTGAAGAAGACAGGGCAGTCTACCACTGCAATAAACGTACACCCTTGTGACTCTTTTTTTCAGGTTTGGCCATTTATGAGGACGGCAGCCGCGAGGAGAAAGCCGCCACCAGTGAAGTTGAAAGCGTTGAAGGAGGCAGCAGCGGCGGTGGCGGCGACGGCGACGGTTTTTGGGAAGAGTCGTTTGGAGGCCACCGCGACTCAAAGCCTTTAGGCCCTGCGGCCGTGGGCGTCGACGTGGCCTTCCCGGGCTCGCGCCATTTGTACGGTTTGCCTGAGCATGCCTCGTCCCTGGCGCTGCCCACTACGGCGGGCCAGCAACCGCACTACTCGGAGCCGTACCGGCTGTACACATTGGACGTGTTCGAGTACGAGCTGGACGAGCCCATGGCCCTTTACGGGGGCATTCCCATGGTGCTCAGCCACACCGCCGACCGCACCGTAGGGGCGTTTTGGTTCAACCCGTCGGAGACCTTCGTGGATGTTGAGCAGCGCGCGGCGGCCTCGGACAACAACAACAAAGACTCAGCGTCCACGCATTGGATCAGCGAAAGCGGGATCATGGACTTGATGCTCTTGCCGGGCCCTTCCCCGAAAGACACCCTCCGCCAGTTCACCCAGCTGGTGGGGACCCAGGCCTTACCTCCCATTTTCGCGCTGGGCTACCACCAGTGCCGGTGGAACTACAAAGACGAGCGGGACGTGGCGGCGGTGCACGCGAAGTTCGAAGAAATCAACTTCCCCTACGACGTGCTCTGGCTGGACATTGAGCACACCGACGGGAAGCGCTACTTCACGTGGGACAGCGCCTTGTTCCCCAACCCAAAAGCCATGATTGAGAAGCTGGCCGCGCAGGGCCGGAAAATGGTGACGATCATTGACCCCCACTTGAAACGGGACCAAAACTACTACATCCACAGCGAGGCCACGGCGAAAGGGCTCTACGTGAAGTCCAAAGACGGCACCGACGACTACGACGGCTGGTGCTGGTGCGTGTTGCAGCACATCAAGGAGACCTGTGCATGAACATATCTTGTCAGCGATGCAAAAGATTTAAAAGCTTTCTCTCGTCCTTGCATTTTTCTCTTCGAAACCTCCTTGTTGTCTGAGTCCTCCCCGAGGTCATGCTCCTTTTTGTGTGTGCGTCGATACTTGGTCGGTCAGTTTTGTGTACTCCCACTATTATGTCATTGCGCCTCAGGCCGGGCTCCTCCTCGTATTTGGACTTCACTGCGCCCCACGTGCGGGCGTGGTGGGCCGAGCAGTTTGGGTTGGACAAGTACATTGGGTCCACCCTGGACTTGTACACTTGGAACGACATGAACGAGCCTTCGGTGTTCAACGGACCGGAGGTCTCCATGCCCAAGGACGCCAAGAACTTGCAAGGCATCGAGCACCGGGAATGGCACAACCTCTACGGGATGTACGTACACTTTGGGACAAGTGTGCTATCATGCACACAGAACGAATTTGTCATGAAGAATGATTGTTTTTTCCAATTCAAATCCTGAAGTTTTTTTTAAAACCTTTTCTCCTTTCTCCAGCATTGAAACAATAAAATATTTTGATTATGAACACCCTGGTAAAATATTACATGGCATCTTCCTAATACCTTTTTGTCTGGTCTTCCTTCTCTTCTGCAGGTACCAGCAGCGCGCGACTGCCGAGGGGCAAGTGCAGCGGTCCGGGGACCTCGACTTGCGGCCCTTCGTGCTCAGCCGGGCGTTCTACGCAGGCTCGCAGCGGTTTGGCGCCATTTGGACAGGCGACAACAAGGCCGAGTGGTCGCACCTGCGGGCGGCTGCGCCCATGCTGCTGAGCATGGGGCTTGGCGGCCTCACGTTTGCGGGCGCGGACGTGGGGGGGTTCTTTGGCAACACCGACTCGGAGCTGATGGTGCGGTGGATGCAAGCGGGGAGCTACACGCCGTTCTTCCGAGGCCACGCCCACCATGATGCCAAGCGCCGCGAACCCTGGATGTTTGGGGAGCCCACCACTTCGATGATTCGCAACGCGGTGATGGCGAGGTACGCGCTTTTGCCGTACTGGTACACGCTGTTCTACGAAGCTTCCAAAAACGGGGTCCCCACCATGCGGCCACTGTGGTTCGAGTACCCCACGGACGAGGCGACCTTCAAGATGGACGACCAATGGCTGGTGGGGAGTGACATTTTGGTCAAACCCGTCACCTCGCCCGGAATCACCTCCACCGAGATTTACCTCCCGGGCAACGAGCTCTGGTATGACGTGGACACCCTTTCCCCCCTTCAGGGGCCGGGCAAGGTTCAGGTGGCGGCGCCGCTGGAGAAAGTCAGCGCGTTCCAGCGTGGGGGCAGCGTCGTGCCCCGCAAAATGCGCCTGCGCCGCTCGGCGAGCCTGATGGTGCACGACCCTTACACCCTGTACGTGGCCCTGGACTCCAGCGCCCAAGCCAGTGGGGATTTGTACCTCGACGACGAAACCACCCACGCGCACTTGCACTCACAGGCCATGAGTTTGCGTCGGTTTACGTGGTCCTCCAACGGGGTGCTCAAGGGAGAAGCGCCCGCAGGCGTGCCTTCCAACTTCAAGCCCGACAACCGCTGCGAGCGCATCGTAGTGGCAGGCCTCCAAAAGGCGCCGCGCAAGATTACGCTCACGCCGCAAGGCCAAGAGCCACGCGAGCTCACGTTCGAGTACGACGCCGCGAACCGTGTCCTTACGGTGCGCAAACCCGACTTTTTGGTGGTGGAGAATTTCGAAATGGCGTTGCTGGATTAAAGGCGAGGCGATTTCTTTGGGAAGTTACCTCACAAATCCCGCGAGATTTACCAGACCATGAGGGTCTTCTCGAGCCAACTCAAGCCGCTACGAGAGAAGTTCGCTCGGCGGTTTGGGTGCTGAATATTTAGTAGTAGCATTTATCCTTCTTTCTTTTGCTTTTTGTGTGTTCTCGTTTAAGGAACCACGGCGAATTATTAATCAATTAGTCAATTAAATTATTGTTTAAGTTGAAGTTACTTTTTGAGCTGCAATATGTATTATATAGCATCGCAAGTATATTGGGTTTATAAAATATTGAATTGCATTCAAAAAAATAGCAAATGGCCTTATCTCTGTCTGGTCAATTAACACCGCGTATCACGTACCCCGCTTATTAGCCGCTTACATTATATTTTCATCATATATTTTGACTATTTTAGTTTTGGTTGGTGTCAATGCTCCTTCTTTTGCTTTATCAACCAAGTGCACAGTGAACATCGCAGCAAGGCCACTAAATCACTTGTCACCCCGCACCTCAACACTGATCTGTCTCTATTTCGACTTCCAGCTCATGCCACAACATACACCTTGCTCTTGGAGAAAAGCTTCTTTGCGTCCTCAATTTCTCGGAGTTGCTGCTCGAGTTCTTCTTTCCGTCTCAGCAAGCTCGGTGTTGTGGACCGCAACGGAAGCTTAAAGAGCTGGCTCGACACGTGAGCCTCGTTTTCTTTCAGCGTTTGCAGGGTGTCCAGCCTTTCTTCCTCGGGCATGAGCACCATGCCCGCGGGGCAGTTGGGGTCGGGCATGGCGGCCTGCTTGCGCGCTTCCGCCTCAGCCCACTCCTCGTTGCGGTCTTTGATGTACTGCGGCACGGCGCCAAAGGACTCGTGCCGGTGCGTGCTGTCGGCTTTGCCTTTCCGCGGCGACTCCATCGTGCGCGCAGCGGTTCTGTTTTCTGCGATGAAGTCTTTGGTGGGGCGCGGAAGTTGAGGTACTGCAGCAGGTCTAGGTACTGGCGGCTTGGTCGACTCCTTGCGCGGTGACCAGTCGCGCGGCGAATTCGTTCGCTGCTTGGCTGCTAAGCGCATGTCGAGCGCTCCCTTTCGCAGGAACCCACCTCCGCTGCTGCTGTCATCACCGTGAGGCTGGGGCCGCCGCGGCGAATGAATGCCACCATTGTTGCTGGGCCGCCGGTTCTGTAAACCTTGAGCTTTTACTTTTTCGCTCGCTTCATTGATTCTGGACTTTACGGCCTTGAATTTGTTAAGCTTCCACGCGTCTGGCTGCTGCTGCGCTTCATCCTCAAGGCGTTGCCTGTTCTCGGCAGCTTTCTCCCTCAAGGCTAATACATTGTCACGTGCATGGTTCTTGGGTTCAATGCCCTTCGAGCGCATGGCGCCCCGAACCCCATCGACCGGATTTAAAAATGCTGAGACCGACGTCTTGCCATAGTGATGAGATCTGTATCGTTCGCTTGACTGTGCCATCGGATAATGGCTATGGGCAGCAGCGGCAGCAGCAACTTGATACAGTACCGCTTTCAAAAGTTCGATGAGAACTGTTAACTGCCAGCGCTGTCAATTTGGACAAAGCGAATCATCACACAGCCAGCCGAGCGAGCCTAGCTAGCCCTAGCCAGCAGCCAGCAGCCGAAAGCAGAAAGCTAGCCACAGCTGAAGCTAACTACAAGTAGCTGACCTCAAGGCTCTAGCTACCGAGCTAGAGAGTCTTATCACACCCAATCTATAACATACATAGCGTCAAATTGGTTTAATTATGTAAGGCGTTGAGAGTTGTAACAGACAGGAAGAATTATTCATGGCAGCCGTAACTCCGGATAATGTAAACGAGCAAGACGGGCTGCAGCCAATGCAGCGGCTTGTCGAAGACGATGAGCCCGAAGCGTCTACCGAGCCCCTTCCATCTCCCCTCACGCCAGAAGAAATCAGAAGCTTTACGGAGAATGGTTACGTTCTCCTGAAAGGTGCCTTTACGCGAGAGGCAGCGGCAGCCGCAAGAGCTTGCCTCTGGGACCGCATCGTTGCGGACGGCATTACTCGCAACCCAGCGACCTGGACGCGGCGACACGGCATCGCAGAAGTGTATGGAACAGACGGTACTGCCCCATGGGACGCAGTCATTACGCCCAAGCTGCGTGGGGCCATTGACCAACTCTGTGGCCAAGGCCGCACCGGCCGTTTTGGGTGTGGGTGGTGGGTGGTTACTTTTCCGGAAGTCGCGGAGCCGCCGAGCGGCGTCGACGGAAAGTGGTACAATGACGCCACTTAAAGTGGATGTTCTCCTGCAGACAGACCAATGTTGTACTTCTTGTATGTTCCCGCTGCTTTCTCTCCATACGCTGACATGAACCATCCAAACTAAACTCACTGATGCAATTGACGATCCAGGCACGTCGATGGCTTTGGGTACACTCACCACGTGGACAGTCCTGAAATCGGCTTGTTGCCCATCTTTCTGCTCAACGACCTCGGGCCGGGCGACGGAGGCACCTTGTTGGCGTCTGGCTCGCATCGCACTGTGGCTGAAATTTTGTGGACCCATGAGGGTGTAGGTGTAGAAGGCAGCAAACTCTCAAGCTTAGCGAGAAGACGCCTCGACGAATCAACGATTGTGGAGGTCAACGGCAGCGCAGGTTCATTCATTACTTTAAAAGCAACAAAGATACCTCAACCATTTTACCTCAGCACCCTTTATGATATTTCTAGTTCATCTCAAGCGAAAGCTCTCTATACTTGAAGTGCTGACGTGCACTGAAAGACGTTCCTTTTTATATATTTTCATCCCAGGAGATGTGATGCTAGCGCACCCTTTCTTGCTCCACGCGAGGTCCAAGAACTTGGGCCAGTTCGGTGTGGAGTCTGTGCGCTTCATGTGCCACCCCGCGGTGCCGCTCCGGGCGCCCATGCAGGTTGGGCGCGACTGCCCTGCGGATGGCGCAAGCAGCACTCCCACGCCCGTGGAGGCAGCTATTGTGAAGGTCCGCCCAGAGGAGCCTCCCACCCGAGAAGCCCGCGAAAATGCGCTGGAAGAAGCGAGCATGCTCAAAACAATGGGTTTCGGCAGTTTTCGAAATGCGAAGAGGCAAACGCTTTGAAACGCGACAGGGGACTTACTGCAAAGAGACCAACATGACCAAGTGTTTTCCCCGACGACAGCGAAAGTAAAGAAAAGTAAGCTTACGCAAGCCAGCAAAGAGAGAGGCAATGCCATCTATTTTACTTCGATATTCACATGGGTAATGCCCTCCCCCCTCTCTTCTCCTTCTTACTTATATGTCTCGGCTTGGAGCTGGCCGCTGTACATGCTCTGGCTCCCACATCTCGCTTATGATGCGACAGTAGATAATGAAAGATTACAGTAGCACAGTAAAAAGCAGACCTGCATCCGGAGTCGGAGTCTCTAAGCTGGTTGGCGATGTTAGGCCTCAGGTCGCAGTTCCATGCCTTAGTTCTGCCTTGTCGAATTCCCCGCTCTATGATTCCCTAAGATCCCAAAATGAACGCTACCGGAATTGCGAGTTGCCCTTATTTTATGACTGACCCACTCTTCGATTCCCAGAAATTAGAAATTGCGCTGGTGCTATTGCTGTTAACTACTCACTATTTAGACAGACCCACCCCAACAGAGCCATATGCCACTTGAAATTCGCCTAACCAGTGCCATCCCGCGCTGCTTCAAGAAGAAAAAGTGACCAACTTCTCTTGCGCAACCTGCAGTCCTTGGTCGGCAGCCTTTTTAAACCATCGCGCTGCCTCAACTTTATTTTGCGCCACGCCTTGACCTAATTCAAAGCATGTTCCCAGGTTATACTGAGCGCCTGCCCGGCCTTGCCCAGCTGATTTTTGCCACCACTGAAATGCCTGTATGTCGCTCTGCGCCACGCCGTGGCCTTCTGCATATGCATTTCCCAGCCGAAGTTGTGCCACCGCATTCCCTTGGTACGCAGCTCTTTGAAACCATCGCGCAGCCTCTGCTCTGTTTTCAACCACGCCGCGGCCTTCGAAAAGTTTAAAAGCGATAGAACACTGCGCTTCTGGAAGCCCTTGCTCAGCTGCCTTTCTATACCATCGTGCAGCCTCTGCAAAGTCTTGGACCAACCCTTGGCCACCGTCAAAAGACATTCCGAGTCTAAATTGGGCTCCAGGATTGCCAAGCTCAGCTGCCCTTTTCCACAACTGAACAGCTTTGGTGCAGCTCTGAGCCACGCCATGGCCATGCATGTACGAGATCCCGAGGCTACATTGCGCCTCTGCGTGTCCTTGGTCAGCTGCCTTTCGCCACCACCGTGCTGCTTCAGTCTCACTTTGGACTACGCCTTTACCGTTGATGTAGTAGACTGCTAGAATATGCTGTGCCATTGCACTCCCTTGATCAGCTGCTTTCCTAAACCATTGTGCTGCCTCCTCATCACTTTGCTTGACACCGCGACCTTCCCGGAAAAATATTCCCAGGTTGTATTGCGCCATCATATCTCCTTGCTTAGCTGCCTTTTTAAACCACTGTGCCGCCTCCACATCACTCTGCTTGACACCGCGACCTTCCCGGAAAAATATTCCCAAATTGTATTGCGCCATCATATCTCCTTGCTTAGCCGCCTTTTCATACCAACGTGCCGCCTCCTCATCACTCTGCTTAATAGCGAGACCTTGCTGGAACAGATTCCCCAGGTTGTATTGTGCGCTCGCACAACATTGAGCAGCTGCTTTTTGGAACCATTTCGCTGCAACTGCACCGCTTCCTTGTTGTTGCAAAAATGATATATCACCATTTCGTGTTTGCACCTCTTTCCCGAACACATTCCCCATGACCTTTTGCATATATCATTCCCAAGTTACACTGCGCTTCCTTGTGTCCTTGATCCGCTGCCTTCGTATACCATTGCGCTGCCTTCACGTCGCTTTGAGTCATGTTGTCACCGATCTGCAACGAAAGACCCAATTTGAACTGCGCGTCCGCATATCCTAAATCAGCAGCCTTCTGAAGGTATCGAATTCCTTTCACCTTACTCTGCCCAACACCATTGCCCTCTAGGAATTGATATCCCAAGATATGCATTGAGGGCAAATCTCCTTGATCAGCAGCTTTTTTCCACCATTGCGCTGCTTTTTCGTCGCTCTGTGCCACTCCGTGGCCCTCTTGATACAAGCCACCCAAGTAGCGCTGTGCATTTGCAACTCCTTGCTCAGCAGCTTTGTGCAGCCATAGTGCTGCTTCTGTGTAATTCTGTGCAACGCCACGACCTTCCCGATACAAACACCCCAAGATCGACTGGGACCTCGCATTTCCTTGAATCGCTGCCTTCCTATACCACTGAAAACTCCGTGCGTCATTCTGCATCACGCCATGGCCAGAACCATATATACGGGCCAGGCTACACTGTGCCGGCGCATACCCTATTTCAGCTGCTTCTTGCAACTTGGAAATTGCCCCATCTAATTCAACCTGTACCGAGGCTGGGAGGGCAGACCACGTTGCCTCACCTCGCACCACCAGTTGCTCAAAAACCAGGTAACACCGTATAGCTTCTTCAAAGAGCTTTTCAGGACCTGGAGGAAGCGGGATGCGGCACAAAGGGCATACTTGATTCACCCCAAACTTTCGCAACTGCGCCACACAGTCCGCGTGGAACTCGTGTGCACAATCTAATTTGATAACCGACGATCTAGCTAGCAAACCAAGACAAATGCTGCACTCTTCTTCCTCAGTAGTCGCCTTCAAAACAGTCTTTTCACGAGCATCTATATAATGTTGGGCTTCAGGCTTTCGGTCAGCTTTAGCAACACATCACTGCTTGTGGTTGGCCTTCCAGTGCGCACGCTGGCAATCCTTACTACAGTAGACTACAGTCCCACAACGAAGGCATGCCGAAAGCTTGGGAGCACCATCACTGCCTTCGGGTGTGAGGCAGTTACTGCAGACCTTTGCGTCAGGAGCTGGGCTTTTCTTCTTGATTTTCTCATGAGCCATCGCGGCACTTGTCTTTGCGTCCTTCTTGCCTAATGGATGTATGTGGTGCGTGTGGTGCGCGGGAAGCAAGAGGTGGGCAGTAGCTCTTCCGCAGCATCACAGGTGGTAGGGCGCTTTTTTTGCAGAAGAAACAGAGAAGAAAATAAAAAAAATGACCACTTTTTCGCGCCACCCCCCGGAGGAGGAAAACTATTTTCCTATAGCATAGGTGAACCTCATCGAAGAATATGAGAATTACAGCACCCAGCTCGCTTTATATACGGCCAAACAATGAGCATTGGAGTGGTTTGGTGTTCTCGGATAATTCGCATTACAAACGGACACAGGTCGGGTAGTCTGAAACCCATGGCCCGCCGACTAACCGGTCAAAACTGAAATGTGCTCTGTATCAATTCCATTGCAGTCGGATAGGCCTAGCAAGTCGCAAGTCGCACAAAAATTCGCAGATACTTCAACTTCAAGCTTTCGAAACCACCTGCAGATGTAGATCGCGTGGCATTGTATTATTCATTAATTCATTAAATTAAGGCCGAGGTCACTAGCACTCAGCCAAAATTCAGCCCACAGCCTAAACTTGACCGAATGAAGCTTGTCATTGTTATACTGCGCATTGCACCGATACTTGCCCTTGATTCCTTTCTTTGGGGCTCTTATTTATAAGAAGGTTTGTGGTTTCCCTCTATTGCGTTCTGCTTACCATAGAGGAGAAGTGAATAATCCAAATCGATCTTAATCTCCAAACGCCACATGACTATATTAGATATTAGATTGTGCCTAAGGATACAATCTTCAATTGAAAAGATTTACAAAGGATCGGAATAAAAAGGCTAACAGGCCAAAACGCGGAGCAATGCACAGCTTAGACTCAAAGGAGAATTCATCTTTTTATTTAATGAAGGTACCGTCTTTTACTCGCATAGATAGGGTAGAATCAATTTCTTGGAGGTCGCGATTTGCAGCTGGCACATACTTCGAGCAGGGGTTTACGGTTGGAGGCCAACACCTTTACCCTTGACATGAAATGGTGGGCGTTTAGCGGAGGGGGCAAAGCAGGCGGGAGATAGGGGTCATCTCAATGGAAGGAAGTAGTTGCCGCGTGTGTAAGAAGTGGTGCGCGGAGTGCGGAGTGTTGCAAGGCGGTGGCTGCGAGGCTGAGATCTTGTTCACTCGTAAATGCTCAGCTGCCCCTATCTCCACAACGAGAGGCTCAAGTTGGACTCCGATACCAAGAGCAGCAAGTTTGATGCGGAGCGTCAGTGGTATCATCATTGAGTCCGCGACTTTCAGATCGCACGTAGGCATCGTAATCATACCATCACTTTGATGCCAGTACCATCATCGTTTGTAAATTCATGCGAGCTCAAGAAATCGTTAGCCCTTTCTTCGTGCACAGCTTTCGTCGACTTTCTCCTCTAGCGCTTCTTTGCGCACAATCGTCGCGGGCCAGGACTGCCTGCTTGTGATACGAGCGAGCATTAAAGTGATGTATGCACCTCACGCACCTCGCTCGAAAGAGTGCTTCTCCTCGTCTCCAGCAACTACAAAGACCACATCGGCATCTACTAATGCCAAACTCTTTTGAATGTGCCAATCCTCGTCGGCACCGAGTGCTCCTTTAGAGATGGAGTCTACTTCAGCGTCGCCGTCGGAATTTTACGTGGCCAACCTCCCAGACTGCTCCAGTACCTCCGCGCGCCGGCGTGCACCATTTGTTTTCGACATGGCGTTCCACCGGAGTCGCGTGTATATTTTTCAGAGGCCATCGAAGCGCCTAGGGCAGTAGTATTTGGGCAATCCGGCAATCATTGGCTTACTACAAATAGCACACTGGCACCAACTACCCCTAGGAAGGGTGGTTGGAGCGAAAATCAGTAAGTTTCTCGGAATTAGTGATAACGTGGGTCCGTTGGATTTTCTGCCCACCTCTTGGCGGGAAGTGTATATTAGAGGCTTTCACGGATTTCACTAACAAATTCATGGACTGATCTTGCTGTACGAACCAAATTTGATCAGTACTGCAGTACGGTACTACAGTAGAGGACTGTACAACCATTGAACTGGTTCTTGTGATGCGATTAGTCCATGAATTTGTTAGTGAAATCTTTTGTTAGTGAAATTTCAGAACTGTGAAAGCCTCTATATTATCGCACTACACTACTACACTATACTGTAAACGACTACAGACCTATACAGTAGCTAGTACAGCTACGTAGCTACAGGCGTTTTTGTCCGTTGAAGTGGACATATGGTTTTCTCCCGGCCAATCAGCGCCGGAGTAAACGAAGTAGCCAGTACAGTACAACATTCGTTGTTCCTGACCTTCGCCTCCTACGCCTCTCAGGCGAGTTGCCTGCGTAAAGAGAGAGGCAGAATATTAGGCGTGCAATGAAAGTTTAATCGCGCTCGTTCTTTCTCTTTCTTTTCTGCCTTGACGAGCGCAACCATGCACCGGCATCATCATTCCGCAAAGGCACTCTCAGACTCAAACGAAGTTTTCCCACGCCTTATTGAGCGAGAGATGCACAGACATCCCCTGGAGTCCGCCCGGGCACTGCACTGTCTCAAGCTCAGGTTTTTGGACCCTGCCTTGGAGAGAGCAGGCATGCACCGGCATCCTCGCGAATCCGCGCGGGCACTGGACTGGCTCAAGCCCAGGTCGTTTCACCCTGCCTTGATGAGCGCAGCCATGCACCGGCATCATCATTTCCGCACAGGCACTCTCAGACTCAAACGAAGGTTTCTTGCTAGCGCCAGGGAGGTTACTAACTATGAAGCATGTACGGCTACAGGGAGAATGCTACAGTAAGTAGTACAGATAGTCAGTAATACGTACGTACAGGGTACAGCATCACAGCTCACAGCATCGCATCACAGCCAGCAAGAAACACAGCCGATCAAGTGACTTGAGAAAACTTATTAGAAGACGACTACACGACTACTACTCTACTACAGTAAAACAGTAATACTGATTAACTTACGTAGCTGTTTTAACGTCTTCTACCCGACTGATTAGCTAGGCGACGTCAAATATCGTAGAAGCTTGAACGAACCACACCGTTAGGATCTGCTCAAAGTTGTATTTCAACACGGCAGCGCTAGCTGAATTCTAACTTTCCAACCAACACTCTACCAAGAGGTGGCTCTAACTAGTCTTCAAACTTCAACGAAGGATGATGGCATTTCTGCACCGAGCGGTGGTCGTTGCCTTCTTGGCTCTGCTGTCACCAATCTTAAGCCTTGCTGAAGATGGTCTAGCAGAGCAGCGGCGGCAGCGAGGACAGGACCCGTCCACAGGCGGACCTTTCTACCAAGACGCTGAACAATTTGACGCATTCGTAGCTGCCGTCAAGGCCATGGAGACCGGCTCAACGATTGACCGAACCTCTGTGCAGGAGCTGCACGAGTCCTTTCTGATCAGTTCTGACCGTGACGTATGGGACGCGTGGGGGCAAGTGTGCGTAGTGGTGGAGGCGCTGTCGTCCATCAAAGGTTGCATTGACGCCCCCTCAGGGCAAACGGGACGCCGGGCTACTCACCATGCTGCCATGGCGGGAAACGTGGACAAACTGAGCTGGCTCGTGGAGCGCGAAGCCAATTTTGATGCCGTCACAGGCCCCAATACTATGAACGCAAAACAGACCGGTTTCAGCCCAGCTCACTTGGCAGCTCTCACAGACCAGCTCCCAGCACTTGAGCTGCTTGAACGAGGAGGCGCGGACTTGTACCAAAGAGCTCCGGGCGGCTTCACTCCACTGGACGTGGCGCTCGAGAAGGGCCACGCAGCCATTGTTCGTTTCTTGCAGTCGAAAGCGGCCCCTCGACCTGAGCTGTAATGCACTAGTAAGCGCGACTCCGTCTATTTGCTCTCACTCGCTCATGTGCTCACGTGGCATGGCCTGCAGTCCTTCATGTGCTAGTCTAGTCTAGTCTAGTCTAGTTAATACTCCCCAAAATACAAAGAAACACCACTGTGGCAAATAGCAACAGAAAAATGTAACCTTCAGAACAAGTCTGACTGGGCTGAGTGTCCTTTTGCGTAATGCAGTTGTAATCATTTACTCTTGAGGTGTCCTTCAGCCGTCAGGCATCAGGAGGTTTGGGAATGGAGTGAGTCAGCTGTCTCCACTTCGACCTGTCCTTGGCAATGGTGATCCACTCATCGAAATCCTTCGAAATGCCCTTACTTTTGAGCGCGTTCTCCAACGTCCTGCCCCAGGTCATCTGTGGTCAACCAATCGGTCGAGAATGCGATACCCAACCAGTCAGTAACTGCCGTGGCGCCCGGCTCATGGGCATACGTACGACGTGGCCAGCCCAACGAAGAATCCGATTATGAAAGTAACTGTCGATGTCAAGAATGCCCAAGCGACGGAAAAGACTCGCGGGAGTGATATGGTGGCGGAAGGTGTGATGGAGGTTCACACGGCACATGCTACGAGCACACCTGTAATGGAAACCTCGAAGGCGCATCAATAAATCTTCACGCAAGGACCAAGCTTCACAACCGTAAAGTAAAGTAGGCAAGATAAGAGCCATGTATACTTCACCCTTAAGTTCCTCCGAAAGATACTTGTCAGCAAAAATGTTTTTTAGGGCGCCAAAAGCAGCCGTCGCTGATGTTATTCGCTTGTCAACATCTGCATCAGAGGCAAGCAAGTACTTGGACTTCTCACAAAAGTCAATGAAACCAGTGCCATCAATGTAGAAGCGGGATGTAGTGAACATATCTGAACCACGTTGATTTGCCTTGCCAATGCAGTGGCATCATGGCCCTGAACTGTTGGCCCGTACTTTTATGTGTTTTTGGAGAATAATAATTAGCTTTGTGGTTTCTAGTAATAGAGCAAGCGAACAGGCGAACATAAACACAGTTATGAACAATGGATTATTGATTTGGTATAATTGGAATTTGGTTTTGGTGTAGATTCATTTAATTTTTAATCTTCCACGAAGTATTTCGGTGTTCGGTGTCTATTCGAAGCCGTAGCCATGTCGCATGTCCTGAGGCTACTAGATAACAGATTCATAAACCTGCAATAGCACACTCCAGGTGACATGAACTTCAAGCGTTCCAGTGAAAGGCGTAACTTTCTGTCCATTCAAAGGCCAATAGAAATTTAGCTCATTTCCCAATGCAAAAGTCTTTGAACAGCACGTCCAGCACTTCTTCGACGTCAATGTCCCCTACAACTCGCCCCAGCTCCCGATTCGCCACTCGCAACTCCTCGGCGCACACCTCCACCCCTAAAAGGGGATATGGCCTCATTCCACCACCACCACCATCATTATCAGTGCTGCCGCTGCTGCTATTATCGTCGAAGCCACTTTTGCTCTGGTAGCCGCAGCCAGCTAAGAAAGCGTCTAGCGCAGCGAGGCAGCCAATGGCATGTTTCCGGTGGCGAGCGCGGGTCAAGAGGGCGGGTTCACCGCTGGCGCTCCCCGTGTTGAGAACTTGCTCGCACGCAGCCTGCACCCTTTCTAACAAAGCTTCAACCTATCGTGAGGAATTGCGCATTCACGTGCGCGAATCCGTACATAGAATTTCGACAAGAGGAGGAAGGAATTTACGACATAAGAATGAAAGTTGAGATTTGAAACAAGACAGCGGTGATGGAGCAAACAAATGAGGTCGAGGCATTGGAAAAGGGTAGTTAATGCTCATAGATGACTGAAGCTTCTCTGCTTAACTTACCCCTTTTCCCGTGCGGCAAGATACCCGCATTTCACCCAATCCTCCCTGTAAGAAGAAGTCGTTGAAGTCTTGGTTGGGTACTGCTTTCATTAGAGCCGCTGAATCCGTTGCAGCGCCCTCGCAGTCACACTTGTTGAGCACTAGCAGCGCGTCCTTCAACGTGACCCTCTCTCCGGACAAGCCTCCTCTTTCTGCCTCCTCATCTTCCTCACTCTCGGCCACTGCGGCTTGGAGTTGTGCCAGGGCTGCGGCAGCTTCTGGGCCGTTGGTCGCGTCCACCACGAACAGCACCAGTTGCGCTTTGGCCGCAGCTGCCCACGCTCGCCGAATCCCTTCGGCTTCAATGGGGTCCAAAGTGGCCACGGAACCGTCGGTTTGCGAGATTTGCACCACCCGTAAACCTGCGGTGTCGCGCGCGAGCACGGGCACGCCCCCCAGGTCTAAGCGCACCTGCAAGAGCAGCAGGGCAAGCAAAGAATAGGAAAAGGAAGATAGGACGAAAGCATTGAGACATTGAGAAGGGGAATTGCAATAGTTGACCCGCGAGTAAAAAATATCGAAATGAAGGTGCGAACAACTGAGTGGGATACAAAAAGGAATAATTTGTAGAAAGTAGATGATCAAAAGAATGTAAAAGAAGAGTTGAGTTTTGCTCAAAAGGGCTTGTGTGCAAGAGCAGGAGCAACGAATACGCATGCACGCGTGGCAATTCATTATTTTTTGAAGACATTACAGATACCCACGCGCGTACCTCTAGCACGTCCCTCGTGGTGCCGGGTACGTCGCTCACGATGGCTGCGTCTCGCTGAGCCAGCAAGTTCAAGAGCGTGGATTTGCCCGCGTTGGGGGGCCCCACGATGGCCACTTCCAGGCCGCTTCGCACCATTTCCCCCCTTTGGGAGTCGCGCAGGTGCCGCGCCACTTCGGCGCGCAGGGAAGCGACCTTACAGGATATATGCGCGTACATACACATAAGACTTAAGAAATGCACAGGAAGTAACTACACCGAGAGATTGAAATGCACACTCCCAACCTTACCCCTGCATTTACTTCAACGCACCAACATAAGGGGCTAATCCACCTACTCACCACCCACACACCTACACCCACTAAATACTCAACCACCTACACGAACCACCCATCGCAAGCCATTCCTGTCACTTTCCCGCCCGCTCTCACCTGCGGCAGCAAGTCTTTGAACACTTGGTCCGAGTCCACGTCGTCTTCGTCGTCTCCGAAGTCAATCACCGCCTCCGCATGAGCCAAGCACTTCGCCAACACCTTGCGCCACTCCGCAAACACGCGCTCTGTGGCGCCCCCCATTTGCGCCAACGCTTGCTGCCGCTGGGCTGACGTGTCCGCTGCGAGCAAATCCGCTAAGCCCTCCACTTCGGTTAAGCCTAACCGTCCGTTCCCGAAAGCACGCTGCGTGAACTCCCCGCGCTCTGCTGGCCTTAGCGCGAGGCTCTGGCGCTGCGTTTGCTGCTGCTTACAATGGTTAGATGATGCGTCATCCTTCTCAACCTCCCAGGTACTTGTCATCTCACTCAAGTCGGCCAGAGCTGACAGCACCCCTGACACCACGGCCCGGCTGCCGTGGGTCTGCAGCTCCACTACATCCTCCCCCGTAAACGAGTTGGGCCCCGGAAACAGCAGCACAATGGCTTCGTCCAGAAGCTCGCCCGTGCGCGGCGCGTAAAGCTTGCGAAGGGCTGCGCGGCGGGGCTTGGGTAAAGGTTGTGCGAGGCTAGCGCTGTCTTGGTGGCTAGTGGCCAATGATGAAGTTGAAGCACCCATGGAGCCGTCGAGGAGCGCGGCGCATGCCTGAGTCGCTTGCGGACCGGAGATGCGCACGACTGCCACGCCTGCGGCACCCGAAGCTCCTGTGCTCAGCGCATACACGGTGTCGCCCGATGAAGGTGGAGATGACAGCGGTCGTGCATCGCTGTCATCCGCGAAGGTTGTCGAGGAGGAGAAGGTGGCTAGGCGTCGCCAACTCCTCTGGCCTATACCCTGGAGATGAAAAGCCGAGGCCCTACGAAGAAATCCAGCCACCATAATAGCGAACGCGAGCAGCTGGAAGCGCATGTACGCGCAGTTCCGGAGTCTCCAACTCTATGCTAGTGCTGCCCTTGAGCTTTACTAAGTACTGCAAGTTGCCAAGGTAAGAACGAACGATATACCAGACAGCAATGCGCTAACCGACAGAGTAAAGATTGTAGTCGCGTGGTTCAAACTAAGATTACGAACTTTCAAGCCCCTTCTAGAGTTACGCTCGTCCTTAGCTCTTCTACTCTTGCTGGCACTTCAAATGGAAAGAGAAACGAAGTGTCATTGTTTCGTAGTCCGTCGTCCGTCGATTCAGTTTCAGTTTTGAGTTTGAGGAGAGAGAGAGCTGCAAAATAGAATATCCGGCGTCAACTACTTCGCTCACCTTCACCTCAAGCAAGAAAAGGTTTCTACTCCTCCAGTGCTTTGGGATTGCAAGGCAAGCGAGGCCTTAGAAAGAGGATGGCCCTTCGTTTCGTCGCTGCGCTGTCATTGGTTTCGGTGGCTTTATCTGATAGTGAGTCGGCGAAGTCGAAGCCTAATTTGTGGAAGCCTTCGGGCCGTGTGACTCATGATCCTTGGCGCAAGTTTTGTGGCAAGACGTGGTGCTACGATTTGCTTGAAGTAAACCAGGATGCCACTGAGGACAAGATCAAGAAGGTATGATAACAGCCGCATTATTGAGTGCAAGCCCCTGTGATGAAATCTATTTAGCCCTGAGACTAGTTAAATCGAGCAAGCTTCAACGCTTCCTATCACGTCTCTCATTTGTCAACAAACGTTGTCGCCTGCTGCTTGCTCCCCACCTTAGAACTACCGGAAGCTGGCGCGCGAGTGGCACCCAGACAAAAACCCTGAGAAGGGCGCTCGCGAAAAGTTCCAGAAGATTGCCAAGGCTTATGAAGTGTTGTCCACTGAAGGCGAGCGCGCCAAGTACGACCGGATGATGAGCCACCCCGAGGTGAGAGAGCATAACAAGAGGTTTTTTACCTTTAGCTAGACTCCGCAAAGTCTACGCATCATACTGTTTAGCAAAGCCGTGGAAATATGCAACTCTTTTTCTTCGTCTTTGATCGCCTTTCGTTTTGTGTTTGATTCTATCTAACGTGCGCGTTTTTGTTTCGGTAGGAATACAACAAGGAGTACGGCGTTTACTGGTACAAAGTTCAAGCGCCGCCGTCCAACGTGGTGGTGGTGATTGTGCTGCTAATTGGCATGCTGTCCGCGGTGCACTTCGCAATCTTGAAGCAGCGCAAGACGGAGTACAACGAGAAGCTCATCAAGATGGTGCTATCCAACGCGGGACCCGCCCAGGGCGGCACTCGGGAGGTGAAAGCGATACCTGCCTTTTCCTTTCTGTTCCTACTCTGTTTATTTCTATTCATGATGCTCTCTTTTCAACTTTGTCTCTGGGTATACACGTGCAGCTCCCTTCTTCCCCGTATATGGTTTTGAACCGTTTATCCATTGTTTGTGCGTGTTTTCTTACCTTTTCGTTATTGTAAAATATTGCCATTCTAGACTGCCAGCCTGCACCGCGACGCTGCCGAACGTTACAACGGGAGCATTGGCGCCAAGAAGCCATTGAAAGGTGCACACACAAAGCCTTGCTTTATTCAAGGGACCAGCTATTAGAGCACCAGCGCGCTTTTTTGAAGAGCCCTTCAACTTGGGCTCTCCTTTTGCAAACGTTTCTTGTTCTTTTGCTCACACGCGACGGTTGCTGCTGCTGCTCTAATGTGAAACTCTGCCTGTCTGTGCA
>Ga0307982_1000985_pt1 | contig 22762 bp, 23 predicted proteins | sample OrgLakmetagen989_FD_201847 | JGI IMG/M metagenome (GOLD analysis project Ga0307982, IMG submission 201847) | Saline water microbial communities from Organic Lake, Antarctica - #989 | ecosystem: Environmental > Aquatic > Non-marine Saline and Alkaline > Saline | place: Antarctica: Organic Lake...
CCCCCTTCCTGGAAGCGCGCATTCCCCGCTCATCGATCCAACTCGGAAATGTGTTCTGTAGCAGAGTTTCTTTTGTGCACGTTTTGATGTCTGTTGGGCCCCTTTATCCTGCGGTCCTTGGTTCTAGTTCACCAAAGTTTTGCATTTGGGATTTGAGAAAACCGACGACAGCTCGCTTCTACTGACTCTAAACTCTAAACTACAACTTCTGCCTGTTCTTCTTCGCTTCTTGCTTCTTTTCTACCGCGAGCTCTACCTCTATCTTCGCCGATAGGCATCCTTTTGGCCCATCGAAATAGGACCGTAATTAAACTAAGGAGCACCCTCTTTTCTTCTTGAGTCTTGAGTGCAGGTTTATGTATTATTATAAATTTCTAGGGAGCTCCTGTGTTCAAAGATTTCGTGTTATTTATGTTCAGCTCTCGTTTGTACAAGAGCACACCGAGGCGAGCTCACTCACACACACATCTGAGAGCAAGGTTTGATTGGGCTTTCTTCCACCTCAGCAAAAAGAAAAGAAAGAAATGATGAGCCTCTAGTTTAAAGGCCCTCAGGGAAGTAGTAGCCAGCCTTGACGGTGAACTCCGGGATTTGGAAGAACGCCTTGCTGAACGAGGCGGTCACGCCCTCGCCGGTCACCAGGTTTTGGGACAGGGCGCCAATGGCTCCGAGCATGGCCAAGCGGCAGTGCTTGATTTCCTGGAGTTCTTTTTCCTCGTACTCTTCCTGGGTGTAGTCCAGGCCGAACGGGTTCCAGCCGCCCGGCACGCCCCAGCCCTGGTCCCCTGGAGCGTAGTCGCCCTCGAAGCAGCGCTTGTAGCGGCGGCCTTCGAGCGCGCCCGCGAAGATGAAGATTTGAATCAGGGCCAGGGACGGCGCCTTGTAAAAGGCGTCGATGGGGTTCACCTCGCTGAAGTCGTACTCGCCCACCGACGGGAAGTGGCCCACTGCCGCCGGGAACACCAGGCCGAGCCACGCCAGCTGCGCCACGCGGCCGTGCTGGAGCTCCGCCTCGCGGTACCAGCGAAGGGTGTCGAAAGGTGGGTCTGAGGAGAAAACACGAATAGATATCAGGAATCAGTTCGCTGAGTGAAAAGAACGATGACATAAGAATGACGCATGTGTCAATGTGACCAGTCCAAAGGAATTCAAAGCCGCCGGCATATCTTCCTCTTCAGAGCCAGTTTCTAGTCTAAAAGGTCGCGTAATCCATCTTTCAGTTAAAAAAAATAGCCAACGACTACAGGGCATGGCGCGCGCTACTCACACTTGGACTCAGCCGAGGCAAGGCCAAGAGGATCGAAGCCGAAGTCTCCTGCGAGGCCGGTGTCGAGCTCCGTGGTGGTGTAAGGGAGGGCAGTCGACTTCTTGGCAGCGAGCTAACATTATCAGAATAGTAAGTGATCAGCAGAAGCGCATTCAAAGATTAGATCATGAGTCCGAGAGGGTGTGTTCAGGCACGGGTGTGTTTGGAGGAGGCACAAATCACAGAAGACACAGGCGGTCTACAGCCGCAGCATGATGCCTAAAGAACGCACCACAGTCGAAGTCGAAGGCACAGCCTTCGGAGCCATGAAGGCGGAAGCCGTGGCCAGAGTCAAAGCGAAAACGATGGAGCGCATCATGACTATGAAACAATACAAGAGCAGAATAATAGCTTGAGGATGGGAGATTTTTTTTGACTGACGGAAGGTGCAATGGTGCACAATGCTGAGATGTTAATTCGGCACAACCCGGCCACATTCCAAGACTCTGAAAACGTCTATATATCGATAAGGTGAATAATGCGTGGTGGTAGAGGGATGTTCAGCTCAGTTCGCGGTGCTGCTCTCGGTACCGAGGGCGTAGAGTTCTACCTTGAATCACTTGAAGGTGGATCCGGCGTAAGACACGAACTCAAGTATGGGTATATGACGTGGTTTTACGAGTTCAATGAGTCCTTACCAAGGAGAATATTCCAGAAAGGTGAATTTAGGTGGTCTGCAAATCGAAACAAAAAGGGAAAGATTTGAGGAGTCGTCGTTCGTCGGTTCGTCGAATGACGACAATGACAGTGACGCCTACGCCTAAGCACCAACACGCTAAACCATTCTAGAGGTAAGAACACAACAAGAATAGCAGCTTGCGATCAAAAGGCAAAAAAGCGAGGAGTCCTCTGCATCCCGTTTGAACTAATATCACGATTATATCCGATGATATGCTTCAACACTCGAGCCTAGTGTTGACCTAGACTATTGAGTGCGACATTAGAACCTAGGAAATAATGAGGCTAGCTCATTTGGTAATGCTTTGGCTAGTGTTCAAATCTGTCGTACCTTCAAAGTGACTCAATGCACATTACTTCTTACCTATCATGTTATCATTTATGGTACTCTATCCTTATTGTTAGGAGAACTCCTTGCAACGCGAAGCTATCGGTAGTTTATTCGAGGACGATTCTGATTTCGAATGGATCGTTTTGTAAATGTAGTTCGGTTAGCCAAGAATGTGCTGAGCAAGAAGCGCACTGCGACAGCAATTGCATCCGTTGACGATTTTGCCGCGGTTACTGAGGTAGGGTTACTCATTTAAGTTGTCTTTTGATAATGTTCTTAGACTTTGTATTTCTGCACATACATCTTCTTTTTCTATGCGACTCTCACAGGCTACTGTGTTTGCATTTCCCATTATCTCTCTCTCTCCTGCACACTCTCTTGTACTAACTTTCTCTTTACTAAAAAAATCGCTAGGAATTCTGCTCTGATTTGGAAGCGTTATCTGAGACTTCGGAGCCAACGCCCAAAGAGCTAGAACCTGTTCGAATCAACCTCGAGCTCATAACCCAGGCGCTCGCGGTAAGTTCAAGAGCCTAATATTAGCGTGCGCTGCGTACGTCTTGTACTTGAAACGCTATACGCAGTTCGAATTCCTTTTCTGATGGTGAAAGTAGAGCTTATGAGCCCTTCTGACGACTGCTGAACCTCACGGTTGTGCTTACAAAACTCGCGAACACGCATGCACTTGTACATCCACGTATTTATAGGTAGAGTGCCAGGCGCCGCTTCGTCAGCGGCCATGCGCAACGCACTTCTTCTCGAGCCTCCCCCACGCGTGTGCAGTCCAGCGGCTGTGCGACCTCGGCTCCCGTGAGGACGCTTCAGCGTGGGGCGCTCGCAGTTTGGCGCTTCAGAGCGTGGCTGCACTGCTGCGCGCGTGCGGCCCGAGCGTGGCTGTCTTGCCCCACTTACACGTGCACTTGCCCCTGTGCCACCTTCTACGCGCCACGGCCAAGGTTACCCCCAGTGTCAAAAAATGAAATTTGTCACGAGGTTTAGGATGCTATGTGCACATCTCTCGTTTGAACCACGTTTATATGCAGTTATCAACCCAAGTGAAGTTGCCTCATGTTTGTTGCCGGCGTTTTTGTTTTCTTTCATTCGTTAACATTTTCATCTCTCTTTTTATTTTGTTCTGAATCTGTTTGCACTCGTGAACTTCCAGCACGTGGACGCGCGGCTTTATGCCAACGCGGCCGACAACGAACCCTTCACTGAAGTCGACGACGCTGAGCAGGCCGCGCTTGCCTCCCTTGTGCTTGAACTATGGCAACGCCCCGACCGAGATGGTGAAATGCATGATTCTTTCGTCTACTTTTCTTCGTGAATGTGTTTTTGCTGCAATATTTTATGTTTATGAACAGCGTTCAAGGAAATGATTGCGCGCATTTTGCCACATGATTCCCAGCATCACCTTCGCTTGTTGTAATAATGGGCGTATAAGATCATGTCTTGCCTTAAATGTTATCTATACGCTCGTCTTCATCTATTCTCTCGCAGATTACTTCCTGGTCGAAGACCCAGCCCTTCGTTTTCCACCCCAATTTGACCTCGTGTCTTCGGTGGCCCCGCTCCTGTTCCGCGAAAGCAACGGTGCAAACATTGGCCAATTAGCGCGAGCCAGCTTGTTGCACGCCGCGCAGTTGAGAGACATACGGGTGGCACTCTTTGTGGTGCACCACAGTGGGGTGTGCGGGCTCTTAGCGGGGGCTCTTACGTCAGCCTTTGAAGTACGCGCCTTCACCCGCACACTTCAGTCCTCTTCACACGTTCATTCGTAAATCTCTTTATTCGCCCCAATTTGAGCTTGTGCGATAAGGACACAAGACTTTTTGTGATTCCAGCTTGTGTCATCAGTGCGAAAAAAGATAGTTGCAGTATTGATGTCAAGTGAGTTTTTGACAAACCATTTCTCCATTCGCGTGTCTATGTACGCTATCAGGTGTTGCCGAGAGATCTTGCACCGTTCCACGTGGACTCAGCTATCAAGGAAAACACCAAAAGCGACGAAGTCTCAAACAGTGGCAGAGTACCTGGCAGACGACTGAGCAACAGCAGTGGTACCGTCGCGGGTCTTCAAGTGGCTTTCGCAGGATTCATGGTATCTGCATATATGCTCATTTGCGCCACCCGTAGCACGGCCAACGAGCATGAAACCCTACTCGAAGTTTCGCTAATTTCTTTCAACAGTGTTCCTTCTTTTGTCTTCTCTCGCGATTTTGTTTATCATTTTTCGATATTTGTCCATTACAATGAACGTTTATTTGGCCAAGCAATTCAAGCTCAATTCCTTCAATTGTGTTCCTCGATTCGGCTTCCCTTCAACGCACCCAGGAGCGGTGGGCATTCTGCGACGCAATGCTGCAGGCTTCGTGGTCAATTCGAGACGCAACTTCGTGGGTCTCTTCTTTAGACACGCAGCAGAGGCCCCGCGCGCGCAGTCGAGCCGGAAGCTTTGGGCGGCGCTGCAGCACGTTGGAAACGTTAGTGAACGCCTACCAACTGGGCCGAGGCTACGAGAGAGCCAGCATGTGCGTTTTATATCCAAATTAACCAGAAGCTACTAATTTGATTACATTCTTTCATTTTCAACAGTGTTTGTGTGAACCCTATTTTGTGACGGCTTTCTTTTGCTCCAAAGATAAGATGTTTTTTTCCCTCGAGTTCTCTTCTCATTGCGCGTGTCTTGCTTCTTGTCTTTTTCTGTCTTTTACTTCGAAGTATACCTTTTTTTGCTACTGTCGTGACAGATTTGTCGCCCTTTTGGAAGCCATTACCAAGGGGTTTGTGCTCGCCTCCTTGCGCCGGCAACTTCTGGGGGCTGGCCTTAAAGCTATCAATCAGCACCACGAAGTTGCTACTACTGGCGGTGAAAGTCATGAGCTATCTGATGACCAAAGTACTGCTGCAGCCTCTTCTGCTGCTGCTGCTTACAGCTCCAGCACTAATAGTGTTAGCACCAATGTTAGCTCGAGTTCCACCTTTCCCTCTCACTCGATTGGGACTCGACGGCGGAGTTATTCTTCTTCCGCAGAAAGTTTAGAGGCTGCAGCCGAGAAAGCAGCCATTGCGGCACAAACATTCTTAGCATGGAGCCTTTCTGCTGGTAACGGCACAAAGAACACGGATGATAATTCCTCTGAGATGGACATTGTGAGAGACAGGAATCGCGAACGTAGCGGCAGAGGTGACATTAATGGTAGCAGCAGCGGTGGGGGTGAGAACTGGAGAAGCGTTGAGAATCACTCAGGTGGATCACCCATATCGCCCTCGCGCTTGCTCGCTACTGCAACTGCTCACGCTCTCGTCTCCGGAGATGGCGGGGCTGATTTCTGCGCAGTGCTCATTCAACGCTTAACGAGAGGCAGAGGCGTGGACAACGCAAGCAAACGAGTCAGTGATCATACAAGGAAGAAGACTGAAGGAACAGTGCATCAGCAGGAGGAGAAAGACCTCGTCACAGCCTCAGCTTCTTTGTCAGCGGGGGAGTTACTGTTGCAACTGTTGCAATTGTGCGCTGGCGGCCCAGAGCTGCTTGACTTGTGCCTCGGCCACAAGTGGGAGCAGCGCGTAGCTGCGCAAAACGCTGACAAAGGCCGAATTGATACCGGCAGTGGTGACAAAGCTGACATTGATGGAGGCAGCAACGGAGATTTCGATGGAAACAACAGCAGCAATAGCAATGGCACTGATGACAACAACTGCGTTGATCACAACCGTGATTCAATCCTTAATGCCAGCTCTACGAGTAACCGTTATAATTCTGTGCGCGCTGAGGACGCACCTGGGTGGTTTGCTGCGGCGTTTCCTGGCTCGGCCGTTGCGCGCTGGACTTGCCTGGAATTAGGCCCGGACAGCCCTGTAAAACCCAATTCTGGGGCGGCCGTGGGTGCCCCCGACGGCGCTTTTGGCGAGAGCGTGGAGAAGTACCTGGAAGTGGCAGAGGAAGAACAAGTGCGTCGAATGCTCTCAGAGCAACAAGAATGCGACCGCAAGATGGTCCGCCGCCGTCGCCGCTGCTCCCACTGCACCTCTAGCGCCTGTAATAGCGAAGACAACAACTCTAGTCCTAGCAGTACCCGCAATAGCAGTAGCAGCGACCCGGTTGCGATTTCCACAGGATTGGTGAAAGGCGTAACAGTTCGAGTACGAGAAGTGTTGTTGTTGGAGCAAGAGGGCAGTCGTAAACCGAGTAGCTCGCCACCAGTGCCTCTCGAAGAGGCCCTTGCAGTGACAGGCCTAGTGGCGGAATTAGCCCAGGCAGCAGCTGCAGCAGCAGCAGTGGCGGTTATTGCTTCAGCAAATGGCAACCAAAGCAGCGGCAGCAGCAGTAGCGAGACTTCAGGGGCTGACGTTCACCGCGGCAGCAGTTGCTGCTGTAATGGTAACATCGAAGCAGAAGGTGCTCGAGCTTTGCATGCTGCTGTATTTGGTGATTTTTCAACTACTTCTGTGGCTGCTCCTACCGTGGCTTCTCTTGTACCCTGCCACAAAGAAAGCTCCAACGAAGACGCCAACCGCCACTGCGACGACGATAATAATGAAAACGTGTTTGCAGCGCTCGCCGCATGCTGGCACCAGGCGTCCGGAGCGGTGCATGAGATATTTGACTCGAGACGAAAGCTCGCGGATTTGCGGGTTCAACTTGGCATTCTGAAGCAGAAGCGAAGTGCTGAGAGTAGCCATAAAACTACCGCTGCATTGGAAGATGTACCTGGCAGCTCCCACGACGACACCGACGGCGAATCCTTGTTGCCTGAAGGGCCAGAGGGGCGAGCATTGATCCTCTATGTAATTTTAGACGAGTGCGTGAAGGAAATATTTGGCATTTTAAGTGCTGGGGTCTTACTGCAATCCCAGTTCAAGCCATCAACAGTGCTAAATGAGGGCTCCGCACCATCTAGCAGTGCTGCATCGTCATTTACCGACACTGCTACGACTGCCTCTATCCCGGGCGGTGGCGCCAGCACTTCTGTTGCCGCCAGTGGCGATGCTGGTGAACTTGGCGACGACGGCGACGACGACGAAGCTATGGGCGGCGGAGGCGTCACTAACCTCAACGAGTTTGACGACATTTTTGCCAATTTCATGCCAGAGGACCCATCATTCTTTGAAGCTTTTTCTTCTGGCGATGCTGTGCTTGGTGATGCCATGGCTGGAAACCAAGAAATAGTTCAAGATGGTGGTACAAGTGCCACGAAAATTGAATTCAAGCCAGTGGAGGAAGGCCAGGACATGTTTGGATTCGGGAATTTATGAAATGGCTTATGTTTCTGCTTTCTTCTGTATAAAATTTGCAATAAATTGGTCTGTATGTACTGCGATGAAAAATAACAATGTTAAACCCTCTTGAACTAGAAAAGAAAAAACAGCAAAATAGAAAATTTTGCCTAAGTGCTTAAGCGCAATGCATCTCTGTTTCTGCTTCTGTGCTTTTATAATCATAAAAATAAGCGTAAACGAGGAAACGCGCACCGCATTCCCGTAGAGCCCCATGGAATCTAACTATGAAAAGAGAAAAGGAGAACGGCCCCATTTATGATCGTTATGTCGTATACTATAACTTGTAACTTATTAGTTATTATTCTTATGTGTATTTCTCTCTCTCTCTCACGTCTTCTTTCTACTACTCGCGCTGTGGAGTAAACAATAGCTCGATTGCAATGGTGGCTGGCAACCCCATCTGTGATAGCCAGCGTGCCATCTGCGGTTGTTAGTCAATTTGAGTCAATCTGTAGAACCATTTCCCATACGCGGTAAGCTCATTAGCCCAATTCCATAACGCTTTATGTCACAGCCATGGCCGTACGTGAAATTATGATTTCAGATGGGACGCATTTCTGTTTGTTTGTTGGGTGTTAAATAAATGGCACTTCCCAAATAGGATTTTGCTTTTTCTGCCGGTTTCTCATATTTCCCCTCTCTCTTTCTCCTCTCTCAGTTGCCCTTTCATGTTTCGCGAAACAATTTGCACTTCGTCTCTTCTCTTTTCCTAACGGCCCCCAGGCCTGGCGCCCATGCGCGTGGGGTCCATCGAGGGGTACTTGGGGCCTTCCACGCGGCCTCGCTTCGCAGGTGGGGGGCCTGGCGGTGGCCCAGGAGGAGGTCCCGGTGGTGGTCCTGGTGGTGCTCCCGGTGGTGGCCCAGATGGAGGTGCAAGGGCAGCAGCGCCGGGCGGCGGACCCGGAGGAGGGCCGGGAGGAGGACCTCGAGGAGGAGGAGGGCCGGGCACAGCGCCGTAGGGCGCTGGGTAAGCGGCGGCGGCTCCGGGCATGGGCGCTTGTTGGTAATACGGCGCGCCTTGTGGCGGCGGAGGCGCCATCGCCATGGTCGCTTGCAGTTGCTGCGCGAGGGCCGGCGCCAGGGTGGGCATCGGCTGGTGGGCGGAATAGCCCGGCGGCGGCGGGAGGGCTTTGGGAGCCCCACTGCCGTCAATGCTGCTTGATTGGCTCTTGGGGGCCTGGGGTTTCGCCCAATCAAGGTCCAGCTTGAGGCCCTTGATCTGCGAAAGTAAGTGATAAGGACAGATGAAAAAAGAAATGGTAAAAGCTTTGTTAAAAAGTGCAGGGGAAGGTGGGATCAACAAAAATTGGATAAAGGAAGAGGAAAGACATCATATGAGTAACTTTGAAAAGCGTTGGTCTTCTCAGTTCACAATACACAAAAAATACTGTGTACGAAGCCTTTTCTCTTTCACATACCACGAGGTTGCGGTGAAGCTTGCTAGCGGCCAGTTCGGCGCCTTCCCGGCTAGTGTAGTCCACAAACGCGCACTTCTTGTCCGGTAACAGCTTCACGCTCCGCACCTCCCCGTAGGCGTAGAACGCGTCCCGAAGGTCAGCTTCGCCCATCACCTGAGGAGGAGGAGAAGGTGGCGGGGGAAGCAAAGGCGGGAGGTTAAGCACACTTTTTTTTAAAAAAACGAGGAGAGGCTCAGAAAGAGGAACAAAAGATGCGCATCCTTATTTGAGAAAAAAGGAGCCGAGAAAGGCAGTCGTTGAAGTTTATAAACAAAAAGAACCATGCAAAAGTGTCATCTGAGAGAGATATTCTAGAGTTTGAGCACGTGTGTATATATATATTTACCGTAGCGTCCACGCCGCCCACCCACAAGCTCGTGATGGCTTGGTCCGTTGGGGGCATCAGGTCCGGGGACGCTTCTTGGGCGCGGCGCAAGTAACGCTTGCTCAAGTCGTCGTCTCCGCTCGCGCGTTTGCGCATGGCCTCTTCCTTGTTGCCCTTGCCTGCGTCCTGAATGGCCTCCTTGGTTTCGGGGTCCAGAGACCGCATCACTGCGGTGGCGCCCTCCTGCGGCAATAAAATGGGAAAAGATCATAGCGGGGAATAAGGTGAATTAACGGAGAGGAGAAATATGTTCAATGCTAATAGAAAGTACTTCGGAGGTAGAGAACAGAGCAGAGAATGAAATAAGCTTCAGTACGGAGAGAAGAGATATACGAAATAGAGAGATTGCCCGCGTCAAGAAAAGATTCAAGTCGAAGGCAGGAACAAACTCAAATGCAAACATCAACAACCTTTTTGAGGCGGTCAATGAGCGCGGTCCGCAATTCTTTGTGGGTGGCCGCCAGCTCGGGAAACTCAAACATGCCGTTGCATGGGCGGAACGGGCACTTGTGCTGCACCACTCGAGTGCAGGAGCCCGCCACCCAAAACGAGCAGAGCTTCGGCAGGTTGCGCCACGCCGTGGTCTATTATTTGGTGGGGAAAAAGTTCAAAGAGGGCGAAAAGGAGGAAGTAAGAGGGAGAAACAAGGAGTTAAAGAAAGGGGAGAAGAGGGGAGAAAGAAAGGAGGAGGCAAAAGTGGAGGGCGCCCATACACCTCAGCGACGCGACAACCACTCGAAAAGAAAAGAAGAAACAGGATTCAATGAATAAAACGGTAGATGATCTATGATTCGGGGGGAACACGCAGTACACATCACTCGAAGGAAATACATGTGTTTCAGCCATCAAACCCAATCCCTCAGATACAACTTTCACCGCCGACTAGGTTTACCTGCTTGTGTTCCTGCGCTTGAATCGACCTCGCCAGCTGCAAAAGCTGCCGCGACGGCTCCAAGTTCTGCACGGCACCGCCACCGCCGCCGGGAGCCGACGCTGCGAGCGCGTCCTTTTGCTGCCAGTAATACGCCGTATTCGGGTCGGAAGTGGGGAGAGCGAGGGTGTCGCCGGGCCCTGCGCCACCTGAAGCAAATGAGCACATGTAGGCATGCGCGCGCACACACCCGATCATGTCAATGTTGTGTTTTTCGGTCTCGAAAGCAAAGCAACCAGGGTGGTAAGCAAATGCTGAAGGTTCGCGCACACACGACGGGCACACTCGATGAAGAAGCATGAGCGCACATGTGCATGCATGCACATACGGTAGCGCACTGGCGCACGCTACATCAAGACCAGCGATGCAAGGAATCTAGGGGCAAAGGGCATTGCAGGCACCCTATTCAAGCCCCTTAGACCCTCGTACTAAAGAAAAAAAACACAGACCTGCGAGAAGGGCATCTCGAACGCCCACAGGCACGCCATAAGTCATGTCGACCAGGCAAGCTTGGCAAATGTTCTTGTCCTTCGCCACCGAGGCTTCCACCATGCATTCTTTCCACCGCCCACCCGGCCCTGCCCGCCACCGAAACGACTGGAACGGCCGGCCCGTCAAGTGGCAAAGCTTGTTGCCCGGTGGGCTCTTGACCATGCGCACGTAAGGGTTCGGCCCCAAGCACGTCTCACACACAAAGGGGAAATCTATGCCAACTTCCATGCCTTATGATTTTTTTTTTTTAATAGTGTTTAGTTGAGCCAAGCAAAGGCAAACATCGGATTAGTGTGCAATTCACTTGATATGCTATTAGGGACTGAAGAGAGTGCACAGCGCAAGGCGATACAATAAAGTACTGTAAACACGAACCGTTCGGCGCATTGCTTCGCTTAACTGCAGAACCAGGGGCCCTGGTTGAAGAGAGCGACGCAAACACATAGGAGAAACAGGGATACGTTAGTGCATGCCAGACATAGGTTCACCGAAGCATTGATATTCACACGAGGCAAAGCAGCGTACCAGCCGCCTGGCATATCGCCCACGCCTGGCCGGTAGCCACCATCACCACCGAAAGAACTCATCCGCCTTGTTTAAGTCGGGCTAGCGTTGTGCAGGGCAGCCGAGTAGAACAGCAAGGCAAGCCTCCTCTTCGCTTCACGTCGCAACCAATCTGCTCGTCTGCTCGTCATCTGTCCTCGATGTTGTTACTGAAGCGAGGAGTTGTGATCTGTAAACCTACGGACTTCCACGAGAAGGAAGCTAAATCTCCCCCTCAAGAGAGGAAAGAGTTCGACAGTACCTCTTTCCTCTTGCTTGTTGTTGTGTTCGACCAACAACAACAAGTTTGACGTGTTCGCGGTTTTCGCGTTTCGCGGTTCACGCAGTGTCGTGTGTGTTGTTCGAGTTGGCATCGTCATAATATTCGTCATATACCTGGACGAACAAATAGCAATCATCGATCAAGTACTCAAGCTCCATACCTGCGCGTTTCTATCATTTCGTTGATTTTATTTCTAGTTTTGACGTAATGCGTTTCAATATATTATCGCTCTGGCTATCAACTAACTTCGTAGTAGTTAGGACATTCGTTAGCCCATTTCACTCTCTTCTGAGCGCAAGAACATATATTCGGTACGTGCGTGTGCGAAGTTTACAGCGATTGAAACTACAACTAAGTTAAATCTCTCCATAATACTCTGCCAGGTTGCCAAAACCACCGACGTTTGCGTATACTGGAAGGTTTGGTTCCTCGTTGGTTCTAGCCAAGCCTATTATTTCACAACGCGATGACTCAAGTTCCCTTGGAAGCCTGAAAGAAACCGAAAGCATTGATTTAGGCAGGCATAAATGCCGCAATCAAACTCGTAGTATTAAGCCATCTCGACCGCCAGTCTATACCAAAACCTCCCCTTGCACGCCTTCTTTGGCGGCTCGTTCGGGAACTCAGCAGTCTAGGCCACCTGTGCGAATGCGGCCTTTGGCTAGCTCAGACGTTACAGTGACGTATGCGCGAAGCGGAGGAGCTGGTGGGCAAAATGTGAACAAAGTAGAAACAAAGGCTGAAGTGCGATTAGCTCTCTACCAGGCTGCTTGGATTCCCTTCGCAGTGCGGGCACAGCTCGAACGTCGGGAGGCATCGCGCATCAACAAAGAGGGCATGCTAATGGTGACTTCGAGCAAGCACCGCACGCAGTTGCGGAACCGCGACGATGCTATGGCTAAATTGCAGAAAATATTAAACGAAGCTCTCGCAGCTGCACAGCCACCTAAACCACCAAGTGCTCAGCTGGTGAAGAAGATTAAAGCGCGTGCGCGTGCTAGCGACCAAAAGCGCTTAACTGAAAAGAAAAAAGCCAGTGCAAAGAAAAGCAACCGCCGCAGACCGAGCATGGACGGCGATTAACTTACACGGGAGTGTGGGATAGGGCCCACGCGTTCTCAAGGGATTCTCTCGAATGGGGATAATCGTAGTGCCACAGATACCGCACCTGCAGTGAATTTCGCACGCCGATATCATTTCAGTGGAGATGGACTTCCCGAAAAGTAAGTGATTAGGTCTATTGTCAAGCGGTCGGGCGTGAAAAAGGCTAATCCAATGGCAAATGGCAATGCACATAGATAATTCTAACGCCACCTCTTTTCGCAAGTCATTTCTCTTATAAGTTTCAAACATTAGACATTTGAGGTCCACGCGCTGCTTAAAACTCCTGGCATAGATACAGTCTGAAACGCTTTTCCCACATCGCCGCCCTTTGCGTGACAAATTCGTGTGCAATGGCAGCTTCGAGTTATCGGTTCTTTAGAACTTTTTCAAGCATATTCGAAAGCTCGACTAAAGCCCCTAGAGGAGATAAATATCCTCCATTTGTGACGAACGGGCCCCTATTTGAAAAATGTGCTCCATTGTTAGCGACTTCAAGAATCCTCGACTTTTCTCCTTAATTTTGGTGTGCGGAATCTATATTGACTAGCTAGAGGCAGTGACACGTGATCAATGCTTTTCGAGAACTTACTTTCGGAGTGTGGATAATATGGCACGGTGAGCAAAAAGACCAAAGAATAGTTTTATCACTCTCTATCCAACGTAAATGGACCTCAAATAAAAGAAAACGTAGCATAGAGCATACTTACTAGCTTTGTAGCTTCTCAAACTTTAGCAAGTTAAGATGATTCGCGAAAGGAATATTCGCATGTGATTGCCTGAGATGAATATAAAAGCAACTCGTTGAAGGCAAAAAAGGCCAGAAACGCTCTCCAACAATACATATAATTGCCAAAAAAAGAATAATAAATTGGAGTATAAGTGACTTTTCATCGCAAGTAAGTAGAGAATTATCAGTGATTGAACCTAGTGCACATGTAATTACGAGCACACAAATTCTTTTGCTAGCGGCAGAGTGGCCATGACTAGTCCTAGGCAAGTCGTAAGCGTTCAATCGAGGTGGAAACGCGCAGCGCAAAAAGTCTCAACCGCACGGTTGATGACGTTCCATAGTTCAGGAGTCAATCAACTAATAGAAAAGGGAGCATCAAAAATTGACTGTGCGACTCAGGAACAGACTTCTGCCTCTGGATTACAAACCTCAGTGAACTGCTCCGATGAATCTTCCATGGAATCTAGAAATCCACAGCACCCTTCACGTGGAGTAGATAGATGGAAAAAGGCAGCTGCAAAGGTCGTCTCCGTTACTCGTGCATTTGCACCAACTACTAGTGCTGACGAGGAAAAAGTGCTTGGAGGAGCACGTCACCTTCTCGCAGTAGACGAAGAAGCATCTTTGCGTGACCTTTTTGACGCCTTCGACCAAACAAAGCTTCAATGTATAAGCGTCGAGAATCTTAGAGTCATATTTCAAACATTTTTGAATCGCCAGCTCGCCCAAAACGAATTTGTATCGCTTCTGGGAGGAATTGAAGTAGAGCTTAATCAAACCGTTACTTACGAAAGTTATAAAGCTACTATGGCCTCAGCTATCGATGCATTCTCGAAGAATAAATCTGAAGATCCTGATAGGTTATGGGCTAGCATTGGCTCAGCAATCATGAGAATGGTTGAGAATCGAAATATTGGACTTCGAAGTCCTGGTGGCGGTGAATTCATGAGAGGTACGGGACTGAATGAATTTTCGGTGTATTCACTATTTACTCTTGATGAGTCCGATGTGAAAAAAAAGGAGCAGCACGCAGCAATGGTTGACCACTTTAAAATGCGAAGGAGGTCAAGTATCCCAACAAGGCAATCGTCGCGAAGCAAACGTGCAGATGTAATAGGCGAGGACGCGGAAGAAGTTGATGGGGGTGACAACGCTGATGGCGCCGTAGTGGATTCAAATTTAGATATGGCACTTGGGTGGTCTGGTCCGTGGCGCCCAGACTGCTGGCTAAAAAAATCTTTTGACTTTTTGATCATGGCAATCGTACTTTTTCAGGCTCTTTATATTCCCTATGTCGCTTCTTTCCAGCCGCCTCTATCAATGGTTTGGGTTGCTGCTGATTTAGCGTTCGATTCAATTTTTTTGTTAGATGTATGTATAACTTTCAACATTATGATCAAGCTGACGCCCACGCAGCCCTGGGTTAACAATCGATGGATTATTGCCCGAAAATATATTAAGGGATGGTTTATGATAGATATCGTGGCTTCCATCCCCTTTGACCTTATCATAGTCGGAATGTTTGGATCAGAGGAAGATGCAAGCAGCACTTCTGGTACCGCGGTACTTGGTTTATTTAAAGCCATGCGTCTGCCTCGCATGCTTCGTTTACTGAAAATACTCCGTGTATTGCGGTTCTCTAAGTTCATGCAGCTTCATCCAGAACTCTTGTGGTGGCTGCAGTATTCAAAGCATGCCAACTATTTCCGAGTCATTAAAATGGTTTTGATAATAAGCGTTGTTTTGCACTACCTTGCTTGCATGCTGTACGTCGTCTCATCGAATGAAAATTGGATGGGTATGGAATTTTGTGACTGGCAGTGGGTTCGCCGAGATTACATAAACGCTGCATGTTCTGATTCATCTCATTTGTCCCGCTACATCGCCGCGTATTACTATGCAATGGTCTTGAACCAAGGGGAAGATATTGGCGCAGCAACACCAAACGAGAAGATCTATGCGACATTTTCTGTTCTTGGTGGCTCCATTCTCCTCGCAATAGTCTTCGGGCATATCGGAATCCTCATATCAAATCTTAGCGCTTCATCAACAGCATATCACGGTAAAATGGAGAAACTTTTTAATATCATGCAGCATCTCGAACTTCCAAGCCCCTTGCGAATGCGTATTGTGAGTTACTACGAGTTGATTTGGTCTCGTTACCGCTCATTAAACGGTCAAATTCGTATGTTTGTCCCGGAATTAAATTCGTCATTACGTGCGGAAGTGTACGTTTATTTGCGAACAAATCTTATCCTTAGTGTTCCCTTCCTTCGCAATTGTAGCCCAGACGTTGTGAAAGAACTCGTGATGCGACTTAAAGAGCAAGTATACCTGCAAGGAGACTATATTGTGCATAAAGGGAACATTGCTTCAGAAATGTATTGTGTATCCCACGGTCTTTGTGAGATAACCACTTACGTTCACGAAGGAGATGAAAATCCAGAAAGCACTTCATATGAGACAAAGCGACCGGAAAAGGGCCATGAAAATCGTCACCCAGTGGCTACGGTGCATCAAAATAAGAATGCGAGACGAGGTGGTTTAGTACGCACGAAATCGAGTTTGAGCGATGTTCTGGCAGAGAGAAAAGAGAAACAGACAAGAGAGGTTGAGCAGGTCCTTAAAGTCATCTTCGAAGGGGATTATTTTGCTGATATAGCGTTGGTCATGGAATGCATGTCCAAGTGCAATATGAGATCGGCAACATTTGTTGAATTTTGCGTTCTGAGCAGAGAAGACTTTATTGATGTTCTTTCTCAAGAGGCTTATACCGAGGACAGGAAATTAATTGAAGAAATTATTTTGTCGAAGTATCAGGATGATCATCACAGTGATTGGGCATTACATACACCCCTCATGAGGCAAAAAGCCAATGTTTTTGAACAACCCCTCAACCCTTTGAGCCAAATGCAAAACCAGGTCAAACGCATTGAGCAGTTAACACAAGCTTTACTCGTGAAACTCGACGATTCTACTGAAGAAGCAAAAAAAGGCGTGTCTCCAACTTCTCACTCATTCTTGACAGGGCAGATGAGCACCAGCGGCAGCAGTAGCGGTAGAATTAATAGTTGTAGCAGTAGCAGTAGCAACGGCAGTGGCAGCAACAGCAACAGCAGTTGCAGCAGCAGCAGCCTTTTATTGCCACGCCTTAGTGAGAACACGCCAACCAAAAACAGTATCAACGGCGGGTTAGTTGCACGGGCAACGGGCAGAAGTCAAATGTCGCGGTATATAGAACCCATTAGTGGAGATCAAAACACATCCGACGAAGATGATGATGAAGGTGGATCCTCTTGAGCTGGAGGAAATTAACAAAGCACAGAATTTCGGGCGGTCGACTTCCTTATGATGCTATGTATGGCCAACGAGTACAACCGAAAATTGTTGGCTTTGGCTTTTGGGGGGCAGTTCAGAGGAAGAAAGAAGAAAGAACTTCAGATGTGATACCGAAATAAATCATGGAAGACGCCGCAACCCCGCCAAACTTTCTCGATGGAAAGATGCTGGTTAAAGTTAAAGCCTTTATTGGCCTTCTGGAGCGAATTCGCTAGCGAGCACCGCGCACATGCAGCTCTAGTGTATTCCGTGTTCGTATTCGTATTCACATTTGCTTCTTTGGCTGCTGTGTACTTGGTTCTCTTTGTTTTGGAATTGGGAAAGTATTAACTAAACAGGGCCATACTGGCCTCATGCTATGCATCACCATCCTCCAGTGCCGAATAAAAGCATAATTCGAGACTATTAAGCGATAACACACAATACACTACATTGACTATATATAATATACTTCTACTTCAAAGAAATGGACTTTCCTCGCTTAGTAATTCCAATCACTTTGATGTTTTTTTTTCTTGACCGCACAACCGCAACTGCCGTTCCATCAACAATAAAGATTTCGGATTAACTTTGGAATATTAGCGCCAAAATGCACGGCTCGATAAACTTTCACGCAGATATCACGAAGAGCGTTCAATCATTCGCGCCAATTGGTGCTGCTGAGCTTATGACTCACTGCTGCTGAGCTTAGCAATGAGGGTGTTCTGCTCAGCCTCAATTTGCTGCAGGCTTTGGTAGTATCGATTGGCGCGCTCAAGCTCTGCTCGCTTCTCAGCCAAGGACGCCGCAAGCGCACTCTGTTTGTTTTCCCGGTTCTCAGCTTCAGACTCAACCATATTCCGTTGCCCGATAGCCTTCAGAGTTAACAAGCATTGGGCAGCAGACTGTGTGTCAACAAGGGAAATGCTCTAATTTTTTACTCGCCCTGTTTAACTGAGTTTTCATTCCACAATTAGTGCAACGTAATATCTGAATTCTTGTTTTTGTCGTGGTGCGTGCTTCGTTATTTGTTTACCTTGAGCTTCGCGTGCTCAATGCGCTTCGCCTGAGCATCTAGCACCTCCACCAGCACATGGACAGTCCCACTGAAGCTCTCGATTTCTGAATACCATAAGAGTGTGCACAATACAATCCATCGCATCGTCAAACATTGAAGGCGCCACGACAGGCTTTGGTAAGCAAATTTTATTCTTCTAGGTATGCGCATTTGACTAGCTAGAGCAAGTATGATACTATTTAGCAAACAACGCTCGTATATGAAACAGCTTGGTAAACACCGGAAATAAGAAAAGAAATGATTACCTAAAATCAACACGAAATACTGTCTGGTAGCTTACTTTCTACGAAGGCTGTGCATTGCTCGGCCAATTCCTCAGTGTGTTTGAATTTCTCCGGATCCAGCACGCGGATGCGTGACTCATCATCAAAGAAAATAGGCACTTCCTCCTCCATTCGAAGACTGTCTGAGTGGATAGCAATGTCCGAAGCTAATACGAATTAACACTTGGCTACGGGGCTGCGATCTGGCTGCACAGCAAACAGTGCAGTAAACCGTACACTTCGCGAGTTGTGAAAGGGAGAAAATGCTCGTCGTGTGTTTGTGTGAGCGTGTGAGACGGTTTCAATTTTACAGGGAGGGGTTCACATGCGATTCACGTGCGAGGGCTGAAAAGGGCGACTCTTCTTCTGGATCGCCTGAGGGACTTCGTTGTAGTCCCCTCCTCTGCGGGCGGAAACTCTCCTTTTGAGCTGAACTCTCAGAGCACGGAGGAGCGTGCCACTTTACTTCCGTGGTCTCTCGGGCATATGCGCCTGATAAGCTTCTTAGGTTTAGTTTGCGCTGCTTTGCTTTTCTTCTCTACCTATTAGCCTTCTACGTAATTCCGGCCCTTCGGGGCCTGCCTCAAAAAGACGCCTCACGCGCGGTTCATGCACCATAAATATGATCACGCAACCAATATACCAGGCAGAGAGAACTTTTCTGACGTCCCTACGTGATTCTTCCTCGTTCTTGTAGTGCGCGCGCTTTCATCTGCCCTGCTCCGAACTCGAACTCGTACTGATACAAACCCAAATGACACAGAGGCCAGTGCAGCGGGCAGAAGTACACGCGAGTGCGTTGCGCGCAAGTCAAAATCTGCCCTGCTCTTCCTATTCTATATCACGAGGAATGTTTTCTGCTACAGCGATGTTACCAAGCAACTGCCAAGCAACGTGGCCGTGGCCCCGCTGATGAAGGCCGCCTCCCAGATATGACGCCGACCGAATTCGCCATCACTGTAGTTATACCACATTTACGCAGCGTGCCTCACGCCATATATGCATATATGGGATGGTCCACTAATCACGGCTATATCCAATAATCGCGAATCGCACGCGCGTACACTTCTGCCCGCAGCATTGGCTTCTGTGTCATTTGGGTTTGTATTAATTCGAGGACTGAGTTCGAGTTCAATGAATAATCAATAACAAGTTCAGATGCCCGCGCGATGCACGGTTCCGGGGAAACTTTTTTCGGTGTCTGTAAAGCAAATGCGTGTTTTTTAGTGTCTTAGTGCGTGCTCTTGAGGTGCCCGTGGATGATTTCCCCTTGCAGTGCCCGTGGTGTGTGCCCCTAACTGTGCCCGTGGTCCGCTTTTTCTTGGTACTGCACATGCACAAAAGATATGCACTACAGTACTTTAGGTACAAAAAAAAAGGCGGACACCAACGAACGAATGAGCCACGAACGAAATATAGGACTTACTTTTTTGCGACTAAGGTTGCGTTTCACGTCCACGCGTAAATCACGCGTGGAGGCTGTAAATTTCCTTTCCGCGTGATTCACGCGCGATTTACGCGTAACTCACGCGCCAACGTTAATCACTTCGGTATCGTTGAAATTTAATTTCCGCGTGATTTCCGCAGAATTTCTAACCCAGTATTAGTACTAGCAATTATATTGCTAATATCTGAGATCTGAGATCTAAAATTCCACGTTCGCCATCTACGCCCACCAATTCCCAGTTCAGAATGCGTTGGTGGTTATGTGGAAGGAGAGGACCCGGTTCGGAATTTTGAGTAGAACACGCCTAAATCACGCGGGATGCGAATCTTCAGCGATACCGAAGTGATTCGCGTTCGCGTGATTTGATTCGCACTTGAAACTTATACGTATAGCTAATAAATTTCATTGCGATTTCCGCATGCCGGAATTCGGGGATTTAGGATTTAGGGCCCGCCGCGCACGGAAACAGCCACTGCGCAATGCGCTATTCGGAGGAGCTCGTTTTGGAATTACTTCGCCGGGTCTTGGCAATTCGTTTCTCTTCTTCAAACACGGGTCCCGGCGATCTTTAAGCTCACTGCGCATTCCTACTGCTATTGCGGTGTGCATGTTTCTTAGACTTCTGGTTTACTAAATACTGCGCACGTAAGGTTAATCCATACTGCTATTTTTGGTGCTCACTAGCTACAACTCATTCTTCATTGCACTGAAAGGCCCAGAATCGCTGGCTGGAACAGCCACTCCTGGAGCAGTCGGGCCAACGTCAGCCTCAGAAGGCGATGCTTCAGCCGCCGTTGGAGAAGCAGCAGCCGGCGCGGTGGCTACCCACGCAAACTGAAGCGGAACGCCCCCGAGGCTGCGCGCGCGCTTGAACGCCGACTCCGCGGAATAACGCTGCGCAAAATGAACAACCGCCGAGGGCAGAGAAGACGACGAAGTTGAAGAGGAAAAAGAAGGGCTTGTGGATTGGTCCGAGCCAACCGGCGGTGGCACCACTTCCACGCGCACTAAATCTCCGTACGCGCTGAAGTGCCCTTCCAAGTCCTGCTGGTCGAAGCCCGAGGGCACTGCTGCCACCGTAAAGGCCGTAGGCCGGTTGTCAATGTTGGCGCGCTTCGCTGCAGGCGGCGGAGAGGAGTGTTGCTGGTTGGCTGCTGCCGGCGGGGATGCGGCCGCTGCCATTTGCTGGTCGAACGCCGTGGGGTCCGCGAGCTGCGCTTCAAGTTTCGCGATTTTTGCTTCGACGAGCGCTAAGAGCGCCGCTGCTTTGTTGCTGCCTTTGCTGCTGCTACTGGCTACCTCTCCCTCGCCACCACCTCCTCCAATTGGCACTACAACGGGCGCAACTTTGGCTGCTTGCTTCGCCAGAGACGTTCGCATGCTACGCGCGTCGGCGAGTTGCTTCTCCCAGGTCGCTCGCGTTTGTGCGCGAAGGGCTTCCGCGCTGGCTTTCAACTCCGCTGCCCGCTCTTGCTTGAGCCGCAACTGCTCGTCACCGCTCAAGGCCTCAGCTGCTGCTAGCCGTGCCGCGGCTGCTGCTGCTTCTTCGGCAGTAGCGGCTCCGTCTGCCTGCACCGTGTCGGCGTCTCCTCCAGCAGCACCTTTCCCACCTTTGTTGCCCTTGCCACTACCCTTGCCCTTGCCTTTCCCCTTGCCAAAACTGCTTCCACCACCAGTGGGGCCACCACTGCCCGGGGGGGGAGGTGGAAGCGAGGCTGGGTCCGCCACGTTGCCCAAAGCACGCTTCACGAAGATGAACCGGTTGTCGCACACCGCTTTCGGTGACCGCAGGGCGCGCTCGCAAGCCTCTGGAGTGTACAACTGCACCAGCAAAGTGCGCTGCCCCGGCCGAGCTTCCCGTTCGGGCGCGGTAGCTGCCACCGGCCCGGCGACGGATTCGATGTGGCGGCGCACAGCTTCGTCGCCCAAGTCGTCGGGCACATGCTCCACGCGCACCTACCATATTAGAGCATTCGTTCGCATTTAGATGGTATGAGCAAAAATATATTGAAAGATAGGAAGACACACGCAGCACGTTCGGGTGTTGTGCTCTGTAGCAGTTTGATGAATAAAAGTTCGAAAGCTCGGTGTTATATCTCAAGCCAAGTCGGAACAATAGCAGGTGTATGATCGAACTCACCGTAGCTACAACTCCGCCGACACCGCTGTTGCCGTCGCCGGCAGGTGCCGTTAGACCGTGGCCGCGTTGCTGTTCGCCACCACCACTAGCTCCACCCGTGGAGGTTCCCGATGACGAGCCAGTGAGGTCGTGGAAGTACTTGCAAGCGGGCCCGCGAGAACACGCGCCGGTGTTTTGAAAGGCGTAGCACACCCTTTGGCCGTTGGCAGCACCAGCACTGCCACTGCTGCTACTATTGGAATCATGCGAGAAACGGCAAGTGTCGCCGCGAGAACAGACTCCCGTCTTTTGAAACGCAAAGCACACGCCTTTTCGCCCATCGCTTCCGTCAACGCCGCCACCGAGACTACTCCCAGCTGCTGCAGCCGTCCCACCGCCATTGTAGCCCATGCCCGGAGGTGGCCCGTATTGCGAAGAGGTATGCAGCAGCAGAGGCGGCGCGGGAGGTGCTTGCTGCTGCTGCTGCTGCTGCTGCTGCTGTTGCGGCGGAGAAGGGCGAGGTACAGTGCTAGCACGACCCCATGACGAAGACGACGACGTTGTTGACGACGCCAGCCCAGCAGCAGAAGAAGAGGGCAGGGGCGGCGGGCGTGGAGGTGGTGACGGGCCTGGCGGCAAGTGCACGAGGCCCATTCCCGGCGGTGGGGGTGGACCCGCTGGGGGGTAGTTTCCGTGGGGAGGGGGAGGCAGGGATGGAGGTGGGGCAGGGCCGCGGTTCGGGCCATTCGGAGGAGGCAGTGGCGGCTGGCCATGGGACATGTGACGTGAAGGCGGGCTCATGCCTGCCGAAGGAGAAGGATAGCCTTTCCCACCGCCTTTCCCGCCGTCGTAGGAATAGCTGCCCTTGCCACTGCCGCCCTTACCACCACCACCACCACCACCACTCGACCATGGCGGCGGTTGATGATGCGGGGGGTGCATCCCGGAGCCAGGTGGCATGGCACCGTGAGAACGGCTCGGCGGCATCCTTCCTGACCCTCCCCAACTACCACC